>JAEEGL011781816.1_pt1 | contig 16710 bp, 13 predicted proteins | sample 9134231 | NCBI WGS metagenome assembly JAEEGL01 (sample SAMN16246548, study PRJNA631951) | gut metagenome | biome: gut microbiome; feature: rumen; material: fiber-attached | host: Bos | place: Iran: Karaj | collected 2018-10 | reverse complement strand
CAGCAAAGAGTTTTTTCGGAATACAGTGTGATGCGCTTGGGCAGCGCGGTCCCGCCTTTCGGCTTACGGCGCGGTTTTACGCCGCGTCAATCTGAGAACTCCGCAAGCGTCACGCTCAATGCCCCAACGGTAAACGCGCCGTTTATCGCCGGCCCGCCGGTGGGATAAACGCCCGAGGCGTCTATCAGCACGCGCATTTCGGAGCCGACGGTGTACTCCTTTTCGCCCGGGCCGGGGTTGATGAACGCGGTCGCCACGGGCTTGCGTCCGCGCATATACTGCACCTCTATCACGTTCCCGTCGGTCACCTGGCAAACGGCGTGCACCTCGGGGTCGGTCAGGAAGGAGTTCGCCTTACGCATTGCGATAAGGTCCCTGTAAAGGCCGCGCATCGCGTACTCGGCCGTACCGGGAGCAAGACGCTCCCAATCTATGTTGTTTATCTCGTCGGAGGCGTTATAGCTGTTGGAGTTGCCGTCCTTGCTGCGAAGCATCTCCTCGCCGGCAAGCATGAACGGCGTGCCCTTCGACAGCATTATTATCTCCGCGCCGAAGCGGTTCATCGCCGCGCGCTCCTCGTCGCTTGCCTCGGGGTTGGAAAGCAGCAGCTTGTCCCAAATGGTGTTGTTGTCGTGGCAGGCCATGTAGTTGATGACCGCGTTCCCCTCAACGCCCCAGTTCGAGGTGGGCAGCTTTCCGCCGCCCGAAATGCCGAACAGCACGCTGTTTGCAGTCCCCTGAGAGGCCGCGCCGTTAATGTAGCCGCGGTCCTTTGCGTTGAACACGCTGCCCTTTAGGCCGTCGCGTATGCTGTCGTTGAACACCGCCACGCCGCCTATCGCGTCCTCGGACGGCGTGATTTGAGAGATATTCGCCTGACTTGCGCGCTCGTTCTCGCGCAGGGTGCTCGTGCCGCCCGTCCAGCCCTCGCCGTAGATCAGCGCGAAGGGGTTAATGCCGTGTACGGCGGCCTCAATTTCTTGCATCGTCTTTACGTCGTGCAGGGCCATCAGGTCAAATCTGAACCCGTCTATATGGTATTCGCTTGCCCAGTAGCTTACGGAGTCCACCATGTACCTGCGGAACATGATGCGCTCCGAGGCGGTCTCGTTGCCGCAGCCGGAGCCGTTTGAAAGCGCGCCCGTTCCGTCATAACGGTAGTAGTAGTACGGCACGGCAAGCCCCAGACAGGAGTCCGCCGAATAGGTGTGGTTGTAAACAACGTCCATGACCACGCCAATGCCCGCCCCGTGCAGGGCCTGTACCATGCGCTTCACCTCGTTCACGCGCACCTCGCCATGGTACGGGTCGGTGGAATAGCTGCCCTCGGGGGCGTTGTAGTTCTTGGGATCGTAGCCCCAGTTGAACTGAGGCGCGTCGTCCGCCTCGTCAACCGTGGCGTAATCGTAGATGGGCTGCAGATGCACGTGCGTAATGCCCAGATCCTTGAGGTAATCGAGACCTACGGCCTCGCCCGCGGAGTTTTTAAGCCCGGTCTCCGTAAAGGCAAGGTACTTGCCGGGATACCCGGAGGAGGCGATCCTGTTGGAGAAATCACGAACGTGCACCTCCCATATGACCGCGTCCTCATAAGAATCGAGCCCGGTCACAAAGCCGTCGTTCTCCCAGCCCTCGGGGTCGGTCGACTCAAGATCCAGCACCATGCCGCGGTCGCCGTTCACGCCAACCGCCTTTGCGTAGGGATCGACTATCTCATTCGTACCGAGAGCGGTCGTGACGGTATAGGTGTAGTATTTTCCGCGCGCGCCTACATCCGTGCCGAGAGTCCATTCGCCGTGCTCGCCGCGCTGCATGGGATAGGAGCCCTCGGCCTCGCCGCCCGCGCCCTCGGTGTAAATGTTCAGGCTGACGCTCTGCGCCGTGGGCGCCCACAGCGTAAACGCGTAGCCCACCGGAGTGGCGGTGACGCCCAAAGGCAGGTCATAGGCGTACTTTTCATTGAAGGCCTCGCTGTCGAAAACCTCCGTGGGCACCACGGGACAGGGTGCAAAGCCCTCTATCTCAAGCGTGTATGCCTTTGAGATGTCCAGCTCCTCGGCGGTCCTGATCACGCCGAATATCACCTCGTTGTTAAGGCTCGAAAGGCTCTCGACGGCTATCTCGCGCCCGCCCTCCGTCACCTTCACCTGATCGAGCGAGGTGATCCTCGTCGCGGGGGAGAGCGTGTATTTTATCTCGTTCAGCGAGATCATCCCCGCCAAGCTCAAAACCTTGTCCTGATACAATGTCTTGCCTCCGTCGTCGCTCTTGTACATCGCCCCGTCGCCGGGCTTCAAATAGACCTCGGTGATATCTCCCGTGACGGCGGCAAAGCGGTCTCCGTCATAGTCCTTCACGGCGTCGCCCCAGCTTGCGCCGCCGGGGTCGGAGCAGGCGCGCCGCACTATAAAGCCCACCTCGGAGGTGCCCTGCGGCACGTCCAGCACGACCTTCGCGCCGTACTCGCAGGGGTGGAAGGCGTACCCGTGCCCGTCGGCGTTGGGCAGCCATATCCACATATCGCAGTCGTCGTACACGCCCGTCTCGTTATACCAATAGAATATGACGCGGCTCGTGCCGTCCTCGCGCGGGGGGTCGTAGGGCTCAAAGCCCTCTCCGCCGGACTCTGTCGGCGAGGCGGGCGCCTCCGTGGGCTTGGGCGCCGACGGGCCGGTACAGCCGGTCAAAAGCAGCGCGGCAAACGCCGCAATAAGCAAAAGTGCCGTAATGCGCTTCATGGTCATACCTCCTTAAAGGGTTTGTATATATTTTATCGCAAAACCGGCGCGTCTGCAACAGGCAGAATTCGTAAATGCTCAAAACAGGCGAGGCGGCCCCTATAAAAATATATTAATATATTAGCACTCAACGCTTGACAGTGCTAACAAAAGTGTTATAATAGTGTCGACAAAAGGATAAGAGAAGACCCGGGGCGCGGTAGGGGCAGCACCCGAAGCGCCCGAATGAATGATCTTCCGTCCCGATGCGCAAAATAAGTGTATGGGTAAAGGAGGAATTGACTATGTTTACCAACATTTTCGGAGACAGCATCTTTGATGACCTTATGGACTTCACCTTCCCCGCAATGCGCGAGCTGGATTCTGCGGACAGGAAGCTTTACGGCAAGCATGCCGCCCACGTTATGAGGACGGACGTGCGTGAGCACGACGACGGCTACGAGGTGGATATCGACCTGCCCGGCTTCAAGAAGGAGGAGATCTCCCTCTCCCTCGACAACGGCTATCTCACCGTGTCTGCGTCCAAGGGCCTTGACAAGAAGGAGGAGAACGAGAAGGGCAAGCTCATCCGTCAGGAGCGTTACATGGGCTCCATGCAGAGGAGCTTCTTCGTGGGCAGGAACATAACCGAGCAGGAGATCAAGGCCCGCTTTGAGGACGGCGTGCTCAAGCTGAACGTCCCCAAGAACGATCCCAACAAGATCCCCGAGCGCAAGACTATTATGATCGAGGGCTGAGCCCTCAATACGAACGGCCTCCACGATATCCCGCGGGGGCCGTTTTCGTATGCTGTTTTAATTACTCGGCGGGAGTCCCGGAGGAGCGGCGAAGGAGGGCTTCGGCGTCCTCCTTCCATTCGCGGGCATTAACTGTGTCCGGATGCTCCGGGCCGAGCTTTGCTTCAAAAACGCCAAGCGCCTTTTCAAACAGGGGCAGCGCCTCCTCCGGCTTTTCAAGCTCCAGGTACAGCGTGCCAATGTTGACGTACGAAACGGCGGTCGAGGGGTGGTCGGTCCCCAACGCCTTTTCGCTTATCGCAAGGTCCTTCTTCATGTATTCGAGCGCCTTATCAAATTCGCCCATGTCTTGGTACACGAGCGCGATATTGTTGTACGCAATGGCGGTATCGGGGTGGTCCGTCCCCAGCGCCTTTTCGCAAACGCCAAGCGCCTTCTTCATGTAGTCGAGCGCCTTATCATAGTCACCCATGGCTTTGTACACTTGCGAGATATTGTTGTACGTTGTGGCGGTCGAGGGGTGGTCGGGCCCCAGCGCCTTTTTCTTTATCTTGATCGACTTCTTATGGTATTTGAGCGCGGAGCCGTAGTCGCCCATGGCTTGGTACACGTTTGCGATATTGTTGTAAACGGCGGAGGTTGAAGCAGTGTTTTTTCCGTTTGCCCTTTCGCTCGCGGCGACCGCTTTCTTAAAAAAGCCCAGCGCAAAGCCGTACTGCCCTATGTCCTGATATACCGACCCCGCGTCGTTGAATACCCTCGCGTTCCAGGCGGTCTCCCCTTCGCGGCTCCCGGCAAGGGCGACAAGGCTTTTTTCGGGCAGCAGCCTGACGGCGATCTCATTGGGCTCGTCAAAAAGGCACCTCAGCAGCCGCGCATACCGGGCGGTATTCCTGCCGTCAAGCCCCGGGTCCTCCGGGAAAAGGCGCCTGCGGTATTCGTCCTTTTCATCATCATTTTTCTGCGCGATCATCGGCCCGAAGTCCTTCAAAAGCCGCTTGAAGAACTCAAACGCGGAATCGCGCTCCTCCATCGCAGCGTTCCAAAGGTCCGCCGTTTCGGAGCCGCCCAGCTCCCGCATGCCGCTCATAACGAAAAACTCGCCCAAAATATCCGGCAGCATGGGCGTGACCGTGCCCCTGTCGTAAATGCCGGCCCTTTTTAACAGCACCGCGGGCGGTTCGCAGTCCCTTGAGTGCAGGCTGTTTTTGTGCTCCGTCGCGTGCTCCGTTATTACCCTCGCGTCCTTGGGCATTAGCTCAAAAAGCCGCTCCGCGCTCAGGCGGCTGCCGGCTCCGGCGACCGTCGCCGCCATCCACAAAAGCCTGCACGAACGGAGAAGGGCCCCATCGTCCTTCTCACGGAAGCTTGCCGTGTTCCTTTCAAGTATGCCGAGCTCCTTATCGATTATCCTTTGAAGCAGGTCCTCGCGGCTCATATTAGCGGCATCCGGGTCATGCAGCCACGCGTCCGTAACTATCATGGCAAACAGGGGGCGCACGAACCCGGAGTCGATGCCCTTCAGCTTTTCAAGGATCCTTTCTTCATCGCCCGCCTTAAGGGGAATGAGCGGCTTTTCGCCTGCCGCGGCGGCTTTCTCCGGCTCTGCGGAAACGCGTCCGGCAAACCCGCGGATGATGGAGAGTATCGCCTCATCGCCCAGGGGCTTGAGCTCCATGGGCTTTTGGGGGCCGCGCGCCTTTATATTCAGACGGTCGGCGGAAACGATGCTTTCAAACCACGAGATCTGATTGTTCTCGTCCCGCGTGTCGCGCTCCAAAAGCAGCAGGCGCAGGGGGTAGGTCCGCCTGTATCCGGGCTTTGAAAGCTTTTTCATAAGATCCCCAAGCTGCCCGGTGTGCGGGGTAACGTAGTCAACGATAACCAGCGTTTTCCCGGGGTACAGGTCGTCAAGGCTCATTACCCTGTCCCAGGCCTCGGCGCCCGTCAGGAGCACCGAAGTCCATTCGCCGGTCTCAAGCAGCTCATTCTGCAGCTCGTACGCAAGGCGCGTTTTTCCGGCGCCGCCCGCCGCCGCTATCGCATACCAGCGGAAGGGAACGCTGTCGTCCCCCGCCGCGAAATCGCGGAGCTTTTCCATCTCCTCTTCGCGCCCCATAAGCGCCACAGCCCCGGAATTGAACTCGAAAACGTTAAGAGCGTTCCATTCGCCGAGGGGGGTAAGATCAAGTGTTTTTTTTGTCTCCTTCCTCTCAAAGTATCGGTTGACAAGCTCCGCAAGCTTCCCGACCTTTTCCGAGCTTTCCCGTGCTTTGGCGATAAGAGTTTTCAGGTCGTAAACATTCGTCCTGTGGTCAAAGACAAGCCCTCCGGTGTATTTGTCAAAGCCCGATTTGTATTCTTCGTGATCCATCCGGGTGGTTGCAAAATAAAAATGATAACCGCCGCTTTTGTATTTAGCGTCGGTTTTCTCAAGAGATTCCCTTATCTTTGCCCTGTCTGAACGGCTGGATACCTGCACGACGACACTGTTCTTTTCGGAAACCAAATCAACGCCCGGCTCGTTATGCCCGGCGAAGTTGGCGATCCTCAGACTCCAGTCGAACAGAACGTTCAGGAACTCCGCAAAGAACACCTCGGCGTCGATGTTGATGGAGCGCCTGTTTATTGCGCCGTTCAATTCGACCTCTGTGCTGAACTGCTTTAAGCGGCTTTCGATATCATCCCCAAGCTCGTTAACTATTTCGGACATGCCGCCGATAACTTTTTCGAGATCCTCACCGTATTTCATAACAAGTCCCCCGCTTATTCTCGACAATATAATACCATTTTGCGCATTTTCTGTCAAATCCGCGGGCCGCCTACAGGCGTCAAAAAACCGCCGGAGGGCGCTTCCCCCTCCGGCGGTTTATGCATTTGCGGTATTATTTTAAGCAGCGGGACCCGCCGCTTCACGCTTTCGTCAATGGAAGTACAGCGACGCCGCGTCGTAGAATTCCTTGTCGACTTCCTTCCTTACGGTCACGGCCTTGTCAAGGTCGGCGGCTACGATCTGGTTGCCGTTCATGCCTACCATGTTGCCGTAATTGCGGTCAACTACCAGCTCGCCCGCCTTTATGCCCAGCCTGGTGCCCAGCACGCGGTCAAACGCACAGGGCGCGCCGCCGCGCTGAACGTGGCCGAGGACTACCGGGCGGCACTCAAAGAACTGCGCGTCCTCGCCGATGAGCGGGTCGCTCCTCATGGCGGCCTCGATCATGTCGGAAAGGTGCTTTGCAAGGTTCTTCTGAAGCAGCAGCTTGTTGCCGAATGCGTCGGTGCCTACGTCAATGGATTCGCCGTCCTTCAGCTCGAAGCCCTCCGCCACCACGATTATGGTGTAGCGGTCGCCGCGCAGATACCTGCGGCGAACGAGCGAAACGATCTCTTCAAAGGTCTTGGGGAACTCGGGGATCAGCACGAGGTGCGCGTTTGCGGCAAGGCCCGCCTGAAGCGCTATCCAGCCGGTGTGACGGCCCATGCACTCTACCACGATGCACCTCGAGTGCGCCTTTGCGGTGGTCTGCAGGCGGTCGATGGCCTCCATCGCAATATTGGACGCGGTCTCAAAGCCGAAGGTGTAGTCCGTGCAGGAAAGGTCGTTGTCTATCGTCTTGGGCACGCCTATCACGTTGATGCCGCGCTTCCTCAGCTCGTTCGCAACGCCCAGAGTGTCGTCGCCGCCTATTGCGACGACGCCCTCAAGGTCAAGCGCCTTCAAGACCTCTATAATGGTGTTGGGGCCGTTCGGGTCGGCCATCACGTTGGTGCGCGAGCTGCCGATTATGGTGCCGCCCATGGTCTGAATGCCCTCGACCTCGGCCAGAGTCAGCCAATGCCCCTGCGCGCGCATAGCGCCGCGCCAACCGTTGTGAAACCCGAAGACCTCCATACCGGCCTCCGCGCACTTTTCGACAACGCCCCTGATAACGGCGTTAAGACCCGGACAGTCGCCGCCGCCGGTAAGTATGCCGATCTTCCTCATTTTGGTGTTCTCCTCTTTTATTGTTTTCTTTTTCTTCTTCATATCATTTACCTGCCCCTTGGGGCCCGCCGCGTTCCCGCGTCCGGAGAAAGGATTATAATACAGTTTCCCCGAAAATGCAAGAGTTTTTTGTAAGGGGGCCGCAGGGCCCGTCTGCGCTGACCGAAGGCGGGTCCGCTTCGCGCGTTCCCAGCCAAACGGCGGGGGAGGATTGGCGGCGCGGCGCCGGGATCCCCCGCAGGCGGGAATGACGCGCGGGCGCGCCGGGCTTGAGGCCGCGTTAAAGAGCGCGCTTTTATAGGGCTCCCTTCAAACCCGAAAACAAATACGCAAATTTGTTTGAAGAATTTGCAGGAAAATGCTTGACTTTGAGCGGGGATTCGTATAATATACAGTTGAGGTGGAAGAATGCTTGCTTACGAACGATATCAGATAATACTGGAGCAGCTCAGCGCGGAGGGCACCGTGACCGTCGCGGGCTTAAGCGCGCTGCTCGGCGCGTCGGAGGCCACCGTGCGGCGCGACCTTAACGCGCTTGCAAAGGCGGGCAAGCTTCAAAAGGTGTTCGGCGGGGCCGCCTCCATACGGCAGATGGGTCTTGTCGAGGAGCGCGTGTCAAGGCGCGAACAGCAGATGTTCGACGAAAAGGACAGGATAGCGGCGTACGCGGCTACGCTCATACGCGACGACGACTTCGTTTTCATCGACTCCGGCACCACCACCGCGTGCATGATACCCCACCTGACCAACGCGAAAGCAACCTATGTGACCAACGGCGTACTGCATGCGTACAGGCTGCTTACCGCCGGGTTCAAGGTGCATCTCATTGGCGGCAGGCTGCGCCCCGAGACCGAGGCGATAGTCGGCGCGGAGGCCCTTCGCGGGCTTATGAAATACAATTTCACAAAGGCGTTCATGGGCACGAACGGCATCACCGAGGACGAGGGCTTTACCACCCCCGACGCGGAGGAGGCCAGCGTCAAGGCCGCCGCGATAGAGCGGAGCTTTGTCGCGTTCGTGCTGGCGGACCATACCAAGTTCAACCGGGTGTTCCCCGTGACGTTCTCACGGGCGGACGCCTGCTGTATTTTAACGGACAAATGCCCCAAGGGCAGGATAACCGAATTGACCATTGTAAAGGAGGTCGGCAAATGATCTATACCGTAACGCTCAATCCGTCCATAGACTACGTGGTGCATATCGACAGGCTCGTCGCCGGCATGACGAACCGTACTTCAAGCGAGGAATACTACTTCGGCGGCAAGGGCATAAACGTGTCGCACGTTCTGGCGGAGCTGGGGCTTGAGACCACCGCGCTGGGTTTCGTTGCGGGGTTCACCGGCGAGGCCATAGAGCGCGGCACCCGCGAGGCCGGCATCACGACGGACTTCATTCATCTTAAAGAGGGCGTTTCGCGCATCAACGTAAAGATCAAGTCCGGCGAGGAGACCGAGATAAACGGGCAGGGCCCGCATATCGACGCCGAGGCGTTCGACGCCTTCATGCAAAAGACCGACGGCCTGCGCGGGGGCGACACGCTCATACTCTCGGGCAGCATACCCAAGACCGTGCCCGACGACGTTTACGAGCGCATACTTGCCCGCATAGACGGGCGCGGAGTGCTTATAGCGGTGGACGCCACGAAAAAGCTTCTCCTGAACTCGCTCAAATACCGTCCCTTCCTTATCAAGCCCAACAGGCAGGAGATATCGGAGATATTCTCCGTGCCCGTCGAGGATGAGCAGACCACCCTGCATTACGCGAAAAAGCTTCAGGAGATGGGCGCGAGGAACGTGCTGGTGTCGCTTGGCGGCGACGGCGCGATGCTCCTTGACGAAACGGGCGCCGTCCATAAGGAGGGCGTTATAAAGGGCAAGGTACTTAACACCGTGGGCTCCGGCGATTCCATGGTCGCGGGGTTCGTAGCGGGCTATATCCGCAGGCGGGATTACGCCTACGCGCTGAGGCTCGGCAGCGCGTGCGGCAATGCAACGGCGTTCCTGCCGGGGCTTGCCACCAGGGAAAAGATAGACGAGCTCATGGCAATATTCGAATCAAAATCCTGATAGGAGGGATCATATGCGTATCACAGATTTACTCAAGAAGGAGGGCGTCAGGATAGGCGTCGCCCCGGCCGACAAGGCCGAAGCGGTCGAGATGCTGATCGCGCTTCACGAGAAGTGCGGCAATCTGAACGACGCCGCCGCGTACCGGGAGGGCATCCTCGCGCGTGAGGCCATGGGCACCACCGCGATCGGTATGGAGATCGCCATCCCCCACGCCAAGAGCGAGGCGGTCAAGGCCCCCGCGCTCACGGCGATCACCGTGCCCGACGGAGTGGACTACGGTTCTCCCGGGGGCGACCTCAGCAAGCTGCTGTTCATGATCGCGGCCACCACCGACGGTGACGTGCACATGGAGGTGCTTGCCCGCCTTATGCAGCTTTTGATGGATGAAGAATTCAGCGATAAGCTCAAAAAGGCCAAGACCGCAGAGGAGTTCCTTGCGCTTATCGACGACAAGGAGGCGGAGCAGTTCCCCGAAGAGGCCGCAGCGGCCGCTCTCAAAAAGAACGGTTACCGCGTGCTGGCCGTCACCGCCTGCCCCACGGGCATAGCGCACACCTACATGGCGGCTGAGGCGCTTGCAAAGGCCGGCGAAAAGATGGGCATTCCCATAAAGGTAGAGACCAACGGCTCCGGCGGCGCAAAGAACGTGCTCACGCCGGAGGACATCGCCAACTGCGACGGTATCATAATCGCCGCGGACAAGAGCGTCGACACCGCAAGATTCGACGGCAAGCCCGTCTGGTCCACCAAGGTGGCCGACGGCATCCATAAGCCCGAAGAGCTCATCAACAAGATAGTGAACGGCGAAGCGCCCGTATTCAAGGCCGACAAGAAGGCCGAATCTGCCGCCGCCGTCGGCAGCGAGAGCTTCGGCCGCAGGCTCTACAAGCATCTTATGAACGGCGTTTCGCACATGCTGCCCTTCGTCGTGGCAGGCGGCATATTCATTGCGATAGCGTTCCTTATCGACGCAGCCAAGGGCGTTCCGATGGACGGCAATTTCGGCTCCGTCACGCCCGTCGCCGCATGGTTCAAGGCCATGGGCGGCTATGCGTTCAACTTCATGCTTCCCATACTCGCGGGCTTCATAGCCATGTCCATCGCGGACAGGCCCGGCCTGCTCGTCGGCATAGTCGGCGGCTTCTTAGCCTCCAACGGCGCAACCTTCGCCGACCCCGGCGCAGTCTCCACGATACCCTCCGGTTTCCTCGGAGCGCTGCTCGCCGGCTTCCTTGCAGGCTGGCTCTTAAAGCTCTTTGAAAAGCTCTGCGACAAGCTCCCCCGTGCGCTCGAGGGCCTGAAGCCCGTGCTCATCTACCCGCTTGCCGGCCTCGGCATGGTCGCCGTTATGATGTGCGCGGTCAACCCCATTATGGGCGTTATCAACAACGCGCTCTCAAGCGGTCTGCTGTGGCTCAACGAGCATAACCTCGGCGTAGTGCTCGGCTGCATTTTGGGCGCCATGATGTCCATCGACATGGGCGGCCCCCTCAACAAGGCGGCCTACGTATTCGGCACCGGCATGCTTGCCGCCGCCACCACCGAAAGCTATCAGGTAATGGCCTCCGTCATGATCGGCGGTATGGTTCCCCCGCTTGCCATCGCGCTGTCCACCATATTCTTCAAGAACCGCTGGACCGCCGACGAGCGCAAGAACGGCGTGGTCAACATAGTCATGGGTCTCTCGTTCATAACCGAGGGCGCCATCCCCTACGCGGCGGCCTATCCCTTAAAGGTCATCCCCTCCTGCGCGCTCGGCGCGGCTGTTGCGGGCGGCCTTTCCTGGCTGTTCAACTGCACGCTTATGGCGCCCCACGGCGGCATATTCGTGGTACCCACCATCGGCAAGCCCCTCTTATACCTGCTGGCGCTTGCGATCGGCGCCGTAGTCGGCATGCTCATGCTCGCCCTGCTCAAGCGCCCCATCAAGAAAGAAAACTAATATGTAAAGGAGTATTTGTATGATCCAGAAGCACTTCACCATCAAGAACGCGCAGGGCCTTCATATGCGCCCCGCGACCAATTTCGCTACCGCCATGTCCCACTATCCCTGCTCCGTGACCATCCGCTTCAACGGCAAAGAGGTCAACGGCAAGAGCCCCATGCTCATTATGGCCGCCTGCATCAAGGGCGGGAGTGAGATAGACCTCGTCTGCGACGGCGAGGGCGAGAACGACGCATTGAACGCCGCCTCCAACATGATCGAGAACGGCTTCGGCGAATAATTACGCGAACGGCCCCCGGCAACGGGGGCCTCGGCTTTATTGAAAGAGGTGAATGGAATGATCAAAGGCACGGCAGCCTCCGACGGCATCGGAATAGGCAAGATACTGCTGCTTGAAGAAGCCTCCCTTGAATACACCCCCCATTCGGTTGAAGACCCCGCCGCAGAGGTCGAAAGGTTCCGCAACGCCATAAACGAACTGATAGCCGAAACAAAGCGCGACGCCGCAGCCCTGCGCGCCGCCGCCGGCGAGAAGGAAGCCCTTATAATGGAGGGCCATATCTCGCTTATAAACGACCCCGCCTTAAAGGGCGAGACCGAAAACCTCATTATGGGCGGTCAGTGCGCCGAGGCCGCGTATGAGACCATGTGCGATATGTTCATAGGCATTTTCTCGTCCATGGAGGACGAGATGATGCGTCAGCGCGCGGCGGACGTGCGCGACATAAAGTCGGGGCTCCTGCGCATACTGCTCGGCCGCCGCCAGGTCAGGGTCAACGACGCGCCCAAGGGCACGGTGCTCTTAACGCGCGAGCTCACCCCGTCGGTCACCGCCGGCATCAAAAAGGGCAATATAGTCGGCATAATCACCGAAACGGGCGGCAAGACCTCGCACTCGGCAATACTCGCCCGCGCGCTTGAAATACCCGCGGTGCTCAGCGTGCCAAACGTCATGGGGCTCCTGCGCGACGGTCAGCCCGTCATCGTTGACGGCTCGGCGGGCATAGTGATCCCCGACCCCACCTTCGACCAGATCAACGAGTACACCGAAAGGCGCGAGCGCTTCTTAAAGGAGCGCGCCGAGCTCGAGAAGTTCCGCGGCAAGCCCACGCTGGGCGCCGACGGAGCGGAATACGAGCTTGTCTGCAACATAGGCAAGCCCGACGACGCGGCAAAGGTCGTGGAGTTCGACGGCGAGGGCGTGGGCCTTTTCCGCACCGAGTTCCTGTTTATGGACAGGACGTCCGTTCCCGCCGAGGACGAGCAGTTCGAGGCATACCGCAAGGCGGCGCTCATATTAAAGGGCAAGCCGCTCATAATCCGCACGCTTGACATAGGCGGCGACAAGGAGATCCCCTATATGGGCCTCGAGCGCGAGGAGAACCCCTTTATGGGCTTCCGCGCCATACGCTACTGCCTTAAAAACCGCGACCTGTTCAAAACACAGCTTCGCGCCATACTGCGCGCCAGCGCCTTCGGCGATATCCGCATAATGTTCCCGCTCATCACCTGCGTTGAGGAGCTGCGCGAGGGCCGCGCCGTTATAGAGGAGCTTAAAAAGGAGCTTACGATACTCGGCGTGCCGTACAACAAGGATATCAAGGTCGGCATTATGGTAGAGACCGCCGCCGCGGCCATGCTCGCGGACGTGCTTGCCGCGGAGTCGGATTTCTTCAGCATAGGCACCAACGACCTGACGGGCTACACCATGAGCTGCGACAGGGGCAACGCAAACGTCGCCTACCTTTATTCGGCGCTGCAGCCCGCAGTGCTGCGCATGATAGAGCGCACGATAAAGTGCGGCAGGGCCGCCGGCATACCCGTTGGCATGTGCGGCGAGGCCGCGGCAAACCCCAAGCTCATACCGCTGCTTATGGCGTTCGGGCTGACGGAGTTCAGCGTGTCCGCGCCGAGCGTGCTGCGCGTGCGCAAGTGCATCTCCGGCTGGACGCGTGAGGAGGCTCAGCTCGCCGCCCAAAAGGCCCTCTCCATGAAGACCGTCAAGGAGGTCGAGGAGTACCTTTCGGGGCTTGTGCGCTGACGCATGGGCTTTCAGGGCCGGGGCTTTGCGCTCCGGCCTTTTTCGGCGCTTGACAGCGCGTGCCAAAGGCTTTATACTCTCACCTGCGGGAGGCACGGTATGCGGTCGGAAAACGCTTATTTTATTACCGGGACTGCCTATGCGGGCAAGTCCACCGCGGCAAAGCTGCTGGCGCAAAAGCACGGCGGCATACTTTGCGGCGAGAATTACCACGATGTTCTGCTTCCGGGGCTTGATAAAGAGGAGTTCCCGTGCCTTGCCTATACCCGCGACCTTGAGGATTGGCGCGATTTTATAAGGCGCTCGCCCGAGGAGTACGAGGCGTGGTACGACGGCGTCTCGCGCGAATGCGAGGTGCTGGAGCTGCGCCTGCTCGACCGGCTTACGGAGCGCGGGCAAAAGGTGTTCGTCGACACCAATATCTCGCTTGAAACGCTCCGAAGGCTCGCCTGTCCGGGGCACGTGCTCGTTATGCTTGCGGCGCCGGAGGTCTCGGTCGACCGCTTTTTCGAGCGTGAAGACCGCGACAAGCAGTTTCTGTACAGGCTGCTTATGCAGGAGCCCGACCCCTCTTACGCTATGGACAATTACCGCCGCGGCCTGATGCGCATAAACTCGCGCGAACGTTACCTGCGCTTTTTGCGTTCGGGCTTCACCGTGCTCTTAAGGGACGAATCACGAAGCGTTATGGAAACGCTGTCGCTGGCCGAGGCGGCCCTCGGCCTGTAACGCAAACACCCTTCCCGCCGGGGTCGGCGGATATCGCAAATACCCTTTCCCGCCGAGGTCGGCGTATCACGCCCGCAGGGCGAAGCAAGGAGGCCCGTTTTGTTCACAGGCGACTACGGCTTTTTCGATTACAAGTACAATATCCCCGGTTACAGCGGGCAGGATTACGGCGGCCCCGCGCAGTATGTCTACCTCGGGGTCTCGGCTGTGCTGCTCGTTTTGCTTCTTTTCGCGCTTCGCCGCTCGTCCGGGCAAAGGGTCAGAAGGACCCTCGGCTGGCTTGGCGTATTCCTCACGCTCTTCTATATCGGCAAGACCGCGTGGGAGTCGTATTACGATATCACGCTCTCGGGCGCGTTCAACACATGGCTGCTGCCGTTTGACGCCTGCTCGTTCATAATGCCGGCGGGCATTCTCGCGGGCTTCTCAAAGGGGCGGGTGCAGCGTGCGGCTGAAAGCTGGGTCGCCACCGGCGGCGTTGTGGGCGGCATTGCAAATATGCTGTTCCTGCGCGCGCTGTATTATTACCCGTTCTTCTCGTTCGGCGCGATGTATTCCATGATCTGGCACTTCCTCATGGTTTTCATGGGCGTGCTCGTGCTTGTGACCCGCCGCCCGCCCCTGCGGTTCTCGCTCGTTCTCAGCGGATTCGCGTTCCATCTTGCGGCCTCCGTCATAGTCATACCCATCGACTTTATTTTCGGGTTCGACTTCATGCTCTACCGCGAGCTCGGCGGAGTGCCCTTCTTCGAGGGCGTCGCTTCCTCGCTGACCGAACGCGGCATGGGCTTCCTTAACCCCGTTCTGATGCTGGCGCTGTACTTTGCGGCGTTCACGCTTATCTGGGCCATAGCCGCCCTCTTCAAAAACCGCAGGCAGGGCGCCCGAAAAGGGCGGCAGGTCTGACGCCGTACTCAAAAAACCCCGTCAGGCGGCGAATAATTAACCGCGCCGCGGACTCCCGCGCTCGTTCTTTTGGGTCTGCGATGGGTGTTGATAAACCGATATAAAGGAAGTATTGGAGGCAAGAGCATGAAAAGCATTTTAACCGCGCCCTTTATGGTGGAAATGATCCGCACGGCGACGAATATGTACGCGCACGGCTGGGACGAGCGCAACGGCGGCAACATCTCCATGCTGCTTGACGAAGCGGAGCTTGCGGAATACCTCAGGTTTCCGGCGATAGAAAGGACTATCCCGACGGGCTTTGAAGCGCCGGAGCTCGACGGAAAGATATTCCTTGTCACCGGCACGGGCAAATATTTCAAAAACGTGGCGGACGACCCCGAAACCAATCTGGGCATCATCCGCATCGCGTCCGACGGCACCACGGCCGAGCTGCTCTGGGGCTACAAAGACGGCGGTAAATTCACCTCCGAGCTGCCCGCTCACCTGATGAGCCACATGGCGCGGCTGGCGGTCAACCCCGAAAACCGCGTGATCATGCACTGCCACCCGACCTATACGCTGGCCATGAACTATATCCATGAGCTGGATGAGAAAAAGATCACCCACACCCTGTGGGAGATGTGCACCGAGTGCATCGTCGTCTTCCCCGACGGCGTGGGCGTGCTGCCGTGGATGCTCTGCGGCACGAACGAAATCGGCGAAGCGACCGCCGAAAAGATGAAGGAATTCCGGCTGGTCATCTGGGGCATGCACGGCATCTACGGCGCGGGCAAGGATATGGACGAAACCTTCGGCCTGATCGAAACCGTCGAAAAGGCGGCGCAGATCTACATGCTCACCGCGCATATGCCGCGCATCAACACCATCAAAGACGCGGAGCTGAAAGAACTCGCCGAAGGCTTCGGCGTGAACTACCGCAAGGATTTTCTGAATCTGTAAAAAACGGGCGCGCTGCAGCTGTCAGCGCGCCTTTGACTTAGAGGTGGTCGTATGCTCATACGCGAGATCAAAGAAACTGAATTGCATGAATTGCTGGAATTATATACGCATCTGCACGAGTCGGAAATACCCGAACAGACCGAAACGCTTGCCGAAACGTGGGGAGCGATCATGCGCGACAAAAACCATCATATCATCGTCGCGGAGGAGAACGGTCGGCTCGTTTCCTCTGTGGTTTGCGTTATCATTCCCAACCTGACCCGAAGTGTCCGACCGTATGCTTTTATCGAAAACGTGGTCACGCGCCATGAATACCGAAACCGCGGTTATGCCACCGCCTGTTTGAATATTGCGCGCGAGATCGCCATTCGAGAAAACTGCTACAAAATGATGCTGCTTACCGGCGCAAAAGATGACAGCACGCTGCGCTTTTACCAAAACGCGGGCTACAACAGCACCGATAAAACGGCGTTTATTCAGTGGTTGGAATAATCAAATCAAAAAACAGACGCTCAAAGAGTCTTTTCTCCATGAGCGTCTGTTTTTATGTTGGGCAGTTCATTTTCTTGGTTGAAGATACTCTGTGATCCCCCGCCCCTGACAGGGCAATGTCCCCTT
>JAEEGL011468810.1_pt1 | contig 16710 bp, 11 predicted proteins | sample 9134231 | NCBI WGS metagenome assembly JAEEGL01 (sample SAMN16246548, study PRJNA631951) | gut metagenome | biome: gut microbiome; feature: rumen; material: fiber-attached | host: Bos | place: Iran: Karaj | collected 2018-10 | reverse complement strand
GATCCCGATGGGAATGTCCCCGTTCCGGAAATGCTGGTAGAAGTTATCCACATTCACCGGCATGTTATAGATCGTAAACAGATCGGTCAGGGCGGTGAAGCCTTCCACGGATTCCCGGGTGTTCAGCGCGGTTCCCTTGTCCGCTGTATCGTAGTACAGCGCCCCGCCGTGCTGGACCAGCAGCGGCGTCGTGCCGTGGAAATTTCGCATGCCCAGCATACCGGCTGTTGCATAGTAGAAGTTCAGCCCGCGCATCTGCAGCTCCGGCAGCAGGTTGATGACGTCATCCATGGTCTGCGGGATCTCCAGCTTCAGCTTCTCCATCACGTCCGTCCGGTAAAACAGCACCCAGAAGTTCAGCGTTTCCGGCATGGAATAAATGCCGTCCCCGATGGTCCCGGTCAGGAAGAATCCCGGTTCGTAAACGGAGGCCGCTTCCCGGAAATCGGCGAATTCCGTCAGGTCCTTCAGGGCGCCGCGGATTGCCAGCTCATAAGGAATGGTGTAATTGATCCCGGTCGCCACGTCCGGTGCCTTCCCGGATGCCTTGGCCAGCACCAGCTTGTACTGGTCCGGCATCACGGACAGGTCCACCTGGATTCCCGTATCCCTGGTAAACTGGTCGTCAATCAGCTTCTGCATGATCTGGACGTACTGGTTGGACCGGTTCACCCATACTTGCAGATGATCCTTGTTGGTATTGGCCGTCGAATAGCGCTGGGATGAGAACGAGTACATAAACCGTTCAAATTCCTTCTCCGCAGCCTCGCCGGCCCCCATCTGCGGCGGCAGGGAGGCGCCGTCCTGGTAGATCCAGATCCTGTCGATCCCCAGGTTGTTCCGCAGCAGGTTGTCCATCGTGTTCGCCAGGTACTGGTTGACCGAATTGGCGGAGGAAGACAATTCGCTGATCCGGTACGGGATTTCATCCGGGTTTTCCGCCAGGCTTTCCAGCTGGCGTGCCGCAATCAGCATGGAAGACATCACCGGCACATTGGTGGAAGATGAACTGTACGGAATGTATTGTTTTTCCAGTTCCCGCAGCCGCGCCGCGTATCCTTCCAGTTTTTCCGTCAGGTTCGGAATGTACCGGCTCAGTTTCAGGTCCCGGTAGTGGTCGGCATTGGTTCCGGCCACTTTTGTGATTTCCAGCGCGAGATCGTTGACGCCGTACATGATTTCGTCCAGCGCTTCCATGACATCCCGCAGCGGGGCGATCGTCAGGCACAGCGTCAGTGTGTGGTCGCCCTCGCTCAGCCAGACGCTGAGTTCCCGCCCTGCGCCGTCCGCCAGCGTTTGCCGCTGCCAGCCTGTACCGTATTTCAGCGGGTAGGCGCTGAACGCCCGGGAAGGGATTTTCCCGTCCACCGCCACATCCGCAAACACCGGGAAATCCGTCTTATCGCTCTGGCGGTAGTTCAGGGCAACCCGGTACCATCCGTCGGCGGGCGCCTTCAGTTTCCATGTCACGCTGTCTCCCGCGTTTCGGAAGGAATCGGAGTCAATCGTGTTCAGCCGGGTATGCTCCACCTCGTACGGATCCAGTGCCGAATCGTATTCCATCATGGCGTGAACGGAGGAAGTACTGCTGCTCAGGTACTTTTCTCCCTGCAAGGTGATCAGGGCGTTTCCCTCTGCCTGCCGGGGCTCCTCCGCTTCCGGAATGGCCGGCGCTGCACAGAGCGCCAGGTTGCCCATCAGGAAACTGCCTTCCTTGACGGTGATTTCCAGTTCATGAACGCCGGCACCCAGTTCCAGCAGCAGCGGCTCCGTCCTGCGCCCCGTACTGTCTGTCAGGTATGCGGTTTCCCAGCCGGCGTTCTTGACCGGCAGGGAAACCATTTCGTCCCCGTACCGGTCATAGGAAATCTCTTCCGGCCGTATCCAGGTCGCCCGGAATTTCACATTCCGGCATTCATAGAAAGGATATTCTCCGTCCACAGACAGGGCGATCCGGTCGGCCAGCACGTTCTGCCGGTTTTCCGGCACTTCATGGTTATAGGAATAGTAGTCCGCCCGCAGCGCGTACAGCCCGTCCCGGGGAACCTCCGCTTCCAGGCGGACCGTGTTTCCGTATTGAACCCGGAGGACGCGGGATCCGCCTGTGTATCCGGCCGTATCCTCCGTCCATCCGGCGTCTCCGGGATCCTTCACCGCGGCGTCAGCCGGCAGCAGGATATCTTCCCCGCTGTACGGTTCCATTGTATAGGAAGCGGATATCGCCGAATAATTCCGGGATATCCGCTCACTGACAAAGGGTTCCTCCTGCGCTTCTTCAGCGCCGGCGCCTGAAAAAAGCACAAACGCTGCCGCTGCTGCCGCAATCCATCCCATCCGTCTGCTGATTCCGCTCTTCATGTCCTTTCCTGCCTTTTCCGTCGGAGATCTTGTTCCTGCTGGTTTTTCGGGGAGTTTCGCCTTCAACATGATCGTTATCATTAACGTTAATGTAAATTTTCAAATCACTATTGTATTTTATCGCCAACCATGATAAAATGCTTTTCGGAATTTGTCAACTGTTTTTAATACATTTTTTAAGGAGTGCCGGATGAGATCTGTTCTGACTGTTATCCTGTCCCTTCTCTTCCTGTTCCCTCTTGCGTCCGCCCGTGCGGAAGAGGATTACACCGTATCGTTTGAAGGGATACCCACGGGCTCGGTGAATGCCCGGATCGCCTGCCACGATCCGTCCATTATTGCTGCCGGCGGGAAGTACTATATCTTTGGCACCCATATGGTCGCCGCTTCTTCCGAAAATCTCCGGTCCTGGACGCCGCTGGCTAACGGGTACCATTCCTCCAACAAAGTATGGGGCAATGTATATGAGGAAGGCCTGCACATTTTCGATTATGCGGGGCTGGGAACCAGCCTGATCCCGACGGATGACGGCGGCTGCCATGTCTGGGCGCCGGATGTCGTCTGGAATCCGGTCATGGGAAAATATATGATGTATTACTGCACCACGTCCAGCTGGAACGCTTCCAATCTTTGTTTCGGCATCTCGGACAATGTGGAAGGCCCTTACGTATGGCAGGCGCCGCTGGTCTATTCCGGTTTTGACAAAGCAACCGTCTCGTCGACTGACGTGGAGCAGTATGCGGATGAAGCATGGATCAAATCCCATTACCTGACCCTGGCCGGCGGATACCAGTATAAGGAATGTCCCAACGCCATCGACCCGTCTGTTTTCTTTGACGGCGACGGGCGTTTCTGGATGGTTTACGGTTCCTGGTCCGGCGGGATTTTCATTCTGGAACTGGATCCGGCCACCGGACTGGTAATTCATCCGGAAGCGGATCCTGCCCGCGATGTGGATCCTTATTTCGGCAGGCGCCTGCTGGGCGGCGGCCATCACTCCATCGAGGGTCCCTACATTCTCTGGGATGAGGAAGCCGGCTGGTATTACCTGTTCGTTTCCTACGGGGAACTGACCAGCCACGGCGGATACCAGATCCGCGTCTTCCGTTCCCGGACGCCGGACGGGGATTATGAGGATATGAACGGTGCCCGTCCCGGCAAGGCCGGCCAGGCGCCCTACGGGCTCAAACTTTCCGGAAACTATAACCTCCCCTCCGTCCGGAAAGCCTATATGGCCACCGGGCATAACAGCGCCTTCATCGACGCGGACGGAAAACGCTATATCTGCAGCCATACCCGCTTCGATGACGGAACGGAAGGGCACATTCCCATGGTGAAACAGTTCGGGCTGAACGAAGAAGGCTGGCCGTGCATGCTTCCATATGCCACCCGGATGGAGACGATCCCTGAATCCTTTGATCCCGCCGCGGTCCCCGGCCGGTACTTTGTCATCAATCAGGGCACCGCGATTGACGACATGATCGCTGAACCTTTTATCCTCTATCTCCGGGAGGACGGTTCCGTTTCCGGCCTGGAAACCTCCGGTTCCTGGCGCCTGGAGGACGGTTCCGTCTGGCTTCATGTGACGATGAACGGGCAGGAATACAGCGGAATCATCTGCCGGATGCAGGACGACGGCGCTTCTGAAGTGGTTGTTTTCTCCGCTGTGGGTCGGAATGAAAGCGTCTGGGGAGTGAAATATGGCGAATAAGGAACGGCATCCGGTCCGTCTTCCTCCGAAAGTGGCCGGAACACTGCTGCGGGTACTGCAGTTTCTGGTGGTCAGCATCGGTTTCTTCGCCTGGTGGGTGGCGATGTTCCTGCTGGTTTCGCTGATCACCGTGAACGTCTGGTCCGTCACCTGGCAGCAGATCCTGGTCCGGAGCCTCCTGCTCACCGCAGCCAGCTCCGCCGTCTACATTGTTGTCATGATCCGCCGTGAGCGGAAAAAGCAGGGAGGTGCGTCATGAAGGATCCCGCACTCCGCCCGGTCACGCTGCATGATATTGCCGAAGCGACAGGGTATACGATCAACACTGTCTCCCGGGCGCTCAAGGATAAGGACGATATCAGCCGGGAGACCCGCGCCTATATCCAGCAGGTCGCCCGGAAAATGGGCTATGTCCGCAACTACCTGGCAAGCTCGCTGCGTTCCGGCCGCACCCGGACGCTGGCAATGATTGTCGGCTCCATGATCAACCCGTTCTATGCCATCCTGGCGGACCTGATCCAGCGGGAAGCCGTCCGCCTCGGTTACAGCCTGATTATCCTGTGTCATCAGGATGATCCGGATACGGAGCTGAAATCAGTGGAAATGGCTATTTCCCGGCAGGCGGACGGCGTCCTGATCACCCCCTGCTCCTTTTCCTCCCCGGCTCTCTCCCAGCTGCGGGACTCGGGGATTCCCTTTGTCCTGCTCAGCCGGTATCAGGAGAATACACCGGACGACTGCGTTTACTGCAACGACGAGGAAGGCGGTTATCTGGCAGCCCGGCATCTGATCGGTGAAGGTCACCGGAAGCTGGCCATGCTGTCCTACCACCAGGTTGTTTTTTCCTCCCGGAAAAGGTTTACCGGCTTCCGGCGTGCCTGTTCGGAGGCCGGAATCCCGGAATCGGATGTCCAGTACGCCTGTCTGGAAGATCCGGACGCTATTCTTGAATGCCTCCGTTCCTGGATGGCGCAGGGAATCACCGGACTGTTTTCATTCTGTGACGTGGAAGCCTGGATCACGATTACCCTGCTGGAACGCAGCGGTTACCGGGTTCCTGAAGATCTCAAGGTCATCGGCTTTGACAACATTCTCGGGTATATCAGTTTCCCCAAGCCAATCTGTTCCGTGGACTGCAATCTGCAGGAGGAAGCGCACGTCGCCATTGAACTGCTCCGGAACCGGATCCACGATCCTTCCCTTCCGCCGCAGCAGGTTATCCTTCCCGTAAATCTGGTATGCAGATGCGGCGTCTGATCCGTCGGATTTCCTTCATCCCGTGCCGCCGGAAAAGGCGGCTTTTTTCATGCGACCCTGCGGAATTTGCGCATTGTTCTGCAGCTGTATCGCTATTTGCATTCCTTCCCAAAAAAGTGTAATATAGTCGCGATATGGAAGGAGGCGCCCGTCATGTGGCATATTGTCGGGGACACCAGCTGTGACCTGTTTACGCTTGATGGAGGAGAAGGCGTTTTTGATTTCGCCACCATCCCCTTTACTATCCGTATTGGCGATAAGGAATATATCGATAACGAAAATATGTCCGTTGAGGAAATGCTGACCGCCAATGAGAACCATGCCGATCTGGCACAGACCGCCTGCCCTTCTCCGGAGGACTGGCGCGAGAAATTTTCTGCTCCCGGTCCCGTGCTGGCTTTCACGATTTCCAGCGCCCTCTCCGGCAGCTATAACAGCGCCTGTGCAGCCCGTACTATGCTGCAGGAGGAGGAGCCCGGCAAACAGATCGCCGTGATCGACAGCAAAGCCACCGGTCCCGAGCACGCCATGCTGATCATGAAGGCGCGGGAACTGATCCTGGCCGGCAAATCCTTTGAGGAGATTGAAAGCGCGCTGGTTCTGGAAGCGGAAAAGATCCATACGGTCTTTGCCCTCGCTTCCTACCGGAACCTGATCAAAGCCGGCCGCGTCAGCCGCCTCATCGGTTTCATCGCGGGCCACCTGGGCTTCTGGGGAATCGGCATCGGTTCGGAGACCGGCGAAATCGCGATCCGGGGAAAAGCCCGCGGCGATAAGGCAATGGTCCGCTTCATGCTGGATGAAATTGCGAAAATCGGCATTGCCGGCAAGGAAATCCTGATCAGCCACTGCCAGAATATCAAGGTCGCCACCATGCTGAAGGAGCAGCTGGAATCCCGGTTCGCGGATATTCGTGCCACGCTGATGGAGACCCGCGGGCTCGACAGCTTCTACGCTGAGCGTCATGGCCTGATCGTCGGTTTCTGATGGGAGGAAAAAATGCGCAGACTGTTATCAATCCTGTTAATCCTGCTTCTGGCCTTTCCCGCCGTCCTGGCGGAGGATTTCACGCTCGGCGTTGTCCCGGAGGATTCGTCCGTTACACCCGCGTACCGCAGCGAGCAGGCCCGGGAAGATCATGAGAACTGCTACTGGTGCACACCCATGAGTCTGGATGATGAAGCCGCTGTCTGGGGAATGCTGACCGCGCCTGTCACAGTCGTGGATATCGACATGAACAAGCAGACCGTGATGTACGCGGAACCGGACGAAACCAGTGAAGCCATCGGTATGATTACCGGGCAGAGCCAGGGATTGCATGTGCTGGCCCAGTATAATAACGGCTGGTCTCTGGTGGAAACCTATTCCACCAGTTTTCACGACAGCAAAGTCAAAAACTTCAACGCTTTCGTCACCGGTTATATCCAGACAAAGAAACTGAAGACCGTAGAAGTCAACCAGAACTACGGAATCATCATCGACAAACTGACCCAGCGTCTGTATCTGTATAAGGACGGTCATCTGGAAACTTCCCTGGCGGTCTCCACGGGAAAATACAATCCGAGCGCCAAAAAGCAGCAACCCTACAACGAAACCCGTTCCGGGGAATTCCTGATCATCTATACAAAAACCGGTTCCCTGAATGACGAGGACTCCGGAATGATCTGCTCCTACGCGCTGAAATTCAACGCTGCGGATTATATTCATGAAGTGCCGCATAAGGTGAACAGGGACGGCACCAACAATTACCGCGGTTTTGAGGAAATTCTGGGGACCCGGGCGAGCCACGGCTGCATCCGCGTCCAGGCGAAGAAAAACTCTGCCGGCTATAGCATGAAAGTGCTGGCCAACCTGATTAAAAAGCGGCAGGATAAGAACTGCATCAAGCTGGTGGTCTGGGAGGATTATCAGGGCCGGCAGGTCGTCGTCCCCCCGGATGATACGCCGCTGTATTACAACCCCAATAAGGGAACCATGTATCATTCCGTTGCCAACTGCCCCAGTGTCAATAAAAAATTCCTGCCGCTGACCGCTTTCACTTACGGGGAACTGGAGAACGAACCTTACAGCAAGCTGAAGCTTTGCCCTTACTGCCAGCCCACGCCGCGGAAAGCGGTTCTGGAGGAAATCAACCAGGTCCATCTGGAATCCTCTCCGGGAGACGTAATGAGCGTCTGGGGAGCAAAAAAATAACAGCCTGTGTCCCCGCCATGCTCCGCTGCCGCTGATGCGGCAGCGTTTTTTGCATCAATTAATTCATGAATTGCATTTTATCGGTCATCTGCTGTTGTTTGTTTGGCACATATGAATTTTATCCATTCAAATCATGCATTCTTTTCGTTTTCTCCTTGCGGTTTCTGCCTTGTCCCGGTATAATACCGCCATGCCTGTTTACGATTGGAGGTTCTGTGTATGGCGCTGACGATTTCACATCGTTGTCTCAACATTGCCCCTTCCCTGACCCTGCAGATCGATACCCGTGCCAAGGAGATGGCCGCTTCCGGAATTGACGTCATCGGTTTCGGTGCCGGCGAGCCGGATTTTCCCACTCCGGCGCATATCTGTGAAGCCGCCAAGGAAGCGCTGGATCTGGGAATGACCCGGTATACGCCTGTTCCCGGAACCATGGAACTGCGGATGGCGATCACCCGGAAAATGGAACGGGACCACGGACTGACCTATTCTCCCCAGGAAATCCTGGTTTCCAACGGCGCCAAGCATTCCCTCTTTACGATTTTTCAGACGATTCTCGATCCCGGCGACGAAGTGCTGATCCCGACGCCTTGCTGGGTATCCTATCCGGAAATGGTGCGTATGGCCGGCGGTGTGCCGGTCTTCGTGCCCACCAATGAGGAAAACCGCTTTATCCCCAGCAACCGGGATATCGCGTCCCGGGTAACCCGGCGGACAAAGGCGATCATCATCACTTCCCCCTCCAATCCGAACGGTTCTGTCTGGTCCAGGGAGCAGCTGCAGTATGTAGGCAACCTGGCGGTTGCTCATCCGTTTTATATCGTATCGGATGAAATCTACGAAAAACTGATCTACGACGGACGGGAACACCTGTCCATTGCCCAGCTGGGCGAGCAGATCAAGGCCCAGACCTTCATCGTCAACGGCGTCAGCAAAGCCTACGCCATGACCGGCTGGCGGATCGGCTACTGCGCCGCTCCCCGGCAGGAAATCGCCGCCATGAGCGCTTTCCAGTCCCAGGCGACCAGTAACGCGAACGCGATGGCGCAGCATGCGGCTGCCATCGCCCTGGACGGGGATCAGAGCTGCGTATACGAGATGCGCGATCACTTTCAGTCACGCCGGGACGTCATGGTCGAACGGATCAACGCCATTCCCGGCATCAGCTGCCTCAAGCCGGAAGGCGCATTCTATGTCATGATGAACATCCGCAGCCTCCTGGGCCGCTCATATAACGGCCGTGTGCTGGAGGACTCGATGGATTTTGCGGAGCTGCTGCTGGCGGAAAAGCACGTCGCCGTCGTTCCCGGCATCGCGTTCGAAGCGGAAGGTTTCTGCCGCCTGTCCTATGCAATTTCCAAGGAAAAGATCAACGAAGGCCTGGACCGTATCGAGTCGTTCATTAACGAGCTGAAATAAACCATACGTGGTCACGTGCCCGCATCTGTTATGATGAGGGCTCCCCGCCGTCCCGGACTTCCGTCCGGCTTTCCGGACGAAGCGATGGATCTTTCGCCCGTTTAAAATTCTCAACAAGCAAGGAGAGTAATCGAATGCTGAAATTTGACAGCACCACCAACCTGCTGATGCAAGCCAAATACCACTACACCCTGCAGGATGTGGAAGAACCGAACCTCTACCGGGAAATCTACGACTACGAGCATGTGCCGAAGGTCGCTTTCAACATGCGCCATGTGCCCATGCAGATGCCGGATCACATCTGGATCACGGATACCACTTTCCGGGACGGCCAGCAGTCCGTCAGTCCTTTCACGCCCGAGCAGATCCTGCACCTGTTCAAGCTGATGAGCCGCCTCGGCGGTCCGCTGGGCATGATCCGCCAGAGTGAATTCTTCCTTTATACGGAAAACGACAAAAAAGCACTCCGCCTGTGCCAGGAAGCGGATCTTCGCTTCCCGGAGATCACCACCTGGATCCGGGCCAACGAAAAGGACTTTGAGCTCGTCAAGGAGGCAAACGTCGCGGAAACCGGCGTGCTTGTCTCTTGCAGCGATTATCATATTTTCAACAAAATGCACCTGACCCGTGCCAAGGCGATGGATAAGTATCTGGGGATCGTCAAATCCGCGCTCAGCTATGGAATCCGCCCCCGCTGCCACTTTGAGGATATCACCCGGGCGGATTTCTACGGGTTTGTCGTTCCCTTTGCCACGGAGCTGATGAAGCTTTCCCGCGAAAGCGGCATTCCGATCAAAATCCGCGCCTGCGATACGATGGGTTACGGCGTCAGTTATCCCGGCGCCGCCCTGCCCCGCAGCGTCCCCGGTATCATTTACGGTCTGAAGCACTTTGCCGAAGTGCCTTCTGAACAGCTCGAGTGGCATGGCCATAACGATTTTTATAAAGTCGTCTCCAATGCTGCTACAGCATGGCTTTACGGCTGCTCCAGTGTCAACTGCAGTCTGTTGGGTATCGGCGAACGCACCGGCAACTGCCCGCTGGAAGCCATGGCCATCGAATATGAATCGCTGCGCGGCAACACAGCCGAGATGGATCTGACCGCCATCACCGAGATTGCAGATTTCATGGAGCGCGAGATCGGCATCGAAATCAGTCCCCGCCAGCCTTTTGTCGGCCGCCATTTCAATGTCACACGCGCGGGCATCCATGCGGACGGCATGCTGAAGGACGAGGAAATCTACAATATCTTCGACACCGCAGCCATCCTGAATCGTCCTGCCTCCGTCGCGGTAGACAATCGCGGCGGTACCGCCTCGATCGCCCACTGGATCAACAGCTATTTCCGTCTCACCGGGGAACATACGATTGAAAAGACTGATCCGCTGGTCGTCCGGATGAGGAAAGAAGTGGACGAGCTTTATGCCAACGGCCGCAACACGGTCATGGGGGATGAAGAGCTGGAGATCATGGTCCGCCGCTGCGGCGTCGATCGCTACGAGCACCTGCTGTTCCACAAAAGCAAATAAGCAAATAAGCCCGGGAACAAACGCCGGATCCTGTTCGTTTATTTATCGAAAGATGCGGAAACGTCTTCCAGTCATAATGAAGGAGTACATCCATGATGAGAAAAGGATTATCTCTGGTCCTGGCCCTGGTTCTGGCTCTCGCCCTCTGCTCCGCTGCTTTTGCGGATGACCCGGACGAAATCCCGGGTACTGTCGAAATGCCCTATGCGGGCCTTCGCTTCACCCCGCCGGAACTGTATCGGAACACAACAGGCCGTGTCGTCACGGACGGCGCCATAGAACTGTACAGCGGAATCTATTACGCTTACTGGCTCTACGGTGCGATGACCGGGGATGAACTGGCTGCGCTGTATGAAAATCCCAGCGCTGCCGCGTCTTCGCCGCTGATTGAGCTCTTCTATGTTTTCTCCATCAACAACGGAATGAGCTTCGATGATATGAACGCCCTGATCGGCGGTGCTCTTTCCGCGGAATATGCCAGGGAGATCGGAAAAGTCGGGGACTGTTCGTTCTTCCTGTACATGGAAGATACAAATCAGGCGTTTGCCGATTCCATTGACGCAGTCTACAGGGATGAGTATATCGCTCTTTCAGGCGCAGCCGATGATATTGCTTCCGCGTTTACCTGTTATGAACCGGAGGAAATGCCGGATCCCTATGCCGGTCTGGTCGGTTCAAAAGCGGAGTTCACAACGACGGATATCGACGGCAATGCTGTTTCTTCCGCGGACCTGTTTGCGCAGAATGAAATCACCATGGTCAATATCTGGGCTACCTGGTGCGGACCGTGCATCAACGAGCTTGCAGAGCTGCAGCAGATCCACCTCCGCCTGCAGGAAAAGAACTGCGGCGTTGTCGGCCTGCTGGATGACACGGATCTGGATTCCGCCCGCCGGCTGATGGCTGAAAACGGCGTCGCCTATCCGGTGATTCTGGCGCCGGATAACCTGAATTCCGTCTTTCCCCTTCAAGCGTACCCCTCCACCTTCTTCGTAGGCCGCGACGGCACTATTCTCGCCGCTCCGGTGATCGGTGCATATGTAGAGCAGTATGAGAACGAACTGGACGCCCTGCTGCAGAAGTAATATCAAACCCGCATAATTTTTCGTCCGGGCATATCTGCCCGGACGTTTTTACTGTATCTCCTCAATCAGTTCCAGAACCCTTTTCGTCCCGTCGGCCGGGGGAGCGTTTTTCAGCGCTTCCGCCAGTTTTTCCCGGTCCGCCCATGTCTCCTGTACTGCCTTCACCAGCGTTTCCCTTGTCATATCCTCCTGCATCAGTACATGGCACAGTCCGCGCTTCTGCAGGCTCTTCGCGTTCAGAATCTGATCGCCTCGGCTCGCGCCCTTCGGATACGGAATCAGCAGCATCGGCCGGCCCAGCGCCTGAAATTCGCACAGGGCGTTTGCCCCGGCCCGGCTCAGTACCAGATCGGTGCATGCCAGCATATCCGGCAGCTCCTGATCCAGAAACTCAAACTGCCGGTACCCTTCCCGGCCTTCCAGCCCAGGATCCAGATTTCCCTTACCGCACGCGTGCAGAATATCAAAGGTCTTCGTCAGTTCATCCAGCGCTTCCCGCAGGCACGCGTTCACACTCTGGGCCCCGGAGGACCCGCCCATCATCATCAGGACCGGCTTCTGTCCGTCAAGCCCTGCCAGTTTCAGTCCCTTCTCCCGGCTTCCCCGGAACAGTTCCGGCCGCAGCGGCGTTCCGGTCATCTCCGCTTTCCTTCCCAGCGCTTCCGCACATTCCGGAAACGTCGTGGCAAATTTCTTCGCGAAAGGTTTGCACAGTTTATTGGCCAGTCCCGGCGTCAGATCGCTCTCATGGCACAATACGGGAATCCTTCTAAGCCACGCGCCAAACACGACCGGCACCGCAACGAATCCGCCCTTGGAAAATACCACGTCCGGTTTGATTTTCCCCATCAGGTGAGCGGACTGAAATGCTCCGGCAACGACCCGGAAAGGATCCGTAAAATTCTGCCAGGAAAAATAACGGCGCAGCTTGCCGCTTTTGACCGCGTGGTAGATAATCCCTTCCACCGACTTCATTTTTCCGGCTTCCATCCCGTTTTCCGTTCCCACATAATGGATCTCATATCCGGCTTCCTTCAGATGAGGAATCAGTGCCAGGTGGGGCGTCACATGACCCAGAGTGCCTCCGCCGGTCAGAACGATCTTTTTCATGGATCTCGTCTCCTGTCTGCATCGCCGGCCTGATTTGCCGGTGATCTCCGGTTATTATACCTTACTATTATTACCGATGCAAACCCCGTGTTTTTTTCGACCGCGTCAGTCCGGGCGTAATGCGTCATGATGGAAGGGGTGCGGCGCTTCGTTCAATATGGGGCCTGCCGCCGGTAATACCCGTTGCCTTTTCCCGTCACGTATGATATAATGCCTCCCGTCGCCGGAGTGGCGGAATGGCAGACGCGGCGGATTCAAAATCCGTTGCCCTCAAAAGCGTGCGGGTTCAAGTCCCGCCTCCGGCACTTTTCGGAAGCCTTGTGGATCAATATCCGCAGGGCTTTTTCACGCCCCGCGCCGCAGTGATTCTGCCTTTTTAGTGACCGGTCTTCGATTCGGAGCCCCCGGGGTTGTCACGTCTCCCTGTCCATTAATGCCCGCAGTTCTTCTGCTGTCTGCTGCACCTGCAGCCCGATCACAACCTGTACGCTGTGACCTCCCGGCTTCATAACTCCTTTGGCTCCGGAAGCGAGGAGCAATTCCTGATCGATCATATTCTCGTCGCGGAGTTCCAGCCGCAGCCTGGTAATGCAGTGATCCAGGGAAAGGATATTCTCCTTTCCTCCAAGGCCTTTCAGGATATCAGCCGCCCGGCCGGACGTTTCACTGTGTTTTTCCGGTTTTTCCGCAGGAACAGTCTTTTCCTCCGCTTCCCGTCCCGGCGTCTTCAGATCACGCCGGATGATCATGACGCGGAAGATCAGATAGAATACCGCAAACGCAGCCAGCCCGAACGGGAGGATCAGCCAGGTATTCTGTGCCGCCGGAAGGGACGAGGAGAAGAGTAGGTCCGTCGCGCCGGCAGAGAAAGCAAACCCTGCCCTGAAACCGGACAAGGCAACCGCCCAGCTGAACAGGCCGTAGAGCATGGCATAGATTGCATACAGTCCCGGAGCGGCAAACATGAAAGCGAATTCAAACGGTTCTGTAATCCCGCAGATAAACGAGCAGACTGCAGCTGAGATCAGCACGCCGGCAGCTGCCTTCCTTTTTTCTGCTTTCGCGCACCGGAGCATCGCCATCGCCGCCCCCGGAACGCCGAACATCATGCAGGGAAAGAATCCGGACATGTAAATTCCGAGCGACCAGGAAACATCAGCGGACGTTTCTCCCGCCCAGAAATGAGTCAGGTCGCCCAGTCCGATGCTGTCAAACCAGAACACATTGTTCAGCGCATGGTGCAGGCCGAACGGAATCAGCAGCCGGTTGAAAAACGCGTAGAGCCCCGCGCCGGCCGGTCCGAGCCCGGCGATCCATTTCCCCACGGCAACCAGTCCGCCAAACAGGACAGGCCAGACCACCAGCAAAACAGCCGCGGCAAGAATTGAAACAAACCCGGCAATCATCACGGCGCTTCGTTTGCCGCTGAAAAACGCAAGCCAGTCCGGCAGCTTCGTATTCCAGAATCTGTTATAGCACACCGCACCGATCAGCCCGGCCAGGATACCGATGAAAGGATTCTCAATCTTTTCAAACGACTGTCCGGCCACCTCATCGCTGATCGACAGGACATTCCGCAGAAAGTCCGCGTTAAGCAGGGTGATCAGAACCAGCCAGGAGACAAGCGCCGCAATGCCTGCAGCCCCGTCCCTGTCCCGCGCCATTCCGACCCCGACGCCCACCGCAAACAGCAGGGCTATATGATTGATCAGCGCGCCTCCGGCCTGAACCAGGAACATTCCGACCGAAGGAATCACGCCGGAGACAGCACCCCCTGCCTGCATCGATGCCGGACAGAGCAAATAACCGATTCCCATCAGAATCCCGCACAATGGCATACAGGCCACCGGCAGCATAACAGCCTTCCCCAGCTTTTGCAGATACTTCATGTCGCTCACATTCCTTTTTTCTGCCGATTCCATATCCGTTTTCCGCCGAAATAATATGTTCGTCCAATTCAGTCGCTGAATCGGACGAACAATCGTATTCCGCGGAAAAGGGGAATCACACCCGCGTTTTCCGTATGTCAGGGTTTATTTGGCTTCCACAAAATCAACTTCGCTCAGGAAATCGATACACATCTGAATCTGCGCGTCGGAGAGTTTCTGGCTTTGGGCCTTGGGATTGGGTGTCATAACGAACTCGACGAAATAGCCTTTGTATATGGACAGGATATCCACAAAATCCGTGTCGTCGCCGGTTTCTTTGGCAATCAGCAGCTTGGTGCCGTACGCGGTCTCCTTATAGCTGATTTCCACTTCGTTCATTTCGATGAAAGTGGCCTCCAGATCTTTGAGGGCTTCCTCGCTCAGGTCGTTCATGCGCTCCACCTCGCCGTATAGATCGTCATACGCGATGGAAAGCTGCAGAATGGGTTTCTCGGCATCCTCGCTGGTGACCAGTGCGACGATCCTGGTGCCCAGTGAATTGATGAGCTGCATGGTATAGCCTTCGGGAAGCTGACACTGCAGAGCGAACTCCCCGTTCACCGTCAGCTTGCCCATCTGAGTCTTGGCGGGGGTTTCATCTTTTACAGGTCCCAGCACGGTTACGAAGTTTTTGCTGATGTAGCCGGTCTTGCCTGTTTCCGTATCGACAGCCTGATACCATTTTGCGGTTTCGCCGATCACCTTCAGCTGCCGTCCGTCCGGCAGGGAAGCAATGCGTTCCGTCGCCACGCCGGGGCCGACCCTGAAATTGATCCATCCGGAAGTGCGCGTAGCACGCACGGCAATCATGAAGGGCTCATCCACACTTTTTGCGCTGGCCAGCTGCCGGTTCAGTTCGTCCAGGTTCGCTTTTTGTTCAGCCTCTTCCTGGCGCTTCTTGGCGTCCTTGGGCTTTTTGTTCACCAGGAAGCGGGTCATCACATATCCGACGCCGTCGGCGCCCTTTTTGCTGCGAATGCAGGCCCAGTCGGTATTGACGATCACCAGGCTTTCAACGATCACTTTTGTACCGTATTCCAGCTTGTCGATCACGTTGTCTCCGGTCTTCGGCTCGCTGCGCACCTTCAGTATGCCGCCGTTTTCCGTATAGACATACATGGTTTTCGGCCAATCCTCGGGTTTGATCCCCATGATATCCTCATCCGACATATACCCTTCTTCCGCAAGGGCGGCAGGGATCGCGGCCAGAATAAGCATGACGGCAAGCAGCAGGGAGATGATCTGTTTCTTCATTTTTGTTTTCCTCCTTTGATCAGTTTTTCTCAGTAATCATACAATTTCAGATGACACAGTAACGCGATTATTCTGATCTGTCAACCATTGCATTCCTCCCCCCGGCGTGCCTGGTCGATGATTGTCGGCAATCACGCGCCTGGCGGCGGTTACCCGATCTGTATCACAGTCCCCGGCAATCCGTTTCTCCATCAGTTCGGATTGTATTCCACGGTTTCCTGATACGCCTTGTAGGTCGTGGTAAACAGCAGTTCACGTTTTTCTTCCGTGCTGCCCCGGTACCAGATTTTCCAGGTTTCCACGACGTAACCTTCCCGGCCTTTCACAGTCTTCTTTGATTCTCCGGGTTTCAGGTCAGTATTGATCACATAGTTGATCCCGGAAGGCTTCGGGATCGTTCTGATCAGCTTGCTTTCCAGGTCGATCTTCACGTCCTTGCCCAGGGTGTATCCGTAAATGCTGACCGTCACCTTCTGGTTGGAGTATCCGGCAACGATATAAATCGGCCATTCCGTATTGTTCCTGAATTTCATGTCCAGGCCGGGATAGTTAACCGTCGCGTCAAAGCCCTTTTCAATATAGCTGGACGGCCAGGCATGCGGATTCCGCTCCAGAATCTCCAGATCCGCCCGGACTGCCGCGTTGAACAGGGTGGAACTCGTCTGGCAGACGCCGCCGCCGATCTCGTCCTTGCTCTGCCCACCGGCTATTGCCGGTGCTTCACTGTATCCTTTTTCCGCGCTTCGCTCGCCGGTGGCGCCGTTAAAGGAGAAAATATCCCCGGGTTCGACAGCGCTTCCGCTGATGGCTCTGGCGCTCAGGTCGATATTGTTGTTTCTGTTTTTGTCTTTTGTCGTGTTTGTTGT
>JAEEGL010813614.1_pt1 | contig 16710 bp, 11 predicted proteins | sample 9134231 | NCBI WGS metagenome assembly JAEEGL01 (sample SAMN16246548, study PRJNA631951) | gut metagenome | biome: gut microbiome; feature: rumen; material: fiber-attached | host: Bos | place: Iran: Karaj | collected 2018-10 | reverse complement strand
TATCAAGATTAGCGCGGTATTCCCTCATTCTTGAGTCATAATCATCTTTATATATTCTGTAACTGCCTTTATACTCTTTTCGCTGAACTTTTCCATCCGGCTGTTTCTCATCTCTTACAATTTTAAATTGTTTATCGAGTTCTTCTAATGGAACATCCGAAAATTTAAAAGCAAAGAACTTGTAACAAAAACCTAAACAGGAAAACACGACACCCCAAAACAGTATTACTTTCCATTTTGAAAGAACATACCTGCCAAGTCTAACCAAGTCTATTTCAATTTCTTCGTTATTAGCCATATACAATTCCAAGATCAATATTACTTTTAAATACCGTTACAAATCCAACAATCAACAGACAAGATTGCCTAAAGCTACAATTTCAAGCAATCTGTAACATGTAACCACCAATTTGAAAAAACTCTTTCTAAATTGTGTCGCATTATAACATTTTAACACATTTCAAATAAAGTCAAACTCTAACATCAAGTCCAACCATGTCAGCCAACATATGAATTCCCATTTTTACCCAAGAATTTTTCGTTTCTAAAAAAGCAACAATTCCCCTACTTTTCAAAAACCAAACAAAACAATAGTTCAACTACAAATCAAACTTTTCAACTTAATAACCGTAGATGTTATAAAATATCAATGTTCATTACCAACTTCATGTCGATTCATTTATATATAAGCAATACGTTGTAAATTATAACTACAAAAACCAAATAACTCGTGGTTAAATCATAAATTCACGAATACTTTCATTTTATGCTCTGTTACCGACCGTTTCACTAGCAAATATCCTACTAGGACAAGAATTGAAATACGCAAACATAAACAATGGATAGATAACGATATACTCTGAGATAGAGTACATAAATATTAAAAACTGAACTACAAGTAAAACAAAGTTATTATATTTTACAGACATCCATACCGCTCTGCTTACTAGCAACATATAAATAATAGAAGGAACAATTCCTATAAACACCGGCAAATAAAATAACGTACTATCTACGATAAAATATCCTGGGTATGTATCTTTAGGAGAATACGGTTGTCCGAATATTGAAAGACCGTATTTAATGTAGGCTTCCGCACCGAAACGAAATCTACTATGTAAAGTCTCAGGAAGTTTATGCAGGTAATCCTTAAAATAATCCGAAAATGATAAAAAATATACCGATACAATTATGCTTATAAAAATAACGATTAAAGTTACAAATAATATTCTTTGAGTGGCTATAGTTAAATTACAGTTTTGAAACCTAATTATTAAACATAGTACAAACGCAAGCATAAACAACACATATGCAGAAGTATATGAATTTGGAACAACTACGCAGATAATACCCAATAAAACAAGAACCAACAAATGATCAAAAGTCAATTTTTTTACTTTAAGAACAAAAAGCATCCCCAGCAACATAAGCATCAACCCTAAAGAATTGGGATGAGCAAATCCAAGGTTATATCTTACAAATTTACCTCTTCTACCGAATGATGTCTGAGGCAAAACTTCATAGATATCAAGAATAACTGCCGTAATAACAGCAAATACGATTACATAAAAGAAAATTTTAACTATTGTATTAAAGTCAACTATTTTTGACAGGAATATAGGAATAAAAAACAGATCAAATAAAAAATAGGAACCGCTAAATTTATGTGTAATACAAGAAAGAATAAAATAAGCAATACATGATACTGTTTTCAGTTTACTTTCATAGAGAAAACACCCAAACAAGGCAATACTAAAAATAAAGTATCGCAATATTTTTGTAACAGACGAAAAGTAACTAAAATTATAAACACTTGAAAATGTCGTTCGTTCTATAGCATACAGCGATAAAAATACAGCAATAGCAATGTAGGCCAAAATCGAAAGCGTAGCAGTATTTTTTTTTAAGTTTAGTAATAACATCATAAAACTAAGGGGTTTACAATTAATTTAAAAAAGAATCAGCGTTAACAGTTACAACTCACAGTAAAAAAAATAACAGACAGAATACAAGCAAAAATAAAATACGATACTATCAATAATTTCTTATATTTATCCGTTTTTTTTGTTTTCCTTTGGTTTTCATTTAACAGATTTTCGATGTATTTAGGACTGAACTCAGTCATATATTTAACAAAGCTTTCATTACTGAGATAAAGAGGCAAGTGATGGGCTATTATTTCTTTTTTCATATCCCGTTGAAATCTGGCAGAGTTAAGTAATTTTTCTGTTCTCGATATTTGGTTTGTTTTTCTGTAATTGAACAGTATTTTATCTATTCTGTACGGCTTAAGTCCCAATTCAATAAAACTAATCCATAACTCGTAATCTTCAAGTCCGTAAACCATATATGGTTTGTAACCACCGGCCTTTAAAAAATCAGATTTTCGAAATAAAGCGGAACAGAAAATACAGTTATCGAACAAAAAATCATCCAAATCAAAGACTGGCAAATCCCAGTTACAATTATTCACACCAAAAAACCTTGCCTTACAATACACCATTCCAATATTTTCATTTGAAGATATTACGCGAACAGCCTCATCTATGTACGAAGGTTCTATCGTATCATCACCATCAAGAGGAAGAATATATATACCACTCGCTTCTCGAATAGCATTATTACGAGATACACAAACTCCAAGATTGCGGGAATTTCTGATGAATTTGAAGTTTGTCAGCTCTGTATACTTGTTTATCCGTTCACTACTACTATCATTAGAACCGTCATCAACGCAAATTATCTCAATATTTTGATAACTTTGATTTAATACAGAAGCAATGCACTCCTCAATGTAATCCGCTTGATTAAAGCATGGAATCACAACTGAGACAAGAGGTGCATCTCTCACTTGATATTCATTCAGCATGGTAAACCGTGTTTATAGTATTATAACGTCGCTATGGTAACATAAAACATTCAATCTATAAAAAGATCTCTTCAAATTATTGCTAGTTTGCAATCATACCCTTACACCCCGTTTTATTTTTTGAAAGGTTCCATGAATCGTTAATTTCACTATACTAACAGTTTAATTTCTGAACTTTCAATTATCATTAACAACAAAACGACAACGGTTTAGAAAGCTTCTTAAACTACTACCAAGACTCATGTATATTATGTTTAAAACTTATTCCAAATCATACCACTTTCTAAACAAATTTGTAGGATTTCGCGATATATTAACATATAATAACGCAAACAATTGAGATTAATATATTAATTTTTTTAGATATGGTTAAAATTTTACTTCATATTCATGTTTATTACGTAAAATCCTGGCATAGGATCGAAAAACGAATAAAATCACTGATTGCGAATAAATCTCTCGAGATAAAAATTCTTACAACGGTGAGTTCCAATATCAATGATTCAGATATATTAAAGATAGAACAAGCGCAACTACCGAATATGTCTGTAATCAGAGTTCCCAATGAAGGATATGACGTTCAGCCTTTCTTTCATATATTAAAATCAGTCTCTCTGAATGAATACGACTACTTAATAAAACTGCACACCAAAAATACTGTTTTCGGAATCGATATGCAGCTCAACGGGCGGTTCATTTCACGAATTCAATGGCAAAATTTCCTTATCGATGCAATTGCCGGTTCTCCCAAGATCATGGAAGAAAATATATCGCGTATGCAATCGGATCCTACACTTGGAATGATCGGTTCAAGCTATTGCATAACAAAATTTGCATCCGATGACGAAGAGGAAAGAAGATTAATCGAAAACTATATTCGTATACTCCATGCTGATGAAATTTCCAATGCTCAATATATTGCGGGAACCATGTTTATGGTAAAAACCGAAATTCTGAAACCTCTGATTGAAACAGGCCTGGTAGACGAAAAATTTGAAATATCGGAATCACATAAGCTTGGCGGCACAAAAGCCCACGCAATTGAACGAATATTTGGAATTCTAGTCGCTCTTAACAATAAAAAAATATGCGGATTTGATAAATCCCTATGGAAAGATCTTATCACAAGTCGTTTTGCCCACGCATTACGCCTATTTGCATTTGACAAAAGGATTACGTCAAACGGCAGGATGTTAATCAGGATCTGCAGAATTCCAGTATGCAACTTCAAATACAAAAAAAAATAATCAGCTCTTAAATTTATCCCCAATTTTAAGGTAAAATGAGACTCAGAGTCCAGGATATGCAAAGATGGTTCAGATTCCCAATAGATGAAGAGACAAGTAATATGAAAGGAATAATTCTAGCAGGCGGTTCTGGTACACGCCTGTTCCCGCTTACGATGGCTGTTAACAAGCAGTTACTTCCGATCTATGACAAACCGATGATTTACTACCCGCTTGCTACACTTATGCTCGCAGGAATTAAAGAAATACTGGTGATAAGTACGCCTGATGATCAACATCTGTATAAAAGACTGCTTAAAGACGGTTCCCATCTTGGCATAAAAATAGAATACGCAATCCAGGAGGAGCCGAAAGGACTGGCCCAGGCATTTCTGATAGGAGAACAATTTATCGGTAAAGAGCCCGTATGTCTGATCCTTGGTGATAACGTATATCACGGTCACGGGTTAACCAGGCTTCTTACCAGATGTGCGCAGCTTACAGAAGGAGCCATCGTATTCGGATATAAGGTACACGATCCTGAACGTTACGGCATAGTTGAATTCGACAAAGACAACAAAGTTGTTTCGATCGAGGAAAAGCCGGAACACCCTAAATCTAAATATGCTGTTACAGGATTGTATTTCTACGATAATAATGTAGTTGAATATGCAAAGCAGATAACTCCATCAAAAAGAGGAGAGCTGGAAATTACCGATATCAACAACCTATATCTCAAAGCCGGCAAACTTGAGGTGGAAAAATTCAGTAGGGGAATTGCATGGTTGGATACAGGGACATACGACAGTCTCCTTGAAGCTTCAGCTTATATAAGAACACTCGAACGGCGTCAGAACTGCCAAATCTGCTGTCCGGAGGAGATTGCATACATACGAGGGTATATAGGAAAAGAGCAACTGTTGAAACTGGCACAGCCTCTTATGAAAAATTCATACGGTAAATATCTCTGCGATTTAGTAAATGATGTTTAAAATCCATATATAGGGATCTAGATAATAGAGTAAAAAAACAAATCGATTACGCAAAAATTTTACAGTCAGAAAAAAGAGCATTCAAATGGATCTAATTGAAACTAAAATTAAAGATGTAAAGATTTTAAAGCCGAAGGTTTTCGGCGATTCTCGCGGCTATTTCATGGAAACATGGCGTGAGGAATTTTTCAGAAAAAACATTTTTGACAAACCGCTGGTACAGGACAATCAATCCAGTTCCACCATTGGTGTACTCAGAGGACTTCACTACCAGACCAGCCATACCCAGGGAAAACTGGTAAGAGTGCTATCAGGAAAGGTTTTCGATGTTGCCGTGGATTTAAGAAAAAGTTCACCTACCTTCGGTCAATACGTCGGGGTTGAACTGTCTGATGCCAACAAACTGCAGTTCTGGGTTCCGGAAGGATTTGCGCACGGTTTTTATGTAATGAGTGAGGAAGCTGTATTTGCTTATAAATGCACAGATTACTACGATCCAACCTCGGAACATTCAATCATGTGGGATGATCCTACGCTGGATATCGCCTGGCCGGTCATAAAAGGGGTTAAAATCAACCTGTCAGAAAAGGATTTAAACAGAGCAACATCATTCAAAGATGCGGTTTACTTTGACTGATCAAAAGAACAACTGATGAACAATTAAATGTTTGGTTTTATGAATTCACATATGAATTGTTACATAGGGAATAACATATGAAAAAGCTATTGGTTACAGGTGCGGCAGGTTTCATCGGATCTAATTTTGTGCATTACTGGCATGACAACTATCCTGAAGATCATATAGTTGTGCTGGATGCCTTAACCTATGCCGGCAACCGTGACAACATTGCAGATCTAGAAAAGGAAGAAAATTTTAAATTTGTTCACGGGGATATCTGCAATACGGCTTTAGTTGAAAAACTATTGACAGAGAATGATATTGATACGCTGGTGCATTTTGCAGCAGAGTCTCATGTTGACCGTTCCATCACCGGGCCTGATGCCTTCATCAATACCAATATTCTCGGAACATACTCTCTGCTAAAAGCCTGTAAAAAAATCTGGCTTGACGGAGATTGTGTAAAGGCAGATCACCGCTTTCACCATGTATCTACAGATGAGGTTTACGGAACATTAAAACCTAATGATCCACCTTTTGCCGAAACCAACCAGTATCTTCCAAACTCACCATACTCAGCATCAAAGGCATCGTCCGATCTACTGGTGAGAGCATACCACCACACATACGGTCTTAATGTTACAACCTCCAACTGTTCCAACAATTACGGATACTATCATCATCCTGAAAAACTAATACCGCTGACACTGACCAATATACTGCGCGGTAAAAACATTCCGGTATATGGGGACGGGAAACAGATCAGGGACTGGCTGTTTGTAACTGATCACTGCTACGGTATAGATCTGGTGCTAAAAAAAGGGCGCCTTGGTGAAAGCTACAATATCGGAGGGATCAATGAATGGGCAAATATAGACATTGTCAATCTGCTGTGTGAACAGATAGATCAATTATTTGCAGACAACAAAGAATACTGTATACAGTATCCTGACTGTCCGTGCAGTAAAGGTCAATCAGCTAAAACTCTTATAACACACGTGACCGATCGTCTTGGTCACGACCGCCGTTATGCAATTGATGCTCATAAGATTATGACTGAACTGGGTTATAAACCTAAAGACAGTTTTGAAACCGGTATTGCAAAGACAATCCGCTGGTATCTTGATCATCATGAGTGGTGGTTTAAACTTGTAAAATAACAAATAACGTTAATTGCACGGTAGTTTCTATGCTCCATTCCTCACAAATTTTGATTAGTGAGGAATTAGTTAGTGTCCCCAATATTCACACTAACTGTAAAAGGCCGGTTTTAAACACAACGGCTTATGAATTAAAATACCCATTATGAAGTTTTTTCCCAATACAAATGAACCTTTTTTTTCTGAAGGTTACCTTGTCATTTATCCTGATGTTAAAAATTCCGGTATTAGTTCATACAAGCATTATAAAAAATACGGTAAAAAAGAAGGCCGTGATAACGGTTTCAATCCCCCATCCGATATTTTTTTTAAAGAAGGTTATGAATTGATGTATCCGGATGTAACCGCGGCTGGCATTGATTCTTGGATTCATTATGTTAGGTATGGAATAAAAGAAGGGCGTGATAACGGTCTTAATCCTCCGGCCGATCTATTTTTCAGAGAGGGTTATGAATTGATGTATCCGGATGTAACCGCGTCCGGTATTGATTCATGGATTCATTATGCCAAATATGGAATAAAAGAAGGGCGTGATAACGGTCTTAATCCTCCAAGGTCATTGTTTTCTAAAGAAATCTACAAATTCCTGCATTCTGATGTAGAAAAATCCGGAAATAATCCATGGTCATATTACGTCAAAAATTATAATAACGATCTAAAAAATGTTATATACCCGATAGTAAGGAAAGAAAACAATGATAAAAACGCCAGCAGTCAAAAGACTGTACTGTTTATTTCTCACGAGTTATCAGTAACTGGAGCTCCGTACTGTGTAAACAAAATGGCAAAGTTACTCTCTGAGACAGGTTACAAAATTGAAATTTGGACTCTTCCGAGAGTGATTGATCCTCACATTTTTGATGATTTGGACTGCTGTATTTATGTGGTACCAAAATTTGCCGATGATTTTAAAGATCTGGATTCTGTAATTAAAAAATTCTCCTTTATTATTTGCAATACTACGTTAACGGCATCATATGCAAATTATCTTATGAATAAAGGAGTGAATTATCTTTGGATCATTCACGAATGTAAATTTATTCCAGACTTTTTGAATGATTTGGGATTCAATACATCCCTTCTTGAAAAGAGTAAAACAAATACCTATGTTGTATCAGAATATGTATCAGATTATTTGTATAATGAATTTAATGTAAGATTGCCGGTTCTTCATAATTTCATTGATGATCTATACAATGCTCAGACTGCCGGAAATTCAACCACCCCATCAGCAGATCCGCAAAAAATAATTTTCACATTCTGCGGTTCAATGGATGAAAACAAAAGACTTGATGATTGTATTTATGCTTTTTTACGTCTGAATATAAAATTATATGATCAATGGGAATTTAATATAGTAGGAAGTTTGAACAAACGAAATGAACCGTTCTGGGGTAAGCTGGTAGATATCACAAAACGTTACAAGAACATCATATGGCATAATAAATTAGTAGGAAATGACAAGCTGGCAATATTTAACAAAACAGATGTTTTTCTTGTTCCATCAAAAGAAGAACCAGGAACCCTTGTTGTTATTGAAGCGGCAATGCTTGCTAAAACGTTTGTAATTACTAAAAATGTTGGTACGAAATATCTGGCCAAGGACAATGCTGGGTTTGTTCTGGATCGATTTGATATTGAAAGTATCAAAGAGTGTATACAGAACATATTATCCATGCCTAAAAAAGCTCTTGTTGAGAAGGGGACAACAGCTAGAAAAAATTATCTTGCCACTTCAACCCGAGAAATTTTCAAAAAGAATTTTTATTCCATTATCAGTAAATTTAATACAGACAATTCTTCAGGTAAAACAGATCTGCTTTCCACCGAGGACTACCTGGTTCCTAACTACCGAACAGATGATGACAACACAGTTATTTTAAGAAATGTCAATTTACATTCAGAAAAAAATTTTAGTTGTGATAGTAATAATTTGAACCTTGTTAATGAATATTTAACAAATAATCATGAAACCGTATACGTTATTATTGTTGTCCATAATAATTTTCAATTTTTGCAGCCATTGGTTGACTCACTGACCGTTAATACCGATGTACCACATAAATTTATTTTTATAGATGATTGTTCCAATCAGGAAACCAGGATCTGGCTTGATAATAACGTAAAAAACAGGAGCAATTGTATTCTGATCAAAAATGAAACCAAACAGGGATTTGCAAAATCTGTAAACACAGCTGTTAAATATGCTGATAATGATTTTGTTATACTAGATCCTAAGGCAGAACTTCCTCCGCACTGGTTATCGAGACTTGTTTATCCGATGGCTAAAGATCATAAAATTGCAACTGTATCCCCTGTTTCAAATTACGGAGATCTATCTGGTTACCCTTTTGCCGGCAGGAATGATTTGAACCGGGAATTTTTAAGAAAACTGTCCGTTTCAAAAATTGATTCAAGTTTAATCTCAGGAGTTGATCAATACATTAATGTACCGCATGGCAACATTTTTTGTATTGCCATTTCACTCAAGGTCTGGAAAACAATAGGATGTTTTAATGAACTTCTGTATGATGACAGTTCCTGTGCTGGTATTGATTTTTGTCAAAGGGCCGCAGCAGGTGGCTGGAAAAATACAATGGTTCCAAACTTATTTATAGGATATAACGAAGATGATTTACCGCAGTCTGAAGAATCTCAAGCAATAGAATGCAGAGCACGGCGAATTATAAAACAACTTTATCCCAATCACCATACAAGTATTCATAATTTTTTCAGAAAATATCCATTCGGAAGTTATTTAGCCCGATCAATTTATCAGTTGGCTAAAACTGCTAACTGCAAATTTATGTTGCATAATGATTTGCCTTTGTTCAGTTATAACTCTCTGCATGACAACAGCATGATACTTATAAAAAAGAAACAATCTGTTGATTACAGATTTGTTATCCAATATAAAGGTCTGACACTGGTTATGGAAAACGTTTCCCACGAAGATGCTGTAAAAATATCCTCTGAACATGGATTAACGCTGGAATAATACAATTATAATGTAAGCGTACATAATGACCCATAATTATAGGAACAAATTCGGTCACCTTGGCTGAACGGTGAGAGTAAGACACAGCCCTGTGCAACACACCCTCACCGATCAACAAGTTGTTATGGAGTGTTTGTTTATCTAAATAATAATTTCATATTACATATTACATATTACATATCACATATTACAAATGCTAAAATCGGGGCATATCAGCATATTACGGTGAGTTTGCAAATGAAAAGATTTTCTGTATATTGTTTTTATGACAAAGACGGTATAGTTGGTCAGTATGTATTCTATTATCTAAATGCATTAAAAGAAATTTCTGATTACTTATTCGTAGTAATAAACGGCCACATTGATGAGAGTTATAAAACCAAATTACAATCACTAGCAAACCGAGTTGCAGTCCGAGAAAATTACGGATTTGATGCCTATGCATTCAAGTTTGCTTTGAATGAATGTAAAAATATTCTTTCTGAGTACGACGAACTGATTTTATCAAATAATTCTTTTTATGGACCGGTGTATCCTTTGGAAAATGTGTTTAAACACATGGAGAATAAGAGCAAACATACAAACATTGACTTTTGGGGGATAACAATTCATCGCCGCCTTAATGCAAGAATTAACAATAAACAAAAGTTTGACTATGTCAACGAACACATTCAGAGTTATTTTTTGGTATTCACCCGTCAGGTTTTTTTATCAAAAATATTTTCAGATTTTTTTCAGAAACTGCCTCCTATTGACAATTTTTTAGATGCGGTAGTTTTTTTTGAACTCGAACTGACTAGAGTATTAAGTGAGGAAGGTAATTTCAAGTACTCAAGCTATGTGGATCCTGAAAAATTTCCTGACGGCAACTGTACCGTTCCATATCCATATGATCTTTACCGAGATGGAAAAACTCCGTTCATAAAACGCAAGGCCTTTTTCGAAAAATACCATGAAATTGTATGCAAGAACCGCGGTAACCAGTCCCGCAGACTGCTTGACGAATTGACACACTTAGGTTCCTACCCCGTTGAGCTGATTTGGAATGATCTTCTACGGACTCAGCGTATGTCCGTGCTGAGAGAAAATCTTCACCTGAATTCCATTATTGACGGTTCAATTCCGTATTCTCTCTCCGCAGAAGAAAACAAAAGAAAGGTGGCACTAATCCTATACCTCTACTATGAAGATCAGGTTGAAAACTGTCTGAAAGACGCACTCAAGCTTGTTTCTCTAGCTGATGTATTTGTGGTATCTTCCAACAAGGAAACCCTTAAAAAGGCGCAGGAGCTTTTTTCCGGGAGAAACTTCCGGAAAGTTGAATTTATTCTGAAACCGAACAAAGGACGGGATATTTCATCATATCTTATTGATGCAAAATTTGTATTCGATCAATATGACTACGTCTGCTATTTCCACGACAATAAAAATCCGCAACTAGCTAACATATATACCGTCCGCGATTTCTACGAATACTGTATCGAATCAATACTTGATTCAGAAAATACTGCAGTCGGTGTCATCAGGGAATTCGAAAAAAATCCAAAACTAGGTCTTTTAGTTCCTCCGCCTCTGAATTGGGGACTTTTCTATCCGTCAGAATACAATCTTAATCCTCAAACCAAAGAACTTATGCTCCAATTGATAGAAGATCTCCATCTTAACGTTCCTTTCGATGATTATCCTGTTGCACCTTACGGAGATTTTTTCTGGGTAAGATCCGCAGCCATCAAACCGCTGTTCAACAAAAACTGGACCTATGACGATCTGCCTGAAGAACCGATTACCGTTGACGGAACCATACTTCAAGCGCTGGAAAAAATAATCCCCCTCTGTGTCCAAAGTTCAGGATACTACACATCCTGGATTAATTCTCCTTCCACCATGAAACTTTATACAGACAACAGCTGCTACTATGTCAGAATGTTCAATCAGACAATGTTCAAGTTATTTCATTTCTGTGATTTTGCATTAATGCGAGTATTTTTAACCCAAATCGACAAAAAGGATAACCGCCGGATATCTCAAATTATTGCCGATTACGACAAGATAAAAAGAAAATATCGCAAATATTTTATTTTGAATATTCTTTCACTGGGAATCATTTCTAAATTCAGAAGAAAAAAAATTAAATTGAAAAGAATTATCCGAGATCAATTTAAAAATGGCTAGCAATATATGCCACCTGTCCTATACTTGCTAACAATCTGAGTAAAGAGCTGTTGGACATCACCGGTTATACAGATATTACTCGGAATTAAACGTTCATTGAATAAGTAACATACCGGGTGCCATATCACCCTGATCAATGAACTACAGTTCTGTTGCAATCGTACAACGTTTCCAACAGAGACAAAAACAATATATATCAATCCGAAAAAAAAAATAATTAGTAGGATTTCCAGTATACAAAGTTTACGCTTTGAGGATATAATTACCACGTTCTCAAGTTTTATATTCGTATACAGCAAGTCTATTTGCGGCGCATTGCGTAAATATTTTAGTTTAAACAGAGTTAAAACTTCTAAAAAAGCCGTTGTTTAGTATGAACTGATAAAGTAAGTTCATCATGTTTTCTGAGGACGTATTTATCTCAAATTATCAAAAACAGGCATTATCTGAAATCAGAGTACAGAACAATAAAATAGGATTTTCATTTGTGAAAAAAATTGCAGTATTGATTCCTTGTTTCAATGAGGAAAAAACAATCGAAAAAGTAATTACTGATTTTAAGAAAAATACTCCGGAAGGAACAGTAATTTACGTCTTCGACAATAATTCAACCGACCAAACCGCCGTCCTTGCAGAAAAGGCCGGAGCTGTTGTCGAGAAAGAACCTCTGCAGGGAAAGGGAAATGTTATCCGATCAATGTTCAGAAAAATAGATGCAGACTGCTATCTGATGGTTGACGGGGATGATACATACCCAGCTGAATATGCCTCGCAGATGTGTGCTGAAGTGATTGACAATCAGGCGGATATGGTGGTTGGTGATCGTTTAAGTTCCACCTATTTTTCTGAAAACAAAAGACCGTTTCATAACAGTGGCAACGTGATAGTAAGATATCTGATCAACCGGATCTGGAAAAAGAACAAGTGCAGAATATACGATGTAATGACCGGATACCGTGCCTTTTCCAGACAGTTTGTAAAATCCTTTGCCATAACCTCCCACGGATTCGAAATTGAAACCGAGATGACAATTCATGCACTGGATAAGAATATGGTAATCAAGAATATTCCCATTGAATACAGAGACAGACCAGAGGGTTCAAAAAGTAAACTGAACACCTTCTCTGATGGATTCAAGGTTATATTTACCATTTTCAGGCTCTTCCGTGAATACAAACCACTGCACTTTTTCGGCATTCTTGCAGCTATGTTTCTGCTGTTATCCGTGATACTGGGAATTCCTGTCCTGATAGACTTCTTCACAACAGGAACTGTTCCTAAATTTCCATCACTGATTGTATCCGCAGCAAGCATGGCTATTTCAGTACAACTATTCATCTGCGGATTGATTTTGGATAACATATCGATAATGCATAAGAAGGACTTTGAACTATACTTGATAAGTATATCATCAAAAAATGATCATTAAATTAAGCTCAAAGTTTATTAAGTTCTGTGTTGTCGGTACCGTAGGTTTTCTGACAGAAGCACTTATAATCCATCTTGCAAAAGTTCTATACCCGGATCTTCTGCTGTATGTAAGATTCATTTCTTTTCCTGCGGCTTTGGCAGTGACCTGGATCCTGAACAGAGTTTTTGTTTTCGAATCCGGTAACTCCAAAATCAAAGAAGTGTCAAAGTATGCACTCGTACAGACTTTCGGCGCAATGCTCAACATTCTGGTATACACTCTGCTGCTTCTGCTTTCAGATTTTTTTGTCGACTACCCTGTTCTGGCACTGGCCGCAGGATCCGCGTTCGCACTGTTCAGTAATTATTTTCTATCAAAGTACTGGGTATTCTAGAATGAACAAAACAATAGAAATAACTTATGACAAAATTAAAAATTTAACTAGTTATATAAATTTTAAGGTCATATTAACAGCCCAGATCCTGCTACTGATTATTGGTGTTTCCTTTGGATTAACCGGTTCAAGCATAGGATGTATGCAAGATTACGGGAACTTCTTTTCTTATGATTTACACGGATTAACCGGAACATGCCGGAGTATCAGATCAGATGAATGGGCTGTGGATACGCCTCTGGCAATCAGCCAGTTCAATAACCATAATGAGAAGTTTCCTGTAACAAACAAAAATTTCGGCATTGAAGGGAAACAAATGTCGATAGTTCATGATACGGGAACACCTGTGGCAGAACTTTCACTGCTTGCCAAACCGGCAACATGGGGATTTTTCCTGTTTGATTTGCGCAGAGCATTATCCTGGTACTGGCTGTTTCCGATTTTTATTGCAATAAACGGGTTATTCCTGTTTCTACAACTGCTATTCAGGAGACAGACGGCAGCCAACTTTGCCCTGAGTCTCTGCCTTGCGTTTTCCTATCATTCGGTCGTATGGTCATTCTGGCCAGCATACCAGATTGGTTTAGGAGCTTTGGCGACATCTTTTTTTATACTTTTGTATCAAAATGAAAAAACACTGAACAAGTTTATATTCAGTGTTCTTCTCGGCTTATCGGTTGCCGCTTTAATTCTTACCCTCTATCTGCCTAGAATCATTCCTATCGTAACTTTCTTTTCCCTTGTGCTGGTAGCATATTTCATCAGGGAAAAACTGTATAAACGGACACCTATTAATTATCTGTTTCTGTTAATCGGGCTGATAGTGACAGTTTCCATATGTTTATCATGGTATATAAACAACCGGGAAGCAATAAACGCAATTTTGGAATCGAGTTATCCGGGACTGCGAAGAACCTACTACGGCAACGGACATTTATGGGACGAATTCAGAGGATGGCTGTATCCAGTTTTTCTAAAAAGAGATTTGGGATTTTTGAATATTTCAGAACTCGGAATGTACTGCTCATATATAATTCCATTTGCATACATTCTCTTTAAACTAAGAAAATCTATCGATTTGATAATAGTTTCAATAGTTATATCTTTATTATTCTCCTACACCTACATATATGTGGGCATTCCGGAGATAATCGGAAAAATCACCTTCTGGAACAGAACGACATTCAGAGCGATAATAGGTACAGATCTTGCCTTGATTGTATTTGCCGCCTGGCTCTACAGCAAGAGAGATAAAATTAAAGTAACAACTGTAGATCAGTTAGTAGCACTGGTTATTTTTTCTTCAACATTGTTTATTCTTGTACACTACATGCCTGATGTAGTGAAATCCAATATTTTCATATATGACATCAGATTTACCTGTGCCGTTATCATACTACTGGTATGTACATATTCCGCAGTTACCAACATCCGGATCTTTCCTTATGTATACATGATAACACTCCTGTGTTTTACTCTTCCTTGGAACCCTTTATCCAGAGCACCGAGTTATCTTAAACCCAATATTCCTTCGGCAATACTGGATGATCATGAAGTTAAATATCACGGGAAACTTGTTGTTGCCACAGACGACTTTATCAGACCAAACATAATTGCAGCAACCGGACTGCCGGTGCTGAACAATACATCTCACTACACCGACAAGTCTATATTCGATGAATTTTACAAAAATGAGTCAAACAGCAGTGATTATAATAGATTCCATCATATGCACATAAAAATAACCGGTTCCGGCGATCCAAAACTAGAAATTCCATACGGGGACGTTATCAGACTGTCAATTCCGGGCAATAATTTTGATTTCACCAGACTGCATTCTGATTTTCTAATGACATTTGCTGATAACAAAGACTTTCTTCAAAACAATGCAACATTAGTGTTTATTGCAGAACAGGACGGTTTTGCCTATTACAAAATCAAATAATCAGTTGTTTTGATCAGTTCCTCAACATCATGACAGCAGGAACAGTACGGGATAATATTCTGCTGTTCCATGCCTGCTACATCCCGTATACTCAGTTGATGGATATTGGTAGTTAATCCCAAACAGGACTACCGATATCCATCAAAATTTGATTAAGAATCATACAACCACACTATTTTATCGATCAGTTATTCAAAAAAAACTTTATTTATACCAACCGATCCATTATAATTTCACTGTTTTCAAATTCCCATCGTCTAGAGGCCTAGGACGAAACCCTCTCAAGGTTTAAACACGGGTTCGACTCCCGTTGGGAATGCCAATTGATTTAACATCAGACAAATCTTCTTTCCAGACATTCTTGCTAGCAATCATTATTAGGACGGGTGTATTCTCAGATTCTTCAAGCATAAATCTGTGTTTTAGTCATTTTTTTGTCCAATTTTTCATCTCTGATAGATAATTTCCCATCTAAAACCAACATGCTGCTCCACTGCACTATATTCGTGAAAAGCTTCAAAAATCAAATCTGCCGAAAACTATGTTCACTGCTCCATATGCTAGAATAAGATAGGTAAATAAAAAAACGCTGCACCGGAACAGGCGGAACTTCTTCCTACTAAGCAAACTGAATCAAACCCGGCGAACCGGAATTAACCATAATAATGGGATCTAAACATGAGCACTATAAACAGAAAACTCTCGGTAACATTTACAGTTCCCCTTTTTATCATTGCCTTCTTTGCCATTGCCGGAATTTACACCATGGGCAGAACCTCTGCGACCAGGGCAAGCCAGACCATTTTCTCCAGCATGCTGGAATCAAACAGCAGATATATCAGTGACTGGGTGGGAGAAAACATAAAATACGTAAAAAACTATGCAGAGCTGGTCAACAGCGACAAACTTAAAGTCAACACTCTG
>JAEEGL010446762.1_pt1 | contig 16710 bp, 12 predicted proteins | sample 9134231 | NCBI WGS metagenome assembly JAEEGL01 (sample SAMN16246548, study PRJNA631951) | gut metagenome | biome: gut microbiome; feature: rumen; material: fiber-attached | host: Bos | place: Iran: Karaj | collected 2018-10 | reverse complement strand
TACGACAACACTTGTGAGATTGTGCTATAGATAAGAAAAAGCGAAGCTGAGCAGCTTCGCAATAGATTAAACAGTCTGTTGTAAGTATTGGGCGCACGTCTCTGCGCAGCGTTCGCCATCAACACCCGCTGAGACAATACCACCTGCATAGCCGGCACCCTCACCACAAGGGAAGAGACCTTCAAGGCGGACATGCATCAGCGTCTCGTCATTGCGGATAATGCGGACGGGACTGGAGGTTCGCGTCTCTACACCAATCATCACGGCCTCGTTGGTCAGGAAACCATGGCACTGACGACCGAAAGCCTTGAAGCCTTCTTGCAGACGGTGGCTGACGCTCTGGGGCATCCAGAAATGGAGCGGTGAGGATATGAGTCCTGGAGCATAGGAAGAGCGTGGCAGGTCGTAGCTCAGCCGTTTGTTGACGAAGTCTGCCATGCGCTGGGCAGGTGCCGTCTGTCGCATATTACCCTGTTGCCAACAGTCACGTTCCAACCGTTCCTGGAAGTGCATAACGCGTAACGGGTCGTCACCCTCGATATCCTCGGCACGCGTCTCGACGACCATGCCGCTGTTAGACCACTGTCCGCCACGATTGGACGGACTCATGCCGTTGACGACAATCTGCTGCTTGTCAGTAGCGGCAGGAATGACAAAGCCACCAGGACACATGCAGAAAGAGTAAACGCCACGGCCGTCGACCTGGGTGACAAAGGAATACTCTGCGGCAGGCAGGTACTTGCCCCTACCCTGTTTGTTATGGTATTGTATCTGGTCGATGAGCATCGAGGGGTGCTCCAAGCGTACACCTACGGCAATGCCCTTCGCCTCTATCTCGATGTTACTGTCAGCCAGGTAGCGATAGACATCGCGGGCGGAATGACCTGTAGCGAGAATGACGGGACCCATAAATTGCTGTTGGCTATTAGCTGTTAGCTGGTGGCTGACAGCCTCAACACCGACGACACGGTTGCCCTCCTGCAGCAGGCGCGTCATCTTAGTCTGGAAGTGCACCTCACCACCACAACGGAGGATGGTATTGCGCATATTCTCAATGACACGCGGCAACTTGTCAGTACCAATATGTGGATGAGCATCGGCCAGGATATTCGTCGAGGCACCATGTTGACAGAATACATGGAGGATTTTCTCTATAGAACCACGCTTCTTGGAACGAGTATAAAGCTTGCCGTCCGAATAGGCGCCAGCGCCACCCTCACCAAAGCAGTAGTTGCTCTCAGCATCCACTTTCTGTGTCTTGCCAATCTGGGCCAGGTCCTTCTTGCGCTCATGGACATCCTTGCCACGTTCCAAAACGATGGGGCGCAGGCCAAGCTCTATCAAGCGCAGAGCAGCAAACAGTCCACCAGGCCCCGCACCTACGACGATGACTTGCGGACGTTCACTGACATCCGGATAGTCCGTACGGACATACTCATCATCGGTAGGTTGTTCGTTGATGAACACCCGCACCTTCAGATTAACAAAGATGGTACGTTGACGGGCATCGATACTGCGACGGAGGATGCGCACAGCCGTTATCGTCCGTACATCAAAGCCATACTCGTCAGCCAACCACGAGCGCAGCGCCTGTTCATTGGCAGCAACCTGCGGTTGTACCCTTATTTGATACTCGCTGGTCATTCTTCACTCTTCACTTTTCACTCTTCACTCTTCACTCTTAAAGAGGTCCTTGATCTCGTCTATTTCGTCTTCATCAAACCATTTCGACAGACGTTCCTTAGCCTTCTGCTGAATCTCCGGGTCAATATCTGTCCACACTTTCTTCAAGACAAAGAGCAACACGGCGAGGTCGTCTGTCAGTCCGGCAATAGGAATTGCATCGGGGATGACATCCAACGGACTGATCATATAGCCCAGAGCGCCAATAATCATGGCCTTGTTGGCAGTACTGATCTTATCGCTCTGCAGCGTATAATAAAGAATCAGTGCGGCATACACCAGTTTGGCACCAGCACGTTTGGCTATGCTGGCAATTTTTTCAACAAAGTCCGTCTGAGAGAACTTGTTGGCGTAACTCATAAAATCAGGTAATTCCATTTTTCTATTTGACTATTTACTATTTGACTTATTACTAAAGGTTACTTATTGATTTTTATCACTCGGATACCCGTATGCGACGGATGCTTCTGCAGATACTGATAGAAAGTCATGGGTTCCTCAACGACCTTTTTGTGTATCATCGACGCATTAAGCAGGTGCAGACCGTCCTTCAGCCATACAGCAAACCCCAGGTGGGCAATATCCAGTCCCTTCTTATTGCAGGTGATGGCAATGATGTCGCCATCGTGGACAGCCTGGCGCAGCGCTTTCGTACTGCGACGAAGTGCACTCTTGGGAATATAGCGCGCCTTTACACGACTGAGGTCCTTCTCCTGTTGTTTAATGACAGGTACCAGTTCTGGGTGTGCTTTCAGGGCTTTATAAGCTGCAGGGTGTGCGCTCATATAGTTCACACGAACATGTTGTACGGCTGTAAACGGAGGGTTAGGCGATTGCCTTTCCGTCACCATCTTCATCTCCTGCTTGTCACGTATCCAGTCGGAAAAATAGTGCAGCCTTGAGGCATAGCCATCAAGTTTCCCCTGTCGATAGCGCAACAGGCGTAACGTAGACAAATAGTCCCCCCAGGCTTTCTTTCCCTGACTGGCACAGATGGCTAATGCCGACACCGTCTCCACCAGTGTGGTGCAGTCGAGTTGACGGGTGTTGACGACCAGTTGCTCATTATCGTTGACTTCAAGGGTGTGAGCCACATAGGGCACGCCCAGAAACTGGCGGGCAAACCACAGCGATGTAGTCTCCTTATTGGCTGCATGCAACAGCTTACAAATCTTGATGCTGTCCTCACGCTGATAAGTAACAGGCTGTGCAAAGGCTGTTACTGTCAACACCATACAGGCTATGAGTATTTTCAATCGACTATTCATAGTTCTTCTTATGCTTTTTATATCTGCTGCGTGCCCCAAAGTTGTAGCCCACATACATGTTCAGGCTGCCAAAGATGTTGTTGGCAGCAAAATTAGACTTGTGATAGTTGTATGCACGGACGATGACTGACGCACCTGCATACCAGCGCATATTATTATACACCAAGCCAAAGCGTCCAATGCCGTCTATATTAAAGTTATTAATGTTCAACAGGTCCTTGCTGCTACTCGACTCACCATGTGTACGCTTAAAGGCCAACGCTGCCGAGAGGGAGGAGCAGAAAAGGAAGTTCTTGGCAAACACCCAGTTATAGGCATATCCTATCGATGCTGCATAGTTATAGTATTCCACACTGTTGAACATCAGTCCGCTGTCCACTTTAACAGTTTGCGTTCCCATGTGCTCGTCAATCACGGTCTGCAACTTCTCGTGGTCAAACTCTATACTGTTACGGGTATAGGTTACACCCGCCATCCATGAGCCACAACTAATCTTCTGTATGGTACTCTGCGCAAAGGCTGCAGGATAAGAGAACCGCTTGTGGTTGAAGATATAGTAGAGATTAACACCGGTAATACCCACGCTGATGCCATCGAAAGGGACGCCTTCCAGCGGTTGGGTATTGACGTCCTTGCCTAAGTTGGCACGGCGGATGTGATAGTCGCAGCCCGTACGGCGATAGTATAGGTCAACACCAATCTGTGCAGCGTAAATACTGAGATCAATCTCCTGCTTCAAATCCTTGAGATCCATATCTACACGCTTCAGGTCAAAGGTATAGCCTAAGAACACCCAACGCCATCCAAAGTAGGGACCGACCTTCAGATTCGGCTCAGGCGACAGCCATACCGACTGTCCGTCAGCACCGCTCGTACTGAGACGATAGTAGTCGTAAGTATGTGTTGCCTGGAGCATCACCGACCAGTTATAGTGCTGCGGTTCGACATATTTCTCGTCAATATAGCTGAAGCCACGGATAGTACGGCGCAACCAGCTCATCTTCTTCTCTGGTTGTTCCGTTTGTAACGTGTCTTGCGCCATCGCTTGCAACGTCACCAAGGCCAATATCAGCAGCAGCACTCTCTTCATCAGTCTAAAACTTTCCTAAAATACGGTCCAGCACCCAGTTAACAGGGGTAGCTGACACACTGGTACACTCACAGATTCCTATGCCCTGCAAATGTTCGCAGACATTCTTGATAAGCGGATACTGTACATAAGGCGGATTGGGCACTGCCAATACCTGAGTTCCCCCACTTGTGTGCAGCAAGATGGGTTTATAGTCAAAGACTGAAAAACTCATCAGTCCCTTGTCACCAATAATCTCGATGCAGTCTTCTCGCGCTGACTCATGACCGACAAAACACCACGAGCCACTGCCTGGGACGCCACTCTCAAACTCAAAACAGGCGCTTACCGAGTCTTCTGCCTCATAGAGATTACCGCGATTGGCACAAATACCACGGGCTTCAAGGATAACGCCAAAGATATGTTGCATGAGGTCGAGCTGGTGGGGAGCCAAATCATAGAAGTAGCCACCACCAGCAATATCCGGCTGTAGGCGCCAAGGCAACTCGGCGGTTTTGGAATAGTCAAGATCGCGAGGAGGAACGGCAAAACGAATCTGTACATTGATAACCTTACCTATTGTACCATTATCCACCAGTTCTTTCACCTTCTGGAAATAAGGAAGATAACGCCGATAATAGGCCACGAAGCAAGGTACACCCGTTTCCGCACTGATGCGATTAATACGTGCACAGTCTTCATAGGAAGCAGCCAATGGTTTTTCAACATACACTGGCTTTCCCGCCTTCATAGCCATAATGGCGAAGGTGGCATGACTACTGGGAGGTGTAGCAATATAGACAGCATTCACGTCTGGGTCATCTATCAGTTCTTGAGCATCAGTATACCACTTAGGTATACCATGACGCTCAGCATAGCTGCGTGCCTTCTGCTCCTGGCGACTCATCACAGCCACCACACTGGAGCCCTCTATTTCAGAGAATGCTGGACCACTTTTCTTTTCCGTGACCTCACCGCATCCGATAAAACCCCACTGTAATATCTTCATAATCGAGTGCAAAGATACGAAAAGTTGAGCGCAATACAAAACAAAAATTGTTTTTTATTGCCGAAACGCAGCAAGTTCGCGACTTTTGTCGCAAAGATACAAAATAATTCTTAATTCTTAATTCTTAATTCTCAATTTATTTGTACCTTTGCATCACAAATTTGGCAAAAATGGACCAGCAACAGAAAACAAATGTACAAAAAGTGCGCAGCTACCGAGGCATTCTCTCGGCAGGTTTGCACCTCTATATCAGCGCATTCCGCAGATTTTTCAAGGCCTCATGGCTGACTGCTTTTGTCTATGCGCTCATCAATGCAGCAGTATGTACACTGACAGCCGTCAAGGTGCCTGAGTTGATTGTCGTCATCCAACTGCAACTACAACGTTTCAACGGCATCATCATCGAAACGTTGCAACCCTACATAGTGACTCTGGCCGAATGTGCCATACTCATCATTGCGGTAGTCATCGCCTCAGCATTAGCTCAGGGCACCATCTTTGCACTGTTGAAAGACCATAGCGAGACCAACGAAATTCCCATGCCCACCAGTTGGTGGAAGCCCAACAAACGACTTATGGGGCGCACGCTGAAAGGGGTACTTTTTACTTCGTTGCTTCTCTCCATCTGTATTCCCACACTACTTCTCATTCCCTTTACATTGCCTTTGTTCTATGTAGTCACCAAATATATCATGGAGCCCAACACCAGCTACTGGGCAACACTAAAGAAAAACTACGGACGAGGCATGGGTCACTGGGGATCACTCTTCTTGGTATATTTCCTTACCAGCCTCTTCATTGTGTTGGCGGGAATGATTATCATGCTGCCAGCCCACATTCTATTCCTTGCCAACTACAGAGCACAGATGGGTGTACTCATCGGCGACCCATTGGGCATGCCGTCGTATATGCTTCCCATGACATTCATCACCTTCGTTCTGTGCAGCTTCCTATACTTCTACAGTTGCCTGCCATTATTGGTCAACGGATACTATGCCTATGGCGCCATTGAAGCTAAGGAACTTGAACACGAACAACAAAAACTAGACCTCGCATGAAAAAGATTCTCTTTATAGATCGTGACGGAACAATTATTCGCGAACCTGCCGATGAACAGATTGACAGTTTTGAGAAACTGCAGTTTGTACCTCGCGCCATCTCCAGCCTGGTCTTTCTACGTCAACATACTGACTATGTATTTGTCATGGTTAGCAATCAAGACGGACTGGGCACTGACGCTTTCCCTGAAGACACGTTCTGGCCTGTTCATAACTTCATTCTCGACACACTACGTGGTGAGGGTGTAGAGTTTGACGACATCCTCATTGACCCACACTTTCCTGAAGATAATGCCCCCACCCGTAAGCCCAACACGGGACTGGTGGAAAAATATATGAACAACCCCGAGTATGATATTCAGGGTAGCTACGTCATTGGAGACCGTGACACTGACCGACAATTTGCCAAGAATATCGGCTGCGGTTTTCTGCAGATAGACAGTGTACCAGGCGGAAAGGCTGCAGAGAGTTGGGAGAAGGCTACCGCCATCGCTTTTGGCGGTGAGCGTACCGCTGAGGTTCGGCGCACCACCAAAGAGACTGATATCTGGGTAAAGGTCGACCTCGACGGCAACGGCCGTTGCGACATTCAGACAGGATTGGGTTTCTTCGACCACATGCTGGAACAGATTGGCAAACACGGCATGATAGACCTCACCGTTCACTGCAATGGCGACCTGCACGTTGACGAGCATCACACCATTGAAGACACTGCATTGGCTCTGGGCGAGTGCCTACTCAAGGCACTGGGTGACAAACGTGGCATTGAGCGCTACGGCTACAGTCTGCCTATGGACGACTGCCTCTGTTCTGTCTGCCTCGACTTCGGAGGTCGTCCCTGGTTGGTTTGGGATGCCGAATTCCATCGCGAGAAAGTTGGTGAGATGCCTACTGAGATGTTCCTACATTTCTTCAAGAGTCTGAGCGATGCAGCACGTATGAATCTGAACATCAAGGCTGAAGGACAGAACGAGCACCACAAGATTGAGGGTATCTTCAAGGCACTGGCCCGTGCACTGAAAATGGCAGTACGCAGAGATGTCTATCACTACGAACTGCCATCTACAAAGGGTAGTCTATAACCTGTCAACAATTACCTGTCATCTATCTCCCAGGCCATATCATCTCCTTCGGATAGTGGAATAGCAAATGTCTGAAGGAACGCTTTTTAGCCATCAGACACTTGAGAATAAAACGTCCCTCCTGTTCCGATGGCTCACAGAGCATACATGAACGGTCCAACGCCATCGTATGCTGTAGTACCCACATCACGCCAGCAGCAAACTGACTCATTTCCAGCGTTTCTAGTGTGTTGGCTATACTGCCATTGTCCTTGAAAGACTGGAAATCTCCTTTTAACCGACTCAGCACATAATAGTAGTCTACCAGATAGCCGATGGTAGCCTTTCCGTTCAGCAGACGCTGTTGGAAAGTCTGCAGCATACAGATGGCATTCATTGTTAGCGTAGGTACGTAAACATCGCCTTCGTTCAGGTGGAACAACTGTTCTTTGTTCTGCACAAACCACTTCTGCAGAACCTTGTTTCTCATCGGATTCCGAGCAGAGAGAATCCGGTAGTACAGATTCACCGGTGTGTCGTTCCATGCGTTCAGAGCAAGTGAGGTATAACTACAATGTATATCTTCTTGACCCGTCTGACGAGCAAACTTGATAGCACGTTCCATACTACAGTCTACGAAAACATCAATGGCTGTTGCACGTAACAGATGTTGCAGTTCTACATCGCCAAAGCGACGCATACCGAGACCATTCAGTATGGTGGCCCTGATTTTTCGCTCTGACAGTTTGGCAACAAGTTTCGCACAGCGCTGGTCATACACTTCCTCCTCCTCGCGAATCATCTCAGCATCGGCCATCCAGTCGATACTCAAATCCTGGGGGGCTCGCAAGCCATACTCGAACAAGCGCTCCACACCTTTATAACAGACACCTATCAAGCCATGACGCTGGGCTATCTCATAGATATCATGCCATTCTTGAGCAGAGGGACCTCTGCTTAGACAATCCATCTGACCAACGGCCACACGTAGTAATTCAAAAAACAGTTCTTGCATGATACTTCTGCTAGTAGTATTAAAAACTGTTGCAAAGATACGAAATAATTGATAAATGACAACGGATAATTGATAAATTCTTTGTAAATTTGCACGAAAATTGCAGAGATATAACAATGACCGACGATAAAACACTACGCATGCAACAGCTCGTCAGCGAGTTGAATGAGGCTTCCGACGCCTACTACAACGGACAGGCTGAGCGCATGACCGACTATGAGTGGGATGCCCGTTTCGACGAGTTGAAGCGGTTGGAAATGGAGACAGGAATTACCCTCCCCGACTCTCCCACGCAGAAAGTCTCAGAGGACAACATCACCGGACAGAAAGAGGAACACGAATTTGCTGCGCTTTCTTTGGCTAAGACAAAGAAAACGGACGAGTTGGTAAAATGGGCTGAAGGACGTCCTATCTGGATATCATGGAAGCTCGACGGTCTGACGCTTGTCGTCACTTACGACAAAGGGCAGCTGACAAAGGTCGTTACGCGTGGTAACGGTCACATTGGTACAAACATCACCCACTTGGCAAGCGCCATAGCAGGCATTCCCAAAACGATAGATTACCAAGGACATCTCGTCATCCGTGGAGAGGCCGTCATATCGTACGACGACTTCGAGCGTTTCCTGATGGAGAGTGGCGAGGACTATGCCAATCCTCGCAACTTAGCCTCTGGTTCACTGACTTTGAAAGATGTCGATGAAGTACGCCAGCGGCACATTCAGTGGATACCCTTCACCTTAGTATATATTGATGAACCCAGCCGCTCACTCTTTGACGAATCTCCCCTAAAAAGTTGGGGACAGCGCATGGAGTGGCTCGACAGTCATGGTTTCCGTACCGTCGAACGTCGCAGCATTGAAAGTCCTTCTAATGATACCGTAGAAGAATGTATCGCCTCCTTCACCCAAAAGGTAACCTCCCGACAGAACCCCTTCCCTGTCGATGGTTTGGTCATCTGCTACGACGACACAGACTATGCACAGACTGGCTCCATCACAGGCCACCACGCCACACGTGCCGGACTGGCTTTCAAATGGCAAGACGAGGCTGCCAGCACCATACTACAGGAGATTGAGTGGTCGTGTGCTGCCAGCACCATCTCGCCAGTAGCCATTTTCCAGCCAGTAGAGTTGGAGGGTACTACTGTCAGACGTGCCTCGTTGTGTAACATCAGCGAGTGCGAGCGTCTGGGACTGGGAGGTCCCGGAACAGAAATCAGTGTCATCAAGGCTAACAAGATTATCCCCAAGGTTATAGCCGTCACTCAGAGTGTCGGAACATTCTCAGTGCCCAGCGAGTGTCCTGTCTGTCATGCCCCTGCCAAGGTCTCCGTCAGCGAGACGAGCGGCACCAAGACGCTGCACTGCACCAATGCCGAATGTCCTGCCAAACAACTCAAGAAACTGGCGCGCTTCGTCTCGAAGGAGGGTATGAACATTGACGGCATCTCTGAACAGACACTCTCTAAGTTCATCAATATGGGATGGATAAGCGAATATGCAGACATCTACGACCTGCGCAGCCACATCCTGGAACTCTCACGTATGGAAGGCTTTGGCGAGAAGTCTGCCTCTAACATCATGCGAAGCATTGACAAGAGTCGCGAGGTAGAGGCTCACCGACTGCTCTATGCGCTCAACATACCGCTCTGCGGCCTGGACGTATGCAAGCGTCTGCTCTCCGCCTACCAGCTGACCGACTTAGTATCCATGGCCGTCACTACTCCCGACGCTTCTCCTTCGGGTTCAGCCCAGCTTGACCTCTTCAGCCAAGCCACCACTACTCCCGAGGATGTCTTTGCCCATATCAGTGGCATCGGCCCTGAGAAGTCGGCACAATTTGTCCTTTGGTTCCGCGACAAGCACAACCTTGCCCGCTACCGCCGCCTCTTGGAGAAACTGACCGTCACCACTCCCGACGTTTCTCCGTCGGGCGACAAGTGCGCCGGTCTCACCTTCGTTATCACGGGCGACGTACACCATTACAAGAACCGCAACGAACTGAAGGCCTACATCGAGTCACAGGGTGGCAAGGTAGCATCGGCCGTAAGCGGTTCCACATCGTTCCTTATTAACAATGATGTCACCTCTACCTCCGGCAAGAATAAGAAAGCTAAGGAGCTGGGAGTCCCCATCATCTCCGAAGATGATTTCGTCGTTCAGTACGTCACCCAATAACCCCATCAGACCCATCAGACCCAAAATAAAAAAAGATATGTCACAGAAAATGAAACCCGCCACTCTCTGCGTACAAGCAGGCTGGCAACCCAAAAATGGCGAACCGCGCGTGCTCCCCATCTACCAGAGCACCACGTTCAAGTATGACAATACCGAAGAGATGGCTGACCTCTTCGACTTGAAGAAGGAGGGCTATTTCTACACACGTCTGCAGAACCCCACCAACGATGTTGTAGCCTCGAAGATAGCTGCTCTCGAGGGCGGTGTAGGCGCCGTACTCACATCCTCTGGTCAGGCCGCCAACTTCTACGCCATCTTCAACATCTGCGAAGCTGGCGATCATTTCGTCACCTCTAACGAAATCTATGGTGGCACATACAACCTTTTCGGAGTGACTCTGAAAAAGCTGGGCATTGAGTGCACCTTCGTTTCTCAAGAGGCCAGCGAGGAGGAAATCTCTGCCGCCTTCCGTCCAAATACGAAGGCGCTGTTTGGAGAGACCATCTCCAACCCTGGCGGTCAGATTCTCGACATCGAGAAGTTTGCTCGCATAGCTCACAAGCATGGAGTGCCCCTCATTGTCGACAACACCTTCCCCACACCCATCAACTGCCGTCCTTTTGAGTGGGGCGCCGATATCGTAACCCACTCTACTACGAAGTATATGGATGGACATGCCACGCAGGTCGGCGGCTGTGTCGTAGACAGCGGCAACTTCAACTGGGACACCTGCACGCATGTAGGTACCACCACTCCCGACGGTTCTCCGTCGGGCAAGGAGAAATTCCCCGGCCTCTGCACTCCTGACGAGTCCTACCATGGTCTGACCTACACCAAGAAGTTTGGCAAGATGGCCTATACCACCAAGCTCGTAGCACAGCTGATGCGCGACCTGGGCAGCATTCCGGCTCCCCAGAATTCCTTCCTGCTGAACCTCGGCTTGGAGACACTCCATCTGCGCATGCGTCAGCACTGCAAGAATGCCCAGCGCATAGCTGAGTTTCTGGAGAAAGACGAGCGCGTGGCCTGGGTGCACTACTGCGGACTGCCCAGCGACAAGAACTACGCATTAGGCCAGAAGTACCTGCCCAATGGTTCCTGCGGTGTCATCGCCTTCGGACTGAAGGGCGACCGCCAGACTGCTGTAGAGTTTATGGACTCGCTGCAGATGATTGCCATCGTCACCCATGTGGCTGATGCTCGTACCTGCGTGCTCCATCCCGCCAGTCACACCCATCGCCAGCTCAGCGACGAGCAGTTGCGTGAAGCTGGTGTTGCCCCTGATCTCATACGCCTTAGCGTAGGTATCGAGGACTGCGACGATATCCTGGCAGACATCCGTCAGGCACTGGATAAGATTTAACGTAGTAAGACAAAAAAAAAGAATCCTGCATGGTTTATGTTCCATGCAGGATTTCTTTTTGTTTTTTACCACAATCCTCCGCCAACAGTCTCTTCACGGGGAGCCCACTCGCCATCGAGGATTTCATCCACCAGACTGCCACAGTAGTCAACGTAGAATGCTGTACCGGTAGCTACGTGCAGCGTGGTGTTCGACTGGTATGAGAGCGCGGTGATATTGTTGACACCCCATGTATTGCGCACACTCTCGAAGTTGCAGTAAGGAACGACCTCGTCACCAATGGAGTGGAAGAAGGTGAAGCCAGAACCTGGCACGTAGTTGCCGGCTGTCAGCGCATTCTTGGCCAGTGCATGCTCCAAAGCCTTGAGCTTGTTCTCTGGCACGTCGCCCGTGATGGTTCCGTCGCGGAAGTAGGCAATCACTCCAGGTTTGAGACACTGGTCGACGGTGCAGTAATTGTAGGCCTTACCATTCTCCAACTCGAAGGTGCGCTTGTTGCCATCGCCGTCGACGAGATTGCTCTGGATGTAGGGAAGGAAGCCGTCGTTTGACAGTGCTCTCATCACGAAGCCACCGTGATCACCATTCTTGAGAGAGTAGTCCAGCAGGTCTGCCTGAATCTGATCGGTTGTCTCGCTCTTCGACCGGATGGTCTCAAAGATACCCGTCTTGTAGAACTTGTCGGTCACGAAGTCTTGATAGGTGCACTGGAGAGCCATCATGTCTGGGTCAGTATCAACGGCACCCTTGAGCAACAAGGCAGAAGCTACGGGCATGTACATCTTATCCATCTCGATGTAGCGTTTCAGCGTAGCCAGCGGATTGTACGGACCGTCGCCGCATACAGCACCCTTCAGGCGGAGCGAAGTCTCGTTGTGCTCCTGGCAATAGCGCAACACGCTGGCTGCTACGGCACCACCCTGTGAATAGCCAATGGCTACACCTGACCAGTCATCCTCCATGCTCGTCACGTTCTGTGTAAAATAGGTGAGGCCGGCCTTTACACCTGTCACCACCTGCTCAGCGGTAAGTTCACGGTTGCAGTAGGGGTGCGGATAGATAGCGGTAGAGCCGTAGCCCTCATAGTCAGGCACGATGACCAGTGCTTCCTGACTGAAGGTGTTGGCAAACAGTGCCAGCATGTTAATCTCGCCAGCTGTAGGCAGATTGCTGAAGTTTGAAGGACGCTGTTCGTTGCTGGTAATAGTGCTGTGACAACCCACTACTAACTGGTCGGGACACCAGTTTCCACAAAAGTAAGGCCATACGATGAGTTCAGAGAGGTTCTTCTGCGTACCGTCTGCCGTATTGCAAAGGTAGTTCAGCGTGGTCCATGCATACATATATACATTACTGGATCCTGACCCATCGTCAGCCAATGAACGACGGAGATTCTTAGCCTCCTCTTCCGATATATTGGTAATAATGAAGTCTTCGGCTTTCAGTTGGGCACCATTGCCACGTGTGACTGCTCCTGCCCTAACCTCCATCTTCACAATGCCTGACTCAATGACATTGACATTAGTAATGGGGTACTCGCCATTCGTAGGCACAGAAGCTTTACTGGGAGCTGCGATATCGTCGTCAGCTGTACAGGATGAAATACTAATAGCAACAAAAATGCTAATAATAATGTAAAGGGCAGAATTCTTGAAAGTTTCCATAGCTTTTATTTTTTAATTGTTCAGTTTTTCTGTTTTCTTGTTGCAAAGGTAGGTTCTTCTGCAACACGTTCCAAACAATCAGGCGTATTTTTTCCACACTTATTGCGACAGAAAAAAGAATTTGCGACAAACTTCAATGATGATTTGAAATCTGTCGCAAGATAATTGCAAGTATTCAGATGATTTTTTAGTCAAAGAGCATTTGTATTACATCATTTTTTTGTATTTTTGCAGTAGTATTCTCTTGTAAAGAAACAGATGACGAACAACACTAACTATCAACGAAAGCACTCTTGCGATACCTACAGCAGGAATGCCACCCATCTCAGATTGGACCAGAGCAATGGCAAGAACTACAAGAACGCCTATTGTTACTGAGTCCTTGGAAATACCGCTACCGTTTGGCTGAAGTAGGCATCAGTGTGGCTGAATGTAAAACCATGAACTGTGTGGCACAAGCCCTATGCAGGAGGAAGGATGACTGGTGGAAGAGTATCCAGCGCGAATAGTAGAGAGATTGATGGCTCAACGCAAGATCGTATCAATAAGTGCCTGGTCGCGTGATAGGCACGCATACTTTGCAAAGAAAAAAGTGATAAAGTAAGATATTAAAGAAAAATGTTGTATCTTTGCGGAGGATTTGGCTAACGTCACACTGAAGCGAAATGAACAGGACAAAGAGGCGATAGCACACTGAAGCGAAATGAATGGAATGAAAAAACGGGAAAAAACAAAATAATGAATGACGATGAAGAAATATAGTATATTATTCCTATTATTAGGTATCAGCTCGACCCTCATGGCACAGCGCTCACCTGTAGGTATCGTAATCGTGCAGGATTCCGTGAAGAGTGTACAACTGGGTGCTATTTCGTCAGTCGCCACTGATGGCGGTCATGGTGTGCAGTTCTCGACCGTCTCTAACACGTCGGGACAGACGTTCAACGGAGTGCAGTTTAGCGGCCTCAGCAACATCACGGCTGGCATGAATAAGGGTTTACAGCTGTCGGCTATACTGAATGTCTCGTCAGCCATGCAGCGTAGTGTGCAGATAGGTGCTATGAACTATGCCGACTCACTCAATGGTGTACAGCTTGGTGTGCTCAATATTTCCCGTAAGCGTCCCAAGGGTTGGCAGGTAGGACTCATCAACGTGTCGTATGACAGCATCGGCCATAAGATTGGCTTGGTGAACGTCAACCCCATGACGACGATAGACTATATGTTGTATGGCGGTACATCAACAAAGACGAACCTCGCCGTGCGTTTCCGCAACAAGAATGCATACAGCATCATGGGTTTGGGTACACACTTTATGGGGCTCGACTCAAAGTTCTCCGGAGCCGTTTTCTACCGTTTAGGTCTTTATAAACAACTCTCACCCAAATGGAGCCTCAGCGGCGACATCGGCTACTACCATGTAGAGACTTTCTCAAAAAACAACAACGACAAACCTGAACGACTCTACTCACTGCAGGCCCGCCTCAATGCCGACTATCAGTTCAGCAAGAAGTACGGTGCCTTTGCCTCCGTGGGTTGGGGACTGACGCGATACTACGACCGCAACGAGACCTACCGCAATCGTCCATTGGTAGAGTTGGGTCTCACCTATCGTCAGCCACGCAACCAGCACGACTCCTGGATGCGTGCATGGGATGAGAAACGCTCACAGATGATTTTTGCAGATTCAACGATGGCATTACCCATGCCCAAACGTCCTTGGCAGGCTCTTGCCGAGGTGACGGGCATCAATATCGGTGTACAGCTGTTCGACCGCTGGGCACTGAGAACAGACTTCGCCCAGACCACCCTGAACTCACTGAAACGCAACTTCACGGATGGCATGGTGTGGGACAATGACTTCTTCATCACCAACATGTTTGCCCACCCCTATCATGGCAATCTGTATTTCAACGCCGCACGTACCAACGGACTGACTTTCTGGGAGTCGGCACCCTACTCGTTGGTGGGCTCGGCCATGTGGGAATTCTTAGGCGAGACGGAACCACCAGCCATCAACGATATTATTGCTACCACCTTTGGCGGTATAGCCATCGGCGAAATGTCTCATCGTCTGAGTCTGTCTATCCTTGACGACCGCACATTTGGCTTCCCCCGTTTCCTACGTGAGGCAGCAGCTGCCATCATCAACCCGATACAGGGTTTACACCGTATTATCAGCGGTGATGCGTGGCATATCAAGAGAAGAAACTATCGCTACCATGACTTCCGTGAGACACCCCTCGACATCTCCTTCTCAGTTGGTTGGCGCTATCTGGCTGATGACGGAGCCTTGTTCCGTGGTATCCATGCTCCCTACGTCAATATGACGCTGACCTATGGTACACCGGTAGATGGCGATAAGCATACCACTCCCTACGACTTCTTCGACTTAGAGGCCAATGCTGCCTTCGGTGGTGGTCAGCCCGCAGTGAACACGCTGAATATCGTAGGACGCCTGTGGAGTACACCTATCCTGGATAAGAAAGACATGGCCGGTGAGTTCGGTATCTACCAGCACTTCAACTACTACGATGCCAAGCCTATCGAGGATGGTTCCAGCCTTACTCCTTATCGTATCAGCGAGGCTGCCGGTTTCGGTCCTGGCTTCATCTTCACACTGCCCCAGATGGGATATCTGTCGAAGATGGAACAGCGTTTCTTCGTGAGTGGCATCTTGCTGGGTGGTACTAAGAGCGACTATTTCAACGTCATTGAGCGCGATTACAATATGGGTAGCGGATTCAGCATCAAGGCAAAGACACAGCTCGACTTCGGCAAGTTCGGGCGCTTCATCCTCAATGCCAAGTATTTCCGTCTCTGGACCTGGAAGGGCTACGAGGAAAAAGACTTGCAGCCATACGTTGACGGCACAGCCGACTTGCATTACCTGAACGTGCAGGGCGACAACAGCGACGCTGCCCTGCTGGTCGTCAATCCCGTCATCGAAATGCACCTGGCCCGCCAGTGGTCTATCACCCTTTCCGCCTCTTACTATAGTCGTCATACGCACTACAAGTATTACTATGACAAAGACCTTGTCCTGCGTCAGAACAGTACGGTGCATGCCAACACCTTCGAAACCAAGATCGGACTGACATGCCGTCTGTAAGGAAATCAGCCGCGGCAAACTGGTCGTTTGCCGCGGCTGATAGGATGAAGAAGGTATAATAACAGAAAAATCGCCAAGCGTTTGCTTAGCGATTTTCTTTGTTGGGGTACCCGGACAACAAAGCGTTAAATCCTATCGATTTCTATCTAATTCAAATGTTTGTAAATCTCTGAAAATAAACGTGTTATATAATTATATAATTTTAACAATTATCGAACCAATCACGCC
>JAEEGL014427533.1_pt1 | contig 16711 bp, 9 predicted proteins | sample 9134231 | NCBI WGS metagenome assembly JAEEGL01 (sample SAMN16246548, study PRJNA631951) | gut metagenome | biome: gut microbiome; feature: rumen; material: fiber-attached | host: Bos | place: Iran: Karaj | collected 2018-10 | reverse complement strand
TAAGAACCGGGATGCTTATCCGCATGTACTCACGCAGCAGCGAGCTTGTGTTCATAAAAAGGTCTTTAAGCTTGAAGCGGATTCGGCTGTCCTTAAAGAAAAGGTAGCCGCATATCGCGCATGTTTCGAAACTGCGGGCTATAAGCGTGGCGAGCGCGGCTCCGGCAACTCCCATCTGCGGAAGTCCGAAATGCCCGAAAATAAGCGCGTAGTTTGCCACAAGGTTGATAGAGAGCGCACCGATTGACACGAAAAGCGGCAGTTTTACTTGCCCGACGCTCCTTAATACGATTGTGCAGACGAGCGACAGTCCGAGAAAAAAATATGTCGGCACTGACCAGCGGAAATAAAGTTTTCCCTGCTCGATAATCGCGGTGTCGTCGGTGTAAAGAAGCATGATTTTGTCTGGGATTAGGAGCGTCGCGAGTGCGAAAAGCGTCGCGAGCAGGACGGCAAGGCGTATCATAAGGCAGACTGTCTGCTTTAAGGCGACAGAAGCCTGCTCGGCTGTACTTGTAGTGGCGACATTTGTCGCGCCGTCCGCGCTTGGCACACTGGCTGTGGCGTTTGTCGTGCTTGTGGTGGCGGTCGTGCTGTCACAAGAGGAGCTTGCGACATTCGCGTTTGTGGCAGCAACGTTTTTGGTTCCGGGGGAGCCGGGCGCACTGGTTGAAGCATCTCCACCAGCTGTTAGAGCCGCTTTTTTCATACCCCAGTAGCGCGAAACAAGTACGGACGCGCCCATTCCAAGCCCCATGCAGAAAATCTGGTATATGCTGATGAACGAGTTTGCGAGCGACGTTGCGGAAAGCGGTGTTTCTCCAAGACTTCCGACCATCAGCGTGTCGAGCATGTTCACACCGATTGTGATAAGGCTTTGCAGCGCAATTGGCAGCGCGAGCGTGAAAACAGTTTTGTAAAACTCCGGATCTTTTCTGTAAAGTTTCATTTGTATAGTTTCTTTATATGTATCAGTGGTTATTCAGCTTGCGCGTCAGTTTATTGTCTTTCCTGCGAATCCGATGAAGGCTTTTTTCCCTGTCCTGAATGCTTGTTTTTGCCACGTGCAAGATATGCAGGGTACCATTTTTGGAACCATCCCGTAAAAATGCCCATAAATACAGGAACCGCATTGTTGATGATGAGAATTAAGGTTTCAAACCCGCTTTTCCGCAAGAACCAAGTCCATATGGCTGTCATAACGTAAAGAATTCCCCATGCCGCGGCCAGTACGTAATTTGTTTTCATAAAAAGCGGATTCTTGAAAGCAGCCTCGCTGCCGTAGCTGTATTTTACGTATGTTGCGCAAAGCGGTTCTTTTACTATGCAGGAAACAAGCCAGAGCAAGCCGAAAATTAAATATCCGATATTTGTAAAAAATGCACCGTTGCCTGTAATATTTGATGCGACAGAGAGCCCTGCTACGGCAGCGAGAGAAAGCGTATCCCATATCACAAAACGATGTTTACCCATGATAAGTGGAACAAGCGCGCAAACACCGAGCGTAATCAAAGCCCCGGTTTTCGGGTTTATCGCGCAGGCAATCCAAAGTGTTATCCACGGAATGAGCATCGTCATCATTGAGGGATTCTTCAGCCCTTTTGTATTATTGCTGTTTAGTCCGGCTTTTCCGTTTTCATTCCCAACGGAGTTTTCTGCGCCTGATTTTGACGTTGAACCTGCAGAAGATTCTGCCTGCGCTCCTCCGAAGAATTTGTTCCAGTTCATCATCAGCGAAAAATCTCCGGTTACGTTATACAATCCTTTTCCGAGTGCCTCGCTGCCTTCCATCTCGCCTTGGGAAATTGCGCGCCAAACTTTGAAAGGCGTGTTGATTTTCGTGGTAGATGTAAGGCTGCTGTCCGTAATGACTTTACTTCCGTCTTTCCCGAGCAGAATCTGATATGATGTTCCTATATCCGTGTAATTCATTTCAAGCACGCGGTCTTTTCCGTCGTATGCGGCTTTGTTGTATAAGACTGCCATCTGTTTTGTGAAAATCAAGTCTTCCGGCTCTTTTCCGCCTGTTTCTTTGCTGACTCCCCAACTTGCGTCAGCCATTGCCTCGAACTTTTCTTTTGGATAAAGGGGTGCTTTAAGGAGCGTTCTTATTTCATCGGAGATCGTGCCTTTTGCGAATCCTTCGCCAGCCTGTTTTACTACGGAAAGATAGTCATTTGTCCTTTCCGACAATTCTTTAACATGAAATAACTCTCCTTGTCCGCAAAAAATCGTGGTGTAGTTGTTTTTGCCTAGAAAATGGTCGAACATCCGTGTAACGCTGTCGTAGTTACTTTCTGCTGTCCAGAATCCGCATGTTGATATAAGGACATGCCTTGTTTTTGACGTGTCGTATCTTGAATCGTGACTGCCGTTGCCGAATCCGTCTGTACGCTCGCTCATGAACGGAAGTGCCATTGGAAGCTGCCTGTCGATCATGTTTTTTAGGACCCCGGGAACGTTGAAATAATAAAGTGGGAAAGACCACACAATCAGATTTGCGTTCACAATTTTCCCGATTACAGATTGCATGTCATCTTTTACGCAGCAGATTCCAGGTGTGCTTTTCCAGCAGGCAAAACATCCTTTGCAGGGACCAATTTGCATTGATGCTAAAGTCAATTCTTCTAATTCGATTTTTTCTGTTTTCCCGATTTCTGTGCTGAATCCGTCGATAAAACTTTTTGCAAGCTTTAGTGAATTACTTCGTACCCCTTTTGGGCTTCCGTTGATCAAGAGAATTCTCATTTTTTTAATCCTTTCGGTGCGATTGCAGATTGTGGTTCGTTCGGTTAGACGCGATTTTTAATTTTTTTACATCACTGGCGTCCTTTGTCGTCCGATAATTTAGATTTTAAACTTCTTGAGGAATATGTCAATGGTTGATTTCTTGCCTTGAGTTTGATTGATTATGGCAAATTAAAAAATCGACAAAAAGTAGTATATCATGATAGAATCGTAAATGATGGGTGTTTTTAGATAATCAGCAATACGGTTATTGAGATGTTGGATTATAAAAAGCATGCTTTGGAGGAAAGTTTTATGAGCAGGAAACTAGATGGATTCATGCGCGGTGTGAACCTTGGAGGATGGCTTTCGCAGTGCAAGCCGTCAAAAGAGCATTACGACTCTTTTATTACGGAAGATGATATTAAGACGATAAAATCTTGGGGACTTGATCACGTCCGGCTTCCTGTCGATTACGAGCTTGTGCAGGAAAAAGACGGCACATTCAAGGAAAGTGGCTTTGCATACATCAAAAATGCAATAGATTGGTGTAAAAACGCAGGATTAAACCTGATTCTTGATCTTCACAAGGCTGTAGGATATTCATTTTACGAGGGTGCGGGCGAGAAAGGCTTTTTTGATGAACCGGAGTATCAGGAGTTGTTTTATTCGCTTTGGGCGGAATTTGCAGTGCGTTATGGTCATTACGAAGATATGCTGTGTTTTGAGCTTCTGAACGAGGTTACAAAAAAGGAATACAGCGCGGAATGGAACAGAATTGCCCGCACATGTATTGCGAGAATCCGTAAATCAGCCCCAACAATCAGGATTCTTGTCGGAAGCTACTGGAACAATCACGTTATGGCGGTGCGTGACCTTGAGCCGCCGTATGACGAGAATATTGTATATAATTTTCACTGCTACGAGCCGCTGATTTTTACGCATCAGGGGGCGCACTGGATAACGACAATGAACACTAAGTTCCGTATGCCGCTTCTTTCAACGTGGAAAGAGTATGCGGAGTATACGGCGGCGAACGTGAATCAGGAAGGAGACAATTTCTCTAAATACGACGCGAACGACGTTCCGGATGAAAGCTACTTTGAGAATCTTTTTGCTGACGCGATAAAGGTCGCCGAGGAGCGCAACGTGGAGCTATACTGCGGTGAATACGGTGTTATAGAGAACGCGGAGCCAGAAGAAACCGTTAAGTGGTACAAGCTGATAAACGCAGTTTTTGAAAAACACTCGATAGGTCGCGCCGCGTGGTCGTACAAGAAAATGAACTTCGGCATTGCGGACGAGCGCATGAACGGTGTGAGGAAAGAGCTTCTGAAATTACTGTAAGCAAAAGCCAAGCTGACCATCACGTTTTTGAAGTACTCAACTGCCCTCGCCGGATTGCCAGCTCGCGAGAGCGAGCAACTGCAATAGCTTCCTATAGCAACCGGCGCATTGCGCCGGATTGCCAGCTCGCGAGAGCGAGCAGCTACAATAGCTTCCTATAGCTACCGGCGCATTGCGCCGGGTTGCCAGCTCGCGAGAGCGAGCAGCTACAATAGCTTCCTATAGCAACCGGCGCGAAGCGACGGATTGCCAGCTCGCGAGAGCGAGCAACTACAATAGCTTCCTATAGCTACCGGCGCATTGCGCCGGATTTTGCTCCGAAAAACGGCTTGCTAGAAGCTCCTCTGCGGAATGGCGTGCTTCGCTTGTGCAGATATTTTTCGTTTCAAAACTCCGGCTACGCAGTTGTTTGTTACAAAAAATAACGATGTGAAATGCGGTTTGTTTTCCACACCTCACATCGTTCGACTAAACTGAAATGAAATCTACTTACTTTTGATCTTCCTCTTCGACGAGGACAATCTTCTTTGTTACCTGAACTTTCTCTTCGTAGCAGGCAAACATTTTATCAACTTCCGAAGCAGGGAGTTTCGGCGTTATCAAGCTTACGAGAGGCACGATAATCAAACCGCCGACCATCGCGACCGCACCGCAGTTAATCGGTGACTGGATAAAGCGAAGTGCGGGGAACATGTTCACGACTGTAAGCGCAACACCCCAGATGAAGTTTGCCCAAACGGCAGCCTTTGTTGTTTTTTTAGAGAAGAGTCCGTAAAGGAACGGAGCAAGGAAGGCACCTGCAAGGGCACCCCAAGAATAGCCCATGAGCTGTGCAATATATGGAACTTTGTCCGGATTAAGAGCGATTGCTACAGAAATTGCAATGAAGATAACGATAAAGATTCGCATAACAAAAACGGTTTTCTTTTCATCGGTCTTTTTCATGCAGGTAATTTTGAGCATATCCAGAGTCAAGGTCGAGCTTGAAGTTAAAACAAGTGACGACAGTGTAGACATAGAAGCAGAGAGAACAAGGACTACTACAATACCAATCAGAATATCAGGCAGTGTAGAAAGCATCTGAGGAACAATACTGTCGTAGATGATTCCGCTTGGTCCGTGAATAGCCGGTGTGTCAAACAATCGTCCAAAACCACCAAGGAAGTAGCATCCGCCGGCAATAACTACTGCAAATATAGTAGAAACTACTGTTCCTGTTTTTACTGCTTTTTCGGATTTGATTGAATAGAACTTTCCGACCATCTGTGGAAGACCCCATGTACCAAGCGAAGTAAGGATAATTACACCAAGAAGGTTGAGTGGATCAGGACCAAAGAACGAAGCAAACATTCCTGACATTCCTTTGAGTTCAGGAGCGGCAACTGTCGGATCGCCCGGAATTTGAGAAAGCTTGTTGAGTGCACTCAAGAAACCACCCTGTCCGGCAATAACTGCAGCGATTACAGCAATGATACCACCAAGCATGATGAGTCCTTGGATAAAATCATTGATAGCTGTTGCCATGTAACCGCCCAGGATTACGTAGACGGCAGTGAGAACCGCCATTCCAATTACGCACCATTTGTAATCAATGTTAAAGGCAAGCCCAAAAAGGGTAGAAAGTCCTTTGTACAGAGAAGCTGTATATGGAATAAGGAAAATAAATGCAATTGCAGCGGCGGCAATGCGGAGAGACTGGCTTTGATAGCGTTTACCAAAAAAGTCCGGCATTGTCTTTGCGTCAAGGTGATGTGTCATTACGCGTGTGCGGCGACCCATTACGACCCAGGCAAGCAGCGAGCCAAGGAATGCGTTCCCAAGACCAATCCAGGTGCTGGAGATTCCGTACTTCCAGCCGAACTGGCCTGCGTAGCCGATGAAAACTACGGCAGAAAAGTATGAAGTTCCGTAAGCGAAGGCTGTGAGCCACGGACCTACATTTCTTCCGCCAAGAACAAATCCATTTACATCCTTTGCCTGTCTGCGCGAGTAGATTCCTACTGCGATCATAATTGCAAAGAAGATAACGAGCATGAGCAATTTGATAATCATCTGTTCCTCCTTAAACATTCGCATCAGCAACATACCGTCGGTAGAGCCTGTTCCGGCATGAACTACGGTTACGCTTCCGCAAAAAAAAAACCGTCGCATTGTGAGCGGCGGCCTGTCAATCCAGTATGGTTATTCTTCAGTTCAAAGAACTTGAGAAGCGACAAGCCAGCGAGCGAGAATAATAATAGTAATAATAATATGAGCTGCGGATTGCCATTTCTTTTCCTTTGCAGGGATTTCTCCGTATTTCGCATTAAATGTTTTTTAGAGTCTCCCTAAAGATTCTGAAGTAATATTAAAGATTCATGTATGAACTGTCAAGGGGTTTCTGTGCATAGAAATGCGATTAGTTTTTTTCGATTCTGTGCCGGGAATCATATATACGCACCGTGGGTAACCTAATAGAGTGCTTGTTTCCTAGTCGTTCTGTGCTTTAGGTACTGCTGCTTCTTCTTTTTTCGTTTCTGCCGGTTCGGAGCCTTTTATCTCTTTTTTATTCTTATACATTTCAGTGTCTGCGCGTTTTATTGTGTCCTCAAAGGATGCGTCCGATTTGTCGAATACTGCCATTCCCGTTGCGAACGAAACTCCGTATTTCGTTTTTGCCGCAGAATTCCTTGCCAGCTGTAAAAGTTTACATGAAGCACGCAAGTCGTGTGGTGAAAGCAGAATTGCAAACTCATCGCCACCAATACGGTATACAGGGCTGTGCTTGTATATGCTGCAAATCACATTACTCACGCTTTTAAGAAGATCGTCGCCAGCGGTATGCCCCATCTTGTCGTTCGTTTCTTTGAGCCAGTTCACATCAACCATGACGATTCCCGCTTCTTTCTGCTTGCCTGAAGAAAGCCTGTTCTTGAGCTGCTCCAAATCGGCATCGTATGCCGTTCTGTTACGGATTCCAGTCAGCGAATCCTGGCTGGCAAGCTTGAGCGCGTTTGATATCATCTGCTCCATCTTAACTTCGTTGTCGATCGATCGATGTGTCATTATAAATTTATTAGTGCCTTCAGGAGCATTAATATCTTTTGATAGTTTCGTCTGTACGTATGGTTCCTGTCCGTCTTTTAATACGCGGTAATTTACTGCCAACGAATTTTCGTCTTTCATGTGCTTTATGATGTTCTCTTTCGACATTGTGGCAATATATCGCTTTTTGTCGTCCGGATGAACTTCCGTTTCTGCGAATTCTTTGATGCGCTCGCTTAAGGAACCTATTTTCATGAGATTCTCTTTGTTCATGCTGAAATTGTCGTTCACAAGCAGAACATTTATGATGTCGTTGTCAAAATCCGCCGTCGCAAGGCATTCGTACTCATCAACCAGAGCATCGATCACAGATTTTTGTAAGGCACTTTTCTGCATGTTTTTCGTCAGAGATTTTATTTCGCTCAGGCGGCTGCGGATATTTTTGCATCCTATGAAGAACCCTGCTGTCAGACAGATCGATGTGCTGATAACGTCATGGTATATCACTTCCGGGGACTTGAAGATATTTGTGCCTACAATCGTCAAGACATAAAGAATAAATATATCAGCGATGAGGGTTGGAACAGGAACTGTGACGAGCATAGGAAACAGAACAAAATATACAGGCATGTATACTGCGACTTGATTCGATTTGTAGAAACTCAGCCATAAAAGAAGAACTCCGAAAATCAGAAGAGTTACTTGGGTAAAAATGAAAGACGCAGTAATCGATTTCTGTATGAAAAATGTGAAAATAATGTGGCACAACGCCATATAAGCAGTGTACACTGCCATAAAAGGCCTTAGTTGGTAAATAAAATCAGGTACATTCAGCAAGAGTGGTATGAGATAAGCTAAGCCAAGAAGCAAGAAAAACACCGCCGTCATGATTTTATAAAACACTGAGGCAAAAGATACTGTGTATTGGTGAATGTCGTTTCTATAGTCCTTGAAAAAAGTTGGTTCCTGACCAGCATTCATCCAATAGGACATTCTAGATTTCAAACGCATTGCTTTATACTATAACATAAACTATGAAACTGTAAAGTAATTCTGGATAAAGATAAGGACAATCTCGAAAAACGCATTTCCATGATTTGGCTGATTCCAGAAAGTTATGTGCTTTTTTTGCAGTTAAATGACTGTGTTGCTGTGGTCATTCCGGGTGGGCGTTTTCTCTTCTACTTGACATGAAACCGATTTATTTGAAATATTTTCGGAACAAGGGATAGAGCCTGTTTCAAAACTCGCATGATTTTTAAACTGCTTCTATGTTTATTCAAGGGGGAAAAATGAGCATTTTATTTGATGAAAGGAGCCGCGCTTTCCGGCTTGATACGCCGTCATCAAGCTATGTGATGGCTGTCACCGACAAAGATGGCTTTCTTGGGCATGTGTACTATGGCAAAAAAATAAACGATTCGGATATCAGCTACTTTTTAAGGGCGGATGATTATCCATATACACCGGAGAAAATGGACAGGGAGCGTGTTCCGTTCATGGGCGGGTTTCCGTTCGAGTTTTCAGGGCATGGCTGCGGCGATTTTCGTGCTTCTTGCGTAGAGTTGCGGACTGCTGGCGGACACACTGCGGTGAATCCAGTGTATGTCTCGCACCGCATTATCTCTGGAAAGCCTGAGTTAGACGGAATGCCTGTTTGTTCCGGTATTCCTGCTGTATTCGCGTCAGAAAAAGAATGTTCCACGCTGGAGATTGTACTTGCGGATGTTGCTGCAGCTGTTGAAATCCGCCTTTTCTATACAGTTTTCAATGCACTTGATGTAATAGTTAAAAGCGCGTGTGTCCGTAACACTGGGGATGCTCCAATTTATCTTACGAAGTTTCTTTCTTCCGCGCTTACATTTGAAAATGAGCCTGCTCTTGATGTTCTTACGCTTCACGGTGCCTGGGCGCGCGAACGCAATATCCAGAGAAAGCCGGTTTCTTACGGCTCCTACAAAATTGAGTCTCGCCGTGGCGAAACAAGCCATCAGGTTAATCCGTTCATGGCGGTTATGGAGCGCACCTCAGATCAAAAGCATGGAAACGTATACGGCGTAAGTCTTGTATACTCCGGAAACTTCGAGATGGAAGCTGAGCTGGATAGCAGCGACTCGGTGCGCGTTACGGCTGGCATAGGAGCCGACAATTTTTGCTGGAAGCTTGATGCTGGAGAAAGTTTTTCCGCACCGGAAGCTGTGCTTGTCTTTTCGGCAGACGGCATAGGCGGAATGAGCCGCACTTTCCACGATCTTTTCAGAAACAACCTGATACGAAGCAAATTCAAGTTTCAGGACAGGCCTGTTCTTCTTAACAGCTGGGAAGCGGCGTATTTCGACTTTGATACAGAAAAGCTTCTCGGCATAGCAACAGAGGCCGCCGCTAGGGGAGTGGAACTTTTTGTTCTTGATGACGGCTGGTTCGGAAAGCGCGATGACGACAGCACATCGCTCGGTGACTGGTTTGTGAACGAGAAAAAGCTTCCCGGCGGTCTTGTACGCCTTTCCGAAGAAGTTCACAAGATGGGGCTTAAGTTCGGAGTTTGGTTCGAGCCGGAAATGGTCTCGCCGGACTCAGAGCTTTACAGCGCGCACCCCGATTGGGCTATTTCAGTTCCCGGTCGGCGCCGGTCTCTCGCAAGAAACCAGCTTGTCCTTGATTACAGCCGCCCTGAAGTTTGCGATTATATTTACGAAATGATTTCTGGTGTTATCCGGGATGCCAAGATAGACTACGTTAAGTGGGATATGAACCGCGCTCTGAGCGAGGTAGGAAGTGCGGCCCTTCCTGCAGACAGACAAGGTGAAGTGCTTCACCGCTATGTTCTGGGAATGTATTCACTGCAGGGGCGGCTTGTAACAGACTTCCCCGACTTGCTTTTGGAGAACTGCTCTGCCGGTGGTGCGCGCTTTGACCCCGCCATGATTTACTTCAGTCCTCAGATTTGGTGCTCCGATGACACTGATGCCATAGAACGTCTTGCCGTTCAGGAAGGAACTGCTGTTGTTTATCCGCTTTCGTGTATGGGCGCGCACGTCTCCGTTTGTCCGAACCATGTAACGCGGCGGACTACGCCTTTTTCAACCCGCGCGATGGTCGCCCTCGCGGGAACGTTCGGCTATGAGCTTGACATAACGAAGCTTTCTGATGAGGACAAAGCAGCTGTTCCGCATCAGATTGCGCTTTATCATAAGTTCGGTTCGCTCATGCGCGAGGGCGACTACTACAGGCTTTTGTCTTATTCCGAGAACCGCCGCTGGGACAGTTGGCAGGTCGTGTCAAAAGACAAGAAAACGTCGCTTGTTACGGTTATCCAAGTGATTACGGAGCCGTCGCGCCGTAGCCGTCGGCTTTGCTTTCAGGGACTTAATCCGGAAGCGCTCTACAAAGTTGAGGTTGTGCGTATGTCCGGCGCAGAAGTTGAGGGCGGACTTAAAGATGGAGCCGCTGCTGATGCGGCGTATTTGGAAGGAAGATCTTTCAGCGGCAGTACGCTGATGAACGCCGGCATACTTGTTCATAGAACGCCCGGTGATTTCGTCGGCACAATGTATTACCTGACTGCGGAATAACGCTAGAAGTTCCCGGCAATGTTTGTTTTGTACACTAATGGTGCGTAGCCAACGACACTCTGCATCGCCACTATTGAAGCACGAAGTGCTGAACTTGTGGCATATGCAGGGGCGTTGGCGAGAGCACTGTTAGTGTACGGATGCAGTGCTGGCAGGTCATAATTCTTTTTGCGGCCTTCCGCTACATTATGCTTTTATGTGGTATCGCTTTCGCTGGCACCGTGTTTGCAAAAGCCCTACGAGCACAGGTCTCCGGTAACTCGCTGGAAACAGTTCACTGGACTGTTTCCGCCCTGCTACGCAGTGCCGCTCGTTATCTCACTTCGTTCGTCAATACTTTCCACACAGGGAACCGGCCAGCTCTGCGTGATACCACATATAACCTCATAAAAGCGCACAGTTTGTTGAGAAAGCACATTTCTATCCGATATTAAACCGATTTAGGTTAAAAAATTTAAATAAAATTAGTGAAAAATAGTTAAAAACAGATTGACGGATTGAAAAACTGGGGCTACACTTTAGTAAACAAGAAAGGAGTCCTGTGACGGGTGTTATCAGTGGCTCCTTTAGAATATGAGATAAGTTAGGATTTTTTTTAATGAAAAAGGTGACAATTGAAACTGTTGCACAGAAAGTCGGAGTTTCGGCAGCTACGGTTTCCTATGCTTTGTCAGGAAAGAAAAAGATAAGTCCGGAGGTCAAGGAAAGAATTTTCCAGGTCATAAAAGAGCTTGACTACAGACCGAACGTAACAGCCAGAAACCTTGCCAGCAGTAAGAACTGGACGGTTGGGCTTTATGCATCCCCAACGCAGAATATCAGGGAGGACTACTTTTTCAATAATATTTTGACGGGCATTCTTGATGTTCTGCATGACAAAAGATATCAACTCATGCTGTATGCCGATTATCTTGATGAGAATGGTGGCAGCAATCCTGATTTCAGCCTTACCCAGCCTATTGATGGCGCGCTGATAATGAATCCAAGAGTTGATGATGCTTACATTGAGCATGTAAAAGAACGGAATATTCCTTATGTGATTATCGGTACTCCGGAGGAAGATGCCGGAGAGACATACTTTGTTGATTCTGATATTACTGCTGGATATTATGCGGCAGTGAATTATCTTATCTCTAAGGGGCATAAAAAAATAATTCTTGTAAACGGACTTGCGGAGTATGCCCAGAGCGAGAACAGGAAAGTTGGCTACAAGCAGGCTTTCCTTGACAACGGCTTAGAGTATGACAAGAGCTATATCGTGAATGTGCCGATGGTCGAGGAAGAAGGATACCGTGCTTTTATGGAAATATTGCGTAAAAAAACGGATGCGACGGCTGTAGTGACTTTTAACGACACAATAGCAGTAGGTGTGCTCCGCGCGCTCCGTGAGCAAAAAATCAATGTGCCGCATAAAATGGCAGTTGTAAGTGCCGGTAATACAATGATTACCAGAGTCCATAACCCTACCATAACAAGTATCGACATGAACGCATACGCGCTCGGCTCAAAGGCAGCGGAGCTTCTCGTTGATGTTATAGAAAAACGCAGAATGCAGCCATCTCACGAGATAATCCAGACGCATCTGGAGGAGAGAGAAAGCAGCTGAGCTATAGTCAATTTGGTGATGGGCAAACACAGTGTTGCCCGTCATAGCCTGTAAAACGGTTTTCGCGGTGTTAAATCCGCAGTTTCGCCAGTCGGCAAAAAAAATCGGGAAAAACACTGATTTTTTTCTTGACAAATACAAAAAACTGGGTTTATGATTAGGTTAAACGGTTAAACAATAAATTAAGCATTTTTGTTTTTAACGGTTATATCTTAAGGTAAACGGTTGCTTCTGGATTCTTTGGGGTTGGAGCGGCTTGTGAGAGAGTTTTTTTAGTTTGGTAAACTCCGGTTGCCCTAGGTTTTGGCAACCGGTGGTATGAATATCAAGTTTCATTTCAAATGAGAGTCCAACAAGGGAGTCTTTCAAGGAGGATTAAATGAAAAAGATTGTTTTGGTAATGTGCGTAATTTTTATGCTCGTTCCAGCGGTTTGGGCAGGTGGAAAAAAAGAGTCTGCGTCAAGTGTCAAGACAGTAACGATCTGGGATTTCAAATGTGGTTCTGGTGCGTCAAAGGTTGCTATGGAGCAGATTGATGCTCTTATTGAGAAAAACAACCCCGACATCAAGATTAACCATGTTGCGCAGCCAGATGGTGACAACTACTATCAGCTCGTTCGTGCCGCTGTCCAGGCAGGTGAAGGTCCGGATATCGTCATGTTCCACGGTGGTGTTCAGGCTTATGAATTCGATGATTTCACACTCCCTCTCGACAAATACATAGCTTCATGGAGAAGTGAAATTGCTGAGGACAACTGGGCTTTCTGCTCCGAGGGCGGAGACGGATCAAAGCCGGTTCACATGGTTCCTCTTACAACACAGGGATTCGGTATCTACACAAACAAGGCTCTTCTTCAGAAAGCTGGTATCGATCCAGAGAAAGTTCCTGCAACAGCAGAAGAATTCATCGCTAACTGTAAGGCTCTCAAAGCTGCCGGAATCGCTCCTATCGTAGGCGGTTTCTCTGGTGGTCCTTACACAGTAGACTTCCTTTTCCGCTGCTTCATCGCAAACATCTACGGTGACAAAGTTGCTGACCTTGCAAAAGACGTTGATTTCGTTGGAAACGCTCAGTTCAAAGAAGCTTGCGAAATCATGAAAGAGCTTATGTCAAACTATATCGATGATGAAGCTACATCAACTGTATACTTCACAGACGCTGGCGACAACTTCGCCGCTGGAAAGGGTGCTATGTTCATCGGTCTTCTTTCTGACGTAAACAACTGGAAGACATTCTGCGACGCACTTGGAAAGGACAATGTAGGTTACTATCCAACTGTAAACTTCACGAACGCATCAAACAAGAACATTCAGGTTCTTCAGCCGTGCGGAATCGGATATTCAATCATGTCATGGTCAAAGAATCCTGATGCAGCTGCTAAGGTTCTTCAGGCTTACGGTTCAGGCGAAGGTCCTGGAATCTTCATGGGTGTTACAGGTGCTCTCGGTGTAAACAAGAAAGCTGACATCAACAGCCTCGGTTATCCTATCGTAGGCGAGATTCTTTCTAGAAACTCAGCTCTTGATGTTACGAACATCCTTACAAACGAAGATGCTAACAGCAACTTCGACAGATACTGTACAGAAGCTTTCGTAACAGGCGAAATCACGATTGACGAGTTCATTACAAAGTGCCAGTCAATGCTCGTAAACGCAAGACAAGCTAGATAATCGCTTCTTTTATAAAATGGATGTCCGGAATTTGTGCCTCTGGGCATCCATTTTTTTAGCGCAAGGCACATTTTTCGTTCAGGAAAAAAAATGAAAAGAAAACTTTCTAAAAAAAATACAGAGTTGATTGAGCCGTATATGCTTATAGCTCCGTTACTTATCTTGCTTGCCGTATTCATTTTGTATCCGGTGATTGCAAACATAGTAATGAGTTTTTTCAAATGGAACGGAATTAAAAAGCCGCAGTTTATTGGTTTTGATAATTACGCAGAAATGTTCAAGGATGAGAAATTCTGGGGTTCAATAAAGAATACCGGCATTCTGCTTTTATATATCCCGCTTGGAGTTATTCTTCCGATTGTTGTGTCGGCAGTGCTTAGGGAAGGCCTTAAGGGGTGGTCGTTTTTCCGTGCTGCTCTTTATCTGCCGAATATTCTTGGTTACGTAATTATGGGATCAATCTGCAACATCGTGTTCAGAAAAACTGGTCCTATCAATAATATCTTGACGGCGGTTGGCCTTGGTGATTTAGCAAAAGACTGGCTGATGACACCTGATCTTGCCATAAACTCACTTGGCTTTGTGTATGGAGTGTGGCTGCGACTTGGCTTTGGCTGTATTTTCTTCCTTGCCGCAATGAGTAGTATTGACGAGTCGCTTTACGACGCGGCTAAAATTGACGGTGCAAAATGGTGGAAGACATTCTTCAACGTAACGCTTCCTTCAATCCGTTTCTCAATCGAGTTCTGGGTAGTTCTTTCGTTCATTGAAGTTCTTGCAAGAGCGTTCTCGTTTATTTATACGTTCACGAACGGTGGTCCGGGATTTGCGACATTCACTCTTGAATACGGAATCTACACTTCGGGATTCGTTGCTTTCAAGATGGGTTATGCGAGCGCGTGGGCAAGCGTTCTGTTCGTTTTCTGCGCGATAATTGCAATTTTCCAGGTAAAACTTATGAAGAGGGAAGCAGAATGAACAATCGCTACGAAAGATATATAAAAACAATAATGTATATATTTTTGGGGATATGTGCATTTATCGCGCTGTATCCGATTTTCTTCTGCGTGATGACGAGTATAAAGACCCCGGAAGAATACGTTACGAACAAACTTGGTTTTCCTTCGAAAATTACGTTCGACAATTATAAGTATGTTTGGGAGAACGGAAATATGCTCCGTTACTTCCTTAATACACTTCTTGTTATACCGCTTGGCCTTGTTTTCTATCTATTTATATGTGTGTCTGGTGGCTTTGCATTTGGTCGTCTGCGTTTCAAAGGTCGTCTGCCTCTGTTCCTTACGGTGCTTTTCCTTATGATATTCCCACAGATGCTGCTTTCTATGCAGATTTTCCAGATTTGCCGCACGCTTAAGCTTGTGAACAACTATTTCGGGCTTATCCTTGTATGGGTTGCGTATTTCAGTCCGTTCGGCACTTACATAATGACAACGTACTATTCGACCGTTCCGATGTCGCTTGTTGAGTCGGCTCGGCTCGACGGCGCGAAACTGTATCAGATGCTTTTCCGCATTATGGTTCCTATCGCACAGCCGATGATTGTCGTTATCACGATAATAGGAACGCAGTCGATGTGGAACGAGCTTCCTTTCTCAATGCTTCTTTTGCAGAATGCTGATATGCGAACGATTACGCATTCGCTCGGAATGCTCAAAGGTCAGTACGGCTTGAAAGACCCGATTCTTATGTCAGCAATTTTGTGCGCGGCATCCGTTCCGATTTTGCTGTTCTTGTTCTTCCAAAAGCAGATAACGATGGGCTCGTACAGTGGAGCTGTTAAGGGATAATTATGAAACAGACGAATCGATTTGTTTTTGATATGCTCGATCAGGATGCTCCTGATGCCGGAAAAGACAAGATTTTCCGCGCAGAAATGCCGGAGTCGGTTTCTGTGGTCGCGGAAGCTCGCGATGGTGTGAGTGCCTGCGGCTGTTCGAGTGGAGCATCAGATGGTGTTGCGAGCGGCGCGTCTGGTAGTGCGGCAAACTCGGCTACTGGTGAAGTGTCTGGTGCCGCTTGTGGCGCGGTTGCCGTAAAAGTTCCGTTCGTGCATCAGGTTCTTAAGAACATGTTCCTGTTTCCAGATACGGACGAAGCGCCTGTTGTAAAAGACGTTGTTTTCCGCGCTTATGGCGATGAAATAATGCGCGTAACTTGCGTTGGCGCGAGTTACGCTGGTAACGCTTCGTACGCTGGTTCTGCGGCAGCGCAAGCCTCGGCAACCGCGCTCCCCGACGATTCTGCAAACCCAATGCTTTCTTTCGCGACGGACTTAACGCAAACTCCGCTTACAGTGGAACGCGTGTTCCCGGCAGCAGGCGCGAACGTTGCGACATCTTGTGCGGAAGAGGGCTGGGCGATAAAAGACGCAAACGGAAAAAGACGCGCGTTCATAAGCACAAAGCAGGAAAAACGCGAGATTTGGAGCACTTTGCAGCCCGAACCTCCTGCTGTTTTTGAGGCAGCCGTTTATCCAGACGGAAAGACAGCCGTTCCGTTCGCGGGTTATGACACTTTCTTTCCGCACCAGAACGAGTCTTTCAGTTTGGGCTATGTGGAACGCGGCGAAAAAACAGACAGATGGCTCTGTTCGCTGAAGTCGCTGCCGGGCGAAAAATACGCCGGTACTGGCGAGCGGTTCGCTGGCATGAACCTTGCGGGAAAGACATTCGTTCTGGAAAACACCGACGGTCTTGGAAACAACAGCCGTCGCGCATACAAGAACGTTCCTTTTTATATTTC
>JAEEGL014405964.1_pt1 | contig 16711 bp, 20 predicted proteins | sample 9134231 | NCBI WGS metagenome assembly JAEEGL01 (sample SAMN16246548, study PRJNA631951) | gut metagenome | biome: gut microbiome; feature: rumen; material: fiber-attached | host: Bos | place: Iran: Karaj | collected 2018-10 | reverse complement strand
GTAATGAGACCCGATAAAGGTTGAATAAGAGGTCCAATCCGTCCAGGCTCCACCGTTAATGCTGTACTGTACCGTTTTAAGGTACTTATGGATGATATTATCCCTGCTCTGACCGAAAATAAGGGTTCCACCGCTTACAATCTCTAAGGTGAGGTATTCACCCGTGTAGCCCGTTGGTCCTGGTTCCTGGGCGCCATATTGCAGGACTGGTATTACGATGGATGACGTTCCTGCGGATACGGTCAGGTCGGTGGTCCTTGAAACACCAGAATTGGAAGGTGCGGTAACGGTTATGAGTTCATAGCCGCTACCGCTTGTCTGTGATAAATTAAGCCAGTCAACCATTACGAAATCGTCCACTCTGTATTGCTTATTATTGACAACATAAGTGTACCTCCACTAACTGGGAAAGTCAACGACAGTGGAGATACTTCCAGCACCTCGCCTTCACCGCTGCCCTGTACACAAGTGACCACATAAGCAATATTAGTAGACATGTCGGCAATCACAAGACTGCCCTGGCGCTGGCCGCTTCCGCTGAAAGCCTGAGCCGTCACGTTCAATACCGTCGTGCCAGTACCGCCACTTGGGGTAGCGTTAATCCATGAAGGATAGCCAACCACCCTCCACTCGCCTGGGATGTTGACGGTCACCGTCTGGGTTCCACCAGAGTAATCGTAGTACAATGCGTTCGGGGTGACAGGGTTGACGATACCTCCACCACCCTGCGTAACCTCGAAGTCAGCCGACGTCCCGTTCAGCTCCATCCTGACCTTAGATGTGCGCCTTTCAACCGACGGGTTCTGTTCAGCCGCCATGTCCCAGCTTGAACCGCTTGCGCTCATCGTCACCCAATAAGGCAACTCAGCAAACGTTGCACCTGACGCATACATCGTATCAAGCAACTGCGTCTGACCTGAGTTCTGGAACGAATAGCTCGCCGGTAGCTGGTCGATACCGATTGAAGTGTAGGCGTCATGCCAGTAATCGTAGAACGTGCAGTAGTTGTGCCTCACCGTGTCGCCGGTCCATGGGTAGAACGTCAGGATTGCCTTGTTCTCGTCCCTCAATGTAGTATAGTCAACGTCGAAATCCCAACCGCCGTCGGCTTCTGTCCTCCAGTCCGCTTCGTAGATGTAGCTGTCGCCCTGGTTGAACCAAACGAAGTCGATGATTACGTCACCTCCGGATGCCGGAACGATGATGTCCCCAGGAACTGCGGTCACGGTCTTGTAACCTGCGTTGTACTGATGCACGTAGCACCTGGCAGCGTAGGCGTTGTCGTTTCTTGTGGCCGTAAAGTACGCACCCACCTGATAATCCTCGCTGTTGGCCGCAAACGTGGCTGTAACGCTCGTGGTTCCAGTTCCAGCGGAACTCGAAAGACTGACGTTCGAACCACCCTCGACACCGAGCCTCCAACTTACACCGGCGTCGGTCGTGATGGTCAGCGTAATGGTGCCACCGGATGCCGGGACCTGGTAAACGTTCGCCTCAATCTCAATCTGCCCCGTCTTAAGCTGGCTTATGCTTGTGTAGTCCGCAAGGTCCTGCACCTTGATAAGTTCGGCTTTTGTGGTGTCATTTGATGCAGGGTTCCAATCACTCAATTTGTTGAGGGACCACAAGGCGTTCTGATACCAATAGAAGCGCCTGAACCACTCAGGATTCGGACGGCCAATAACCCTCATGTAGCATGTAAGCGAACGGGTGTTGGTGTCGAATAAATCCGTTAAGTACGAACGCCAGAAATTGTGGTAGATATTGGTGGTATCGGTCAGATTATAATTAGGAATGTAGAGTTCCTGGGCCGAACCGAAATCGAGGGATTTCATAATGGTGCCACTGTCCTGTCCGGTGAGATAACGCTCGAACACCGGAATCCTGTCAAGCTTGTAGCACAGACGCTTGTCGTTGACCACCTCCTGGTTGGTGAAAAGCCAGCAAGGTGTTCCGTCGTTGAGGTCGGTCTGGTACACGTTGTCGTCAGAAAGGATGTACATCAACGGATTCGTCCTACCGCTAACCACATTCTTGAAGCCTGAGAAGAAAACGAGAACGTTGTTTCCATCCGTAGGACTGTTGCTCTCGTCATGGAACTGAAGCTTGGGCAGCAGGTCGTAGTATTTGAGTCCCTGGGCTTCGTTGAGTGGCAAGAGCGTTCCAGTGCTTCCGTTTGAACCGGCGTTCGTCTCGAAAGACTTGTCGCCTAACCACAGGGTGTACTTGAAGCCGAGGTTCATCCAGGGCCTCAAACTTGAATCGTTGTTGTATGCACTGAACCACTTGGACTTCTCCATGCACTCGATGCCTGAACGTATGCAGTTGTCCTCAAGCAGGTTCTTTTTCTCCACGTTGAACTCGTATCCGGTGTTCAGAATCTTCTCGCCGTACTCGACACCCTTCGTAGTGAGGTATTTCTGCTGTAGGGCGCTCTCGTCCTTCTCCTGGAGGAACTCGTACCACTTGGTATCGAACAGGATTGGTACTATCTTGGAGTCCTTGCCCTGGTCGATGTAATCCGTGAGGTCAACGACGTTGCTGCGCTCATAGAAGGTCTTGCGGGTCATGATATGAATCTTCTGCTCGCCGAGTTCCTTCATAAAGTGTAGCCCAAACATCTTGCAGTAACTGAGCAGGTAGTCGCAAGGCGTTGATTCTGTGTTCAATAGCAAAGCCTTGGTGACCTTGGTTCCAGTTCTTCCGAGACTTTCCCCAAGCACGGCGTTCACATTGTGCGAGATTAGGTGCATTTCATGGTCCGAGACGGTTACGCTCTGGCCTGCGTAAGTGTTGGACACCCAGGCGTCATGGTACGGAACAGAGAAGATGTAGTTCGACATGTGGTGCTTCACCTTGTCTGCGGTGGCACCCCAGTAGTAGACCATCTTCAGACCCGTAACCGTGGAACCGATGTCGTTGATACGGAACGTGAACACATAAGGGGTGTCCGAATACGTAGATGATGAACTTGTGTGTCCGGTCTCCTGTTTGAATCCGTCATAGCCGAACTTTCCGAGGACGTTGTAGATTGGCTGGTCCATGTAAGGGATATACTTGGTACCGTCGCCCATCTTCCTGAGTCCGGTCTGTGAATCCCAACCCGTGGAGTCAGGATATGCGTCGTTGTTACCATAGTAGAGATTTCCGTTGTGCCTGATTGGTGTGGTGAGGTTGTAAACCTGGGATGCGCCGACAACCGTGTCACCGTTCACTGCGATAAGCTGTACGAACAGACTACCACGGCAGTCCCAACCAGTGTGGTAGCTGTCGCCGTTCCAGTTCCAGAACCAGATGTAGCTTGAACTGTTCCAACCGCTGTGAACCTCGATGTTGGCTGAAACCTCGATGCTTGAGACGTTGCCCTGGATTTCACCGATGTCGAACTTGAGGTCCTGGTACATCAGGCCGTTGGACTCACCGGTCGTGGCCCTGGTGGAAAGCGTAGCACCCGTGAGAATCTGTTCCTGGTTGGCGTACTCAAGGTTCTGAATCATCGGGAGGGTCAGGTAGGTGCGGCTCCAGTAATCGTTGTCGTCATTGAAGAAGTCAGGGTCAAGTTCGACCTCATATCCACCGTTGTTGTCAGGATTGCAGCAGGCATTCACTATTGATGAAAATTTAATGCAGGGCCGTTGTAGGTACGACCTCAGGTCCCTGACATCCCATTCCGTCATTTCGCTCGGAAGCGTGCCGATGGTCCAATGGTTCCTGGCACTGTACCATTCACCGTCATCGCTGTTCTTGACTGACTGTCTGAGAACCGTTCCGTTCATGTTCATCACAACCTTGTCGGCATCGAAGTCGGAAGGGTAGCCGTTGTATGCCGTCATGAAGTTGATGTGCTTCCATTTCTTGTTTTCCTGGAAGTTCGGGTTGACCGTTCCCCTCAGAACGCCCCAGGCATTGTTCACCGTGTCGATGTTGATGGTGAAGTCGAACTCGTTGGTGTCGCCGCCCTCGGTATAGATGAGGTCGGACAGCTTCTTCTCCTTTCCGTCGTCGGTCGCACTCAAGCACTGGAAAAAGTCGCCGAGCCCGCCATATAAGGTTAGCTTATAGGTTATCTTCGCACCATTGTTGTCAACGCTGTCGAGCTTTGCGTATCCGTCCTCATAAAGGTCGCTTCCATAGAATAGCTGGAAAGGAACCTTCTTCGAACTGTTGTAGTAGGCGCCGCCTGAACCACTGCCGGTAAGGAAGCGCTCGATGTCCCAGTAGTGGCCGAAAATGTCGTTGTTGTTCGGAGTGCCCTCGATTGTGACTGTCTTGGTGAAACCGTTCTTGACATTCGTCGGGTTCGACATGTCCGTTGACTGGTAGGTCCAAAGGATGTTCGGGTTGGCGGTAAACTCCACCAGCCTGTCGTTGATATAGAGCTTGATATTGTCAATCATCGGCTAACATTGTGTTTGGTCTGGGAACACTCGACATTTACCACATAGGATACAAGCTTGCGTCCCTGGTTCTTATATGTCTTGTAAACTGCCGAACCCTCCGTTGAGAGCACCGGCATAATCTCGTCGGTCCTGAGGTTGTGCAGGTAAGCCTTGTTGGTGCCGATAAGGTTCTTCGCAAAATTCGCCGCCTGGTCGTCGGTGAGCCATCCGGTGTTAAGCTGGTAGGAGGTCGTAATCTCGGCATGGTAGGTCTTCTTCTGCCACTCAAGCGTCTGGTTGTTGAAAGGCAGGGAAATGTTGTACTTGTTGTACTTGTCCGTCTTGGTCGAAGTTCCCTCGAACAAAAAGCTGCACCAGCCACCCTTCGTTGACAGGTAGTAGATTGCAAAGTCTCCGCAATGAGTCGTGTCGTAACCCTCACCTGCACTCAAATGAACGGAAGTTACAGCGCTCTGGGTACTAATAGACCACGTTGTGTCGAGGAAAAACATTCCGTTGACACCGTGTCCGTTGATTGGCTGTGACAGGTGCGTCGTGCCGGTGAGAGGCGTATTCTCGTAACTCCAGTCCAGGAGGAAATTGTAGGTCTGGAGGGTGTTGCCGTTTGCGTCCCTGAGATAGAACGTCCTGTAAGCCTCGGCGTTGATGTACGCAGTGTCTGCCGTGATGTTCCTCAAATCCGGAAGGTCCGATGAAAGATAATCCTGCGCAACCTTGTTTATGTTGATGTACAGGTTCTCGTCACCAGGTCTCACCCAAGCCTTTCCTGAGAAAACCGTTTCGACAGCACTCGACGTACTGCCGGTCTTCAGGTCGATGCGGTATGTGAAAGGCGACGCAGTGTAGCTTACCGGATACTCCGTGTCTTTCCAAATTGAAGTAGTTACTGCCATTGCAAAGTGGTTTCTGGTAAGTATGGATGTTATCAACTTAGACCGCCAGTAAGCCAGCCCATCGCAACGTTCAGTCCGTCCTCGATGTCACGGTTCAGGGCATCGACGATTGCCGACTCGAAAGCGGACCTGGTTTCATCGACGCTCTCCCTCAGAAGGTGCGTCCCTTCAGTTCCCTTCTTGATGAGACTGTGAGCCATCGCAGCGGCCATGGATTTCAACTGCTGTTCGTTGTCAACCGGCTTCAGTTTGGTCCCGTTCGGGAGTTTGTCGTCGTAGCTGTGCGTCGGTAGCGTCGGCTTTACCTTGAGCCAGTTCAACAGTCCGGCAAATACGCCTGAGAAGTTTCCTGGGTTCTTGTAGAAGCCCGCTGGCTTTAGACCTTCCTCGATTATTTTCCAGTACCAAGCCATTTCAAGTTCGACCGTGATGCGACCGTTGTTGACGATGATTGGTTTGGTGTGTACGCTTCTCCACAGATTGCCGGAAGCGTAGTGGTCGTTGGCAACCAGTTTGTTGCGATAGGACTCCGCTACTTCCTCGGCGAAATCCTCAAGCACCCTGATGGTGTTCTCGAATCTTATTTCCTGTTCCATGATTTCTTCATCCTTTCAAGTTCTCTTCTCGCCTTTTCCTTGGCGTAGGCTACGATGTTGAAAAACTCGTAGACGTTCATATCGAGCACCTCGTCCCAGCTAACCCGCTTGGACTCGCTCACTGCATCAATGTGACTAAACCACCTGTAAGTTCTCTCTGCGTCGCTAATGCGTTCAACGCCTTCTGCATCCTCTCCCTTATCTCCGGGTCCTTCTCCTTCCTCATCATTCTCTTCACTTTCCTCGAATAGAACCCCAGTATGATTCGTGTTGAATGCATTATAAAGTTCCAAAAAAAAAGCAGGCAGTTCTCTGCTGTTGCGATGTCCAGCTTGTCATTGAACAACTCGGCAACCTCTGATGCGTCATACCCATCATTGTAGCGCTTGCCGTGGGGGATAACGAACGTGGCCAGGATGTTGGTATAATATTTCCTTATGTCCGTGGTGAAGTTGGTGAAGTCCATGTACTGCGCCGTGGTGACCTTGTTGAAGTCTGCAAGTACGTCGAACCTCTTTCCGTCAACCATTATGGATTTCAAACCACCCGGCCTGTGAGGTATCTGGGTATAGACGAACGCTGCGTCATGTGCGAGCCTCTCGAAATCAAACAGGCTCAGGTCCATAATCTCGTCAACGTCAAGACCAGTGAGTGCCGACAGTATGTAGACGTCCTTCTCTTCCGGGCGGTCTTCCTCGCTCGTGATTATGTCACGTATCTCATTGTAGACCCTGATTGGTGTCTGTGACCAGGACCGGTATTTCAATTCAACCATTTGTAAAATATTTTATTAAGTGTTGCGTAGTTTCACTAATTGTGACTGGTTATACGTAACTTATTCTGTATCAATCTAAGTTGGAGTCCAATGCAGACTTCTTTGGTTCTGACACTTTCCATTAAAAACATACTTACCGCCGAAGCGTATAGCTCGAAGCGCAAGCTGAGTGGCGCAACGGTAGACGACGAGGCTGGAGCAAGAGCGTTACGCTTCGGTTGATTATCAGCACTTTAGCAAAATCTCGAACTCGAAAATCCAATCGCATAATTCCCTCTGGTGTTTCCTTTGATGTACGCATCCCAGGCGAGCATCGTACTCATCACAATGTCATCATGTGTTCCGTAGGCGCCGTTATATGTAACGGTCCCGGTCTTTGGGTTGTACTCAGCCTCGAAACTCGTAAACTGGTTCACCAGCATCTTGTCGTTGAGAAGTTTCGTCTGGCCCTGTTCGAGAGCGACCTGCATCTGGTTGACAAGTTCGCCCTTGCTCTTGTTCGTGGTCACCCACCGGTTAATCTTCGACACCAGGACGTTCTGGTTCTGGTCCGTAAGCGATTTGATGATGAGGTCGATAAGCGGACTTCCGATGCTGTTGTTCTCGGCGTTGATGCTGACAATTTTGTTCCCGAAAACATTTATGTCATTGACCAGGCGTTCGATTTGCTGGAACGTTGTCAAGTCATGAAAATAATCCAGGTAACACATGTTACCGTTCTCGTTGAAGGCAGAAAAGCTCGTAAAGTCCCCTCCATTACCGGTCCCGAAATCTATGCCGACGAACACCCTTGTGCTATTTTGTGGCACAACTTCGATGGTGTTTTCCCTGACAAATTGGAACACCATACCATCGTCGTCCAACCATTCTCCCAATATCTCGCTCTTGAACTGATTGGCTGTCAATATCTTACGATACTGTTCCACCATTTCCTGGCTCAATAGTTCGCTGGTATCATACTCACACCAGTCGATGCTCACCACGTTCTTTGCACCCTCTATGCCTTCTTTCCAATACGAGTAGAAAACACCGTCCCTTACCTTGGGCGTACTCACTATGAGCATCGGTGCGTTATTGACGTTCAGCCAGGGCAGTACCAGTTCAAGTATTTCCGGTGACAGGAAGGCCGCTTCATCGAGTACTGCGACGCCGCTTACCGTATATCCTCTGAGGTTGTCACCGGACTCACCGGACTTGAACATAATCCGGCTTCCGTTGATGAATTCTATTTCCAGGTATGTTTCATTGGCCTTCTCGATGACGCCTGATTCCCAGAGCCCGTTCTTGATGCTTCTGAAGACCTTTCTTGCCTGTGCGTTGGTAGGTTCTACTATGGCGCTTACCGTGTTTGCGTAGGTGAGGGCGTAGTGGCATAGGACGGCCTGGCATACGAAGCTCTTGCCTCTTTGACGTGGCGCCTTTACGACGACTTTCAGGCCGCTACCTTTCTTTCCGCAGATTGCGTCGGTAACAGCCTTCTGCCAGGGGTACATTTTGGGCAGTACGATATTGATTCCCTTACTCGCCAAATGAGATTGTGATGGGTTGCTGTGACGTTATTTCGAGTTTCTTGTTGTCCTGGTACGTTCCGGTGAGTTTGGCAATCTGGTCTGCGAACTTTGCCGCCTCCAGGTATTTGCCGAGAAGCCTGCATTCCTCCATGTAGCGTTCGAGCCTGGCGAGTTGCATTTCCCTTGCCTTGTCCCTGTATTCATCGGTTGAGGCGGTGAGATATTCCAGTGCTTCCTTGATATAGAGGCTTGAGGTTGAGTCAACGACACCCCAGATGTTCTTGATGTCCCTCTGTACATCTATGGTCGGTCTTCCCTGACTAATCCAGTTGATGATAAGCTGGTGTCTGATATAGAGGTCGTCGTCGGTCCAACCGAACTTCTTGGCACCCTGTTTGTGCATCCTTATCTTCTCACCGATATAGGCGATGGCTTGTTGTTCTGTCATTCCTCCGGCAAACACTGGTGGCGTGACGACCATTTCCGGTCCCACTTCCTTCACCTTAACCGGTGCCGACTTATGCTGTTTCTTGTTGGCCATTATTTCTTTGGTTTCCTGGTTGTTTTCTTGGTTTTCGGTTTCTCAGGGATTTCGTCTTCGATGTCCGGAACGTCACCGAACACCTGGTCGAGCACTTCTACGAGCCTTTCCGCATTCTTGAGGTATTCCTCCTTGTCCTTGAAGTATTTCGTTCCGACGAGCTTCAGCATCGTATAAATGCAGTGCGAACAGTTGCCGTTCGGATTGTATGGTTTCCCAAGGGCGTCCTCGTAGGTCTTCCTTATTGTCTCCTGTGCGCTTGGGGGAATGTTCCTCGCATAGCTGGAGTTTACTGCCGTCGAGAATCCTGTCTCGAACTGTGACAGCGTGTCGAGTTCTTCTTTTGTGAATGGTCTCATTGCTTTAACTATCTAAGTTGAAATACCAATAAATGGCATCGATTATTTTCTGTATCAAATACTTTACTGTAAGTATCGTATCCTTGATTATAGGCGTCAGGAAGGCGATTACCAGGGCGAGTGTCATGAGAGGCAGGGTCCAGGTGCCTGATATGATGAGGTATCCGAGGTTAATCCACCAGGAGGCGCAGAGAGAGCAGTCTACGGGTTTCAAACTGAAATCCTGGTACTCCTTCTTTCCCTTGAAAGCCCATTTCCACACCCAGTGTTTCAACGTGTCGATGAAGCCCGACAGGTCGATAACTATCACCGTGCATACTGCGATGAGAAACAATGTCAATGCTGGTTCCATATACTAATCCTCCAGTGGTTCGTCCTTGGACAGTTCCATGATATACATCATGATGTCCATTTTTATTTTTTGAAGCTGTTTGAGCACGGTGCTTCTGCTGCAACCGAGTATTTTCCCGGTCTCCCTTGAGCTCTGGCGGTCGAGATAGAGGCAGAATATCGTCCTGTCTGCCGGGTTCAGCTTTGCGAGCGCCATCTTTGCGAGGCGCACCTTCTGGCTGTCCTCGACCATTATGTCCGGGTCGAATTCGTACTCCTTCATGATTGCCCTGAGTTCTGAGCCGGTGATGTTAATTTTGCCCGTTTCCTTCGTCTCCATATTCTAAGTCTTCTCTCTTATAGCCCTCGATGAACCCGTACTGCTGTACCAGCGGCTTGATGTAAGTCCGGTAGTACGGTGAAGAGGAACTGAGTATGTTGTTCATTACGCACCTCGCCACATAGTAGCTGAGGTGCCCTTCCTCGTATATCTTGGGAAGTTTAAGGTCTGTCAGGAAACTGAGGAACAAATCCTGTTGCAGGTCCGGTAGAGAATCCGGGTCCTTGGCCCACTTGCCGTTGTCCGTTATCTTGCTGATAATGTTGGCAAGCATTCCGGAACGTGCGATTTCCTCGACTATTTCGTGGTTCGTCTTCATCTATTGTAAGTATCTGATTAAACTTAATCCGGGGCCCGTTAAAAGTCAATATGTAGCTTGGTTGTAGCCCATAAACGAAAAAAACCACCCTGGGACAATCCAGAGTGGTTGGGTTCGAGTTGTATTCAGACTAATTAACACAAAAAAACCCTGGTGTACTTCACAGCAGACCAGGGTAAAAATAGTTAAGTATGAAAAATAATATAAAACAAACTACTTAATAAGTATGGATTTCCATGGAAATGTCAAGGGAAATGCCAATTTGGTCTCGCTTGTGCGGCCTTTGGCACAAGCTACAGTTTTGCTGTTACTTCCTTGATGATGTCCTCGTTCAGGAAATCGGCATAAGCCGCCTGGGTAATCCTGGTGTTGGTGTGACCGAGGGTTTTGCTGACAACCTCAATCCTGACGCCCATCCTGAGAAGTCCGCTTGCATAGCTCTTACGTGCCAGGTGCGTATGCAGGCTTTTCTTGATACCGCAGACGGTTTCAATCTCGTGTAAGAACTGGTTGGTGTGTTGATTGGATATTACCGGTAGTTTCCCCTCATACTTCTTCCATATCTCCACACCCATGGGAAGGACGACGGACGTGTACGTGGTTCCGGTTTTCTGGCGTTTCTTCTGGATATAGTAGCCGTTATCCGTACACTTCAAATCATCCGGCTCAAGCAGGCACAGGTCCGCATAGGAAAGGCCCGTGCAGCATTGGAATACGAAACAGTCAGCGACCCTTCTCAATCTGTCACAGCAGTAATCCTTGGTGGCGATGATATTGATTTCTTCCGGGGTCAGGAATTCAACCTTTGACTTGCCCTTCACTATCTTGATGCCAGCGAACGGGTTTACCTTGAGTTTGCCATTATCAATAGCATACTTGATGACTGACTTTAATTTGGTCATCATTCCACATGAGGTCCCGACCTTATACTTTGCCTTCAGCACAACATAGAAAGCCTGTATTACCGCCGGAGTGATTGCCGTGACCTCCCTTGTGGTGTCAATGTGCTCAGCGAACTGTTTCTCGACCAACTTATACTTGTCATACGCCCGAAGAGTGAGGTCGTCGGCATCGACACGTTTGGCTATGAGTTTCATGTAGTCAGTGAACAGGTCTTTGATGGTATACGACTTGTAACCGCCGGACCTGATGTATTCCCGCAAAGCCTCGGTGGTGATTGGCTCACCGTTGGCCAGCATTTCATTGCAGATTTCGTTGACCCTTGTACGCATCAGAGACAGATAGTCTTCAACGTCCTTCGGCTTGCGTTTGTAGCCGAAGATTTTCGGGTCACACTTACGTGGGAGGTTGAGAAATTTACGGCATCCGTTGATGGTGATGCCAAGCTCGATTGGAGCCAAGCCGTTTCTGTCGGCTTTCGACTTCCTACAGTAGTAGGACAAGGAAAATGTAGTACGCATAAAGCCCTCGCTTTGTGCAAGGGCTCCGTAGGCTGGTACACTCTCAGGGGCTCTCACCGCTGGTTGCATTTTTAAGAGTGCAATGGTTCTACGACGCCCTTGCGGGTTGTTTTTATAGTGTTGCTGAAATGTGCTGTTTTTTGGGTGGCTACACTTTGGTCAGTCTTTCTTGCTGAACTTCCCCCTGGTTTCCCTCACCAGGTTTCCGTCCTTATCGAGACGCAGGCCCTGAATGCGAAAGTGGGAAAAAAATTCAGCCTGTGTCAGGACCACTGGTTTCGATGCCTGGGCTTCCAGGATGTAGGAAGCAAGCTCGTGTGCGAGTGCTGGAGCCGAACAGTTGTTCAACAGCCACTTCTCAACCTCTACCGGATTGGCGATACCGGCTTTGAGGTCCTTGAGCAGATTTGGTTCAGTGATAATCATTGGTCGTTCGTTGTTTGTTTCACGTGCAAAAATAATCAAATTACTCGAACTTTCAAAATAAAACCACCCCCGTTGTCGTTTGACGGGGGTGGAAAAGTTCAGACATGTTATACCACACTTAAGGCTGTGGCCCACCTTTTTTCTTTACGAGTTCCGGGTTCATCATATCCTTCCAGGCTTTCTTATCGAACTTCTCACCGGTAAGGATGTAGTAGGCTCTGTGGGCATACCGTGCGACCTTCTGTTCGTCCGTGAGGTCCTCGAACTTTGTGTCTTTAGGTGGTGGGTCTGGAAGTGTGTCCATGAAACGGCTCAGCCAGTACAACTGGCGCATCTGTGCTGCTATCTTGCCCATATTAGAAAGGCAGTTCATTACATTTGTTCAACTTATCCCATAAGTCTGGTGCCACGTACCAGTCGGCCTTGTAAATGAAAACTTCCTCGCCATCTTTATCGTGGTCGAGTTCAAGAAGTTGCGACAGGCGCACATAGCCATTGTTCATCCTTTGTACTGCGTAGTCATAACCGACAAGACGTCCGAGCTTGTCATACGTTGGACAATACAGAAGTATGCCCTTTTTAGCGTCCGGGAGCCCACTTGAGGACACGGCTTCATCAGGTTCGCTACCGATTACATTCTTCAGGTATTCACCGAAAATGTACTGATTCTTACGAATGACTTCCTCATCGTTGATGTCGCCCCATAGCGGATTGATTTCCAACACTGGTCCGTCATAGCCTAACACCCGGTAAATGGGTGCCGTAAACTTAATTTCCCTATCCTCGTCCAAGAGAGGGTCGATAGATGCGTATTTGCTCATAATTTATAAAAGTTATTAAAATGGTAATAAAAGCTGTTCAAGGTCATTAATACTGTAAAAGGTCTCAGGATAGCCGCCACCTTGCTCAAGGAGTGCTACCTTAACCTCGTCACCGAATTTCTTGTAATAGAGTTCCACTCCCTTATTGACCCATCTTACCTTCTTGAACTTGGCCCTGATGTACTTGAAGCGAGGCATCATATACTCACGTACCTCCTTGCTGGTAACGGTGAACCGGTGGTCCGGGTTCTTAGTTGTCTTGTTTGTTTTCAGTTGTATTGTCATATTCTTTTTTGATTGAAAGTCTGTAAGTTTCCTTATGCAGGTGCCAGTCTAAGTCCATTCGAGCGTATTGGGCTATTGCAAAGCTTTCATCGTGGTCAATTGCCCAGTCGAGTAACCGGTGTAGCCTTTGGCGGTCTTCTGGTGTCATTTCCTCAGCCTCCTTCCAAATACGTTGCTGCTTATGGCCAGATAGTCGTCTTCGGTTGGTTTTAGCGTTTTCTTGAACTCGTGAACGGAGTCGGTGTCCCACTTGTCAGGATTGCCAACCAGGAACTCCACCATGCGGTCGGTGTACCAGGCAATCGGTACGCACTTGCCGTAGGTCCCGAAATCCTCGTCACCAGGGTAGACGCCAACCGTGGTACCGTCTGGTTGCTTAACCGTCTTGGGTTTTACGACCTCAAGGCAGCTAAGGTACTCCGTACCTTTGTCGTCGGTGTTATAGCGCTCATAAACGTAAACGTTCGTCTCAGGATTGTGACTACGCCTAACGTATCTACCGCCATGTTTGCGGAACTCGATTTTATCCTCGATTGAGGTCTTGAATAATTCCATCTTGTCTGTAGTTTTAGATTAGTCTCGTAATTGCCGTTTTTCACATAACCGTTACCCCATTTTTTCGATTATCTCCCCCAAATGGTATAATCCCCTTATCCGATGATTTTAATCGTCTTTATCAGGACATGTAATCGTTATCGATTCAGGTCCCCATTTCGAGCCGGTCTGTTCCATCCACTGGTCGAAAGTCAGCCCCAGGGCCTCTATGAACTCGCCCATTGTTTTCTTGTGTCGTCTGACGTTGCAGTCGTGGCATGCACAGTAGACATTCCCAACGTCGTGCGGCTCCTGGTTGGTGTGCCGGTCAAGTCCGAGCTTGTGCCAGTCCGTCTCGCCGCACCAGATGCACTTGCTGTCCTCGCTGAAACAAATTCTGATGATGTCCTCTTTGGTGAGGTTCGGGTACACCCCGAAACGCCTGGCGTCGAACTGCCTATAGCTTGTCAGAAGGTTGGTAGCCCTGCCCTGTTTTGTCTGGTGATAGTCGTTCACCATTTTACGCTGTTTCGCATTGTGTACTGTGGCCTGCCAGTTACGCATGTATGCGTTCCACTGTTCACGGTGCTTCTCTCGCCATCGGCGGTTATATTCCCTGTTCTTCGCTTTTCTCTCTTCTTCGGTCATTGGTTGATGTGTGTGTTACTTCCCAAGCGACTTTCCAATGCTGACGTTCACCAGGCAGGGTGCAATACTTGATATAATTGGCCACAGCGAACGTCTCACTCCTGGTCGCATGGATAATTTTTGGTTGGTGGTCGATTGTCATACGTCTGCCAGTTCTGCAAGTGTGTCGATAAGGATTCTTTCCTGCTCGTCGCAGTCGTTCGATGCAAGGATGCGCTGTGCTGCGTCCCTCATGATTTCGATTTTTTCCTCTTTGGTCATCATGTTAGTCTGTTGTTAAGTATAGTTCAAAATCTTCGTCCCTTACCGGGGTCTTGACCGTAATCTGCGGCTCGTCCTTATAGGCGAGGTCCGGGTCGAGTCCGTCCTCGTTCTCGCTGTCAACCACGTTCCTGAACTCGAAGTCAGCCAAAGACCAGTCGAACCGTACCTCTCCCGGCTTGAACTTGACTCTATGGGCGATACACTCCTTGCCGTTGTTCCTTGACTTGTCAACCTCGAACGTGTAATATCCTGGGTTCTCCATGTCCTTGCCGAGTGCGATAACCGTGGCGGCGATGTTTTTCTTCTTCTTGGAACCCTCGACGTTCTGTGCCGTTCCGTCGGTGTTACTCCTTGACGTGGCGAGTCTGTTCGCCTGCATCATAGCCCAGATGAGGATGTTTCGCTTGTAGGCGAGGTTCTCAACCTTACGCATTGCCTGTTCTTCTGCCAGGAGCCTGTCCTTGATGGGGTTGGTGCTCATTTTAAGGCAGTCGAAGTAGTCAATGATTATAGCGTCCGGTTCAAACCCATCGTATATGTTCGACATTAACAGGACCTCGATGTCTTCGACTGTATTGATGCCGGTGTCACGTTTGACAAGCCTAACGTTGTCTCTCACTTTCTGGTAGTCCGGGTGTTCCTTAATCATCCTCTTTACCTCTTCACCCTCGATTTCATTGATTGGAACCCCGGTCATTCGTGAGTAATACTTCTTCCAAATCATCGGCTTCTTGTCCTCGAAGAATATGTGCAGAACCTTGAAACCTCGCTTAGCCATTTCGAAGCCAAGCATTGCCGATATGGTTGACTTACCGAATCCGGTTGGTGCCACGAACCCCGCAACCGTTCCCTTAGGTGCTCCACCGCCGGTAAGCCTGTCTATCATATCCTCACCGGTGGGAATATATTCAAGGGCTTCCTCAGAGAGTGCGTCGTCAATGTCGTTCTCAGCGTCCGTACCGAAATCCTCAAGTCCCATATTCAATTCCTGGGAGAAGAAGTTGAAACCCCATTCAAGTAGTTTGACCGGATTGTTCTGGTATCGCTCCCACGTTACCTTCTCATTCAGTTCATCGGCAACCTCCGTAACCCTTGCCTTTATAAGCTGGTTCTCCAGCGTCTTTTTGACAGCATCATGGTCCGTTATGTTGGTGTCTTTGATGCGTTGCCAGGTGGTTCCGTATTTTGTGAGCCTGGTTTCGTCACCATCAGCGACGGTCTTTGATTTCAACACAAGTGACTCAGGAGTGTAGATTACGCCGTTATCAACCTCATCACACATCCACTGGACGTACTCTTCTGTCGCAAACTCGGAGGTGTTGAAATATTCCGGCTTAATCTTGCTACGCATCGACCTGAAATAAATGGGGTCATACACCATTATTTTCAATACCTCGAAGACGAAAGCGGTACCGAACAGGTCTTGTAGCTTCCGCTTGAGTTCGATGCTCATTGTCTTGTTTCGTAACTTCATCATATCAGTTTTTTGTCTATTATTGTTTCCTTCGCAACCTTGGTGCATCGGCGCCTGAGAGAATCGTCACCACCACAAATCGTATCTCGTATCTCGTCAATGTAGTCGATGTCCATTGTCGTCCCCTTGCTTACCAAAAAACTAACGATGCGATTGATAATGTCAACTTCGTCCGGTTGATGATTTGGGTTATCATTGACTGGTCCTACGGGTTCTGCTTTCACTGGTTGGACCGGATGTTCCTCTTTTTTCTCTGTTGAGACAAGCCCTATGGTTTCATCGTACTTCCTGGACATCTTGTTTAACAGGTCGTAGTTGATGGTGATTGTTCTTGGTCTACCCTTGATTGACACCCAACTGATGAACTTCATTTCCCTCAAAGCCTTGAGATAGTTGTTAATCTGTCTTTCTTTATAACCATTACCTGTCCATTTTGATATGAAATTACTTGTAAGCTCAATCTCATCACTATTGATGGTTTCAGACCTTCTTAGAAGTTGACTCACGATAATGGCGAAGCCTACGGTAGTTATACCATACTTTTGTTTAAGCTCTTCCTTGATAGGTAACATTATCAAGAAGTCAGGAATTGAAGTTCCACCATGGTATGTTAATTTTTTCTTCATCATTGAGATTACACTCTACTCTCCACGTAAGTTTACTACTGCCGTCCGCAGGACCCTCTTCGGAGAAGCGCCCGCCAGCCTGCGAAGGCTGTCCCAGAAATAACTTAACGTTTCAACATTATTATTAGATTTATTCTTTTGTGGTGGG
>JAEEGL014248436.1_pt1 | contig 16711 bp, 20 predicted proteins | sample 9134231 | NCBI WGS metagenome assembly JAEEGL01 (sample SAMN16246548, study PRJNA631951) | gut metagenome | biome: gut microbiome; feature: rumen; material: fiber-attached | host: Bos | place: Iran: Karaj | collected 2018-10 | reverse complement strand
GATAAGCAGATGACTACAAGTGCCGGGGACATTGTTTTGTATTCAGGTAATCAGCTGGTAGTGTTTTACGGTTCAAATAGCTGGGCTTATACAAAGCTCGGGCATATTGAAAATACATCTGCTGAAGAAATGAAAAAAAGGCTTGGTTCCGGGGACGTTAACATAACAATAAGTATTACTGAATAAGTTTATGAGAAGTGAGGCAATATGATTGAAAAAAATAAATTTAAAAGAAAGGACACTATGGTACTTTTGTGGAAAAAGTATATTTGGTATAATAGGGCACCGATACTATCAAATTTACGATATATAAAGGAGGATAGATTGAAGAAAGTATTAGTTTTGCATCAACACACTTTCGTACATACACATGATGGGTCGACGCACACACATACAGTAGAACACTCTCACGATCATAGTCACTATGTTACAGATGATAAGCATGGTCATCATCATTCTAAAGAGGAACTGGAAAAAGCGATGATGTCAAAGTGATAAAACAGACATTTGAAAGGGAGAATTAATGAAAAGATTTTTTAATATTATAGGATTGGTCTTATGCGGAATTATTTGTGTGGCATTAATTGCATTATTAGTATCTGGCATTAGGACAAAGCTGATTCAGAATGATTATTCATCAGTCTATACAAATCCTAAGTATCAGAATCCTGTAAAAATTGAAAACATCGATGTGATTACACAGCATGTGTCGTGTGGCTATGCTGTTATTGAGATCTTCTCTACATGGGCCGGAAAAAACATAACAGAAGACAGTCTATATGATGAATATGGAACCATAGTTACTTCCACAGGAAACAAATTCTGCGAGGAGATGAATAAGCAGTTTCCTGAATATGACACAGAAATTCATAAGTATATGAAGAATACTGAGTTCATTGACATTATGTATGATACTTTGTCTTCAGGGAAACCAGTTCCTTTCGAGTGGGCAGCTTTGTATGGGGACGAGTGGACATTGCATTATTCATTAATCATCGGTGCAGATATTCCAAATGATAAAATTACCGTGGCAAATCCTTACGGTTACTATGAGGAACTTACATTAGAGGAATTACTGGATAGAACCAGCTTTAAGGCCTATGAGAATATGCCGCTTTTCATGAAAATGGGCTTTGCAATTGGCCTGTTTGAAAAGAATACACTTTTTTCAATTAAATAACTTCACGATTCATTGAGCAGTACTGGAGTGAAAAATGACTGTAGTATCTTTCTTTATAAAAATGTAAATATAACTGTATGTATACGGAATCATTTTTGGAAGATTATGAATGCGTAAATAAAAAGGTACTATATTTTTTGAACTCTTCTTGTGATACGGTTAAGGTAGGACAAGGATAACCTGATTGTGAAAGGAGTTGCCATGAAAAGGAATATTCGATTAGTTCTGTTAGGAGAATTACTACTATTTGTTGCCGTATTTGCACTAAATATTATAGGTGGAAATTGGGGCGCTAGTGCCATATTATGGTTTATTGATCTACCATCTTTTCTTCTAATTGCGTTAGTTCTTATACCAGGTCTTTTGATAATGGGAGAGTGGAAGAACTTTACAAAGGCTTTTTCTGTGGGATTAAAGCCTTATAGCTTACTAGAATTGAAAAATATTATTGGGGCTGTGGAAGCTGCTCAGAAATTAACAGTTTTTGCAGCATTGTTTGCAATTATCATATCCGGAGTTTTACTACTTGGAAAGCTGGATGATTTATCTACCATAGGAGCTAATCTGGCAATATGTTTTCTGTCAGGGTTGTATGCGGTGATTCTTGAATTTTTCCTTTTGCCACTGAAGCTTAATGCTGAGCACAAGATGAATGAGGAAATGGATTTTGGAGAATAATATCAATATCTCTAAAGAGCAATATCTTGCAGTAGCCCAGAAATTTGGACTAACAAAGCGTGAACTAGAATTGGGCTTTATGAAGGTATCAGGATTTTCAAATCGTAGAATTGCTTATATGTTAGGTATTTCAGAGCAGACAGTGAAAAATCATTTTACTCATATTTACGAGAAGGCATGGGTTCCAGGTAGAAAAGAATTTATAGAATTATTTGTACGTAGTACACCCACTAACAAATTTACAAATTAATGAAAGGTATTTTAGGCTAGAATGAAAAACTCAGAAGAACAATCATTTATAGAGTTTTTAATAAAGCATTGGTTTGTTTTTGCTGCGGGATTAATGCCAACTATCATTGATTTTGTGAAAACAGGACACATTGAATTGGATACATTAATTGGCTCTCTCATTGCAATATTCATACTTTCGCTATGTGTTTGGGGCGCCAGCAGATTAAAAATATAGTACATAAAGTCCCTCTCAACTGTTCTTAAAGAATTCACACTTAAATTGTGTACAATCATATCAATATAGGGTGTGATGTGTTATTATAATCGAAGAAGGTGTTTTTAACTAACAATAGGAGGGGTCTTATGAAATTTTTTGTATGTGAAGTATGTGGTAATTTTGTAGGCATGATCAAAGAGTCTGGCGCTCCAATGACATGCTGCGGGCAGAAAATGAAGGAGCTTGTACCTGGTACTTCTGATGGTGCGGTTGAAAAGCATGTGCCTGTATTTACCGTAGATGGAAACAAGGTAACAGTTACAGTTGGTTCTGTGGAGCATCCGATGGCTCCAGAGCATTACATTGAGTGGATTGCACTTGAGACAAAGAAGGGTGCTCAGAGAAAGGTTCTTAATCCAGGGGATAAGCCTTGCGCTGAGTTTGCACTTACAGATGATGATGCAGTAGTTGCTGTATATGCTTACTGCAATCTTCATGGATTATGGAAATCTGAATAAGTGAAGCGCCTCTACGCATTTGCGTAGGGGCTTTTTTAAATTCAACAGAATTTATGTCTTAAAACTATTCCCAGAAAATTTCATCAAGGGTTTTATCAAGAGCTTTGCATATGGCTATGCAAAGCTTTATTGTTGGATTGTAATCACCTTTTTCTATGGCGCTTATTGTTTGGCGAGAAACATTACATCGCTTTGCCAAATCTTCCTGTGATAAATCTTTAGCCGCTCGGGCAGATTTTAATCTGAGATTTTTCATCTAATTCTCCTCTGACACTCTGGATCTTTTTTCTTTAACCTGTTTAATACAAAGGGCTACAGCCATTGTAAAAAAGAATACACTAAGAAATAGATTTAAACTATCAAAAGAAACTGAAATAGTGCCATTTTCTATAGGAAATATTTCTGATATTGATGTCCATTTTAAAGATGGAAATTCAAAAAAGCAAATTATTAAAAATACGATTAAAGAGAATTTAGAAGAATGATTTTCGCCTACATAATAATAAGCATCGTTCAAAATACAATAGGCATTAAATACGGAACCCCCCACTGTAAGGCAGATACATGCAAGAAACAGCGCTGATAAGTGAATAAAGTAATCAGCCAAAAGCAAATCATAGAACATATAGGCAACGATAATAACCATCACAGAGAAGAAAGCCTTTTTGTAAGCTATGCTACGACGAAGCTCCTGCATTTCGTCAAACTCTCCCTTGTTATATTTATACTGTGCATACATGGTAATAGGCATGATTGGAATCAGCATCAAAAATAGAATCAAAGTGAACATGTTTTTCATAGTATCCTCCGGTTGTGTAAAAATATGCTGAAGTAATCATAGCCCACACATATGAATAATGTCAAGTATATTTTACAAAATTCTACTAACTACAAACGCCATAAACACCCACAAATCTTCCTAAAATCTAACACAATAGCAAAAGATTGTGTATAATATTTCCCAAGGAGGCCGAATATTATGTACGATAAGATTTCTAGATTGTTAATGTATGGAGATTTGACAGAGGACAGTATTCTCTATCAGTTGGGAGATGCCTTTGAAAAGCTTGAGTCGAAGACTTATAACAAGCGTCAGCTCACAAAGGATATTAATGCCATTTCAAAGAAACTGCTTATGCTTGCTACAGATTATGGGTTTGATGATAATTTATGGCATAACTATATAGCATTTTACATTATTACAAATGAAAATCCATTTTCTCTTGTTACAGAGAAAACAGATGTAAAGCCAGGCTCTGTGAATCATCTTGTGGAAAATGATTTCAAGATTTTAAAGGAGCTTTTTGATTATGATTTTTCGGCGCTTGAAAGCGAGCTTGGAATACAGAGCTTTTCTGTATTTACAAATTATAGTGCAGTCCAGAAGAATCAGCAGATGTATAACAGAAATGTTAGTGAAAAGGTTAGAAATCTCTCAAAAGCTCTTGAAAATGCAAAGGATGAGAAGGAATTTTTTACCGTAATTACGGATTTTTATAAGGCCTATGGAGTAGGTATGTTTGGCCTTAACAAAGCATTTCGCCTTGAAGAGACCACAAATAACGATATAAAATTTGTACCAATCAACAACATGGATGAAGTAGTACTGGATGATTTGATTGGATATGAATACCAAAAGCAGCAGCTTATCGCAAATACGGAGAGCTTTGTTCAAGGAAAGAAGGCTAATAATGTACTGCTTTTCGGAGATAGCGGTACAGGAAAATCCACTAGCATTAAGGCTATAGTAAATCAGTACTATGATCAGGGGCTTCGAATGATAGAAATCTATAAGCATCAGTTCATATATCTTTCGAAGATAATTGCCAGCATCAAAAACAGAAATTACAAATATATCATTTACATGGACGATCTTTCCTTCGAGGAGCATGAGATAGAGTATAAATTTCTTAAGGCTGTTATTGAAGGTGGTGTGGAAACAAAACCAGACAACATTTTAATATATGCCACATCAAACCGTAGACATCTTATTAAAGAAACCTGGAATGATAGAAATGACCAGACCAATACAGATGACCGTCATCATTCAGACACAGTGGAAGAGAAGCTGTCACTTGTTCACAGATTTGGTGTGACCATCAGCTACAGCAAGCCTATGCAGAAGGAATATATTGATATCGTAATTGGGCTTGCAAAGCGGGCAGGAATAACAATGCCAGAAGAGGAATTGATAGCAAAGGCAAAAATCTGGGAGCTGGAACAGGGCGGCTTATCAGGTCGAACAGCACAGCAGTTTATAAATCATATTGCAGGTACTCAATAGTGAAAAATCACCATTTTGCCCCAAAGCTGAAATTTTTGTGAAAATGCCTTTTAGCATTTACTAATGATGTAAAATGTATTATGTATAGGTGTCGAATATTCATTTTCTAATGATCATTGAACCAAATGGGGGCATTATGGGAAAAGAGGAGTATATTGAAACTGGTGTGGGCGTGGTGCCTACAGGGTTGCCAGGCGGATTTTTCATCTACGAAGCAGAAGGTGACGAGAAGATTCTTTTTGCAGATTCCAACGTCATAAATCTTTTTGGGTGCCAAACTTTTGATGAATTTATGGAGTTCGTAGGCGGAACCTTCAAGGGCCTTGTCCATCCAGAGGATTTATATAAAATTGAGAATCAGATACAGGCACAGACTATATTTGGCGAAAAACGACACGACTATGTTCGATACAGGATTATAAACAAAAAGGGAGAGGTAAGGTACATTGAAGACTTTGGACATCTTCTTCATTGGATGAATGGTAAGAGCTTCTTCTATGTGTTTATAGTTGATGTTGATCAGAATGAATATTTAAATAGCTCCCGTAATTCATATGCAGAAGCAGAGGTTCTTTCAGGAGATAGAGAGACAGATAAGCTCACTGGTTTATTTAACATGTCATTTTTCTACCATAAGGTTCAAATGCTTTTGAATTCCAACGAGGTAGCTCGTCAGGAAAGCTCATTTGTACATTTCGATATTCCTAATTTTAAGCTATACAATGAACGTCATGGCTTCAAAATGGGTGATGAGCTCTTGTGTGATTTAGGTAGAATCATAAAGGATGTTTTCTATTCTTCAACGGTGGCAAGATTTTCAGATGATCATTTTGTAGTCTACAGTAATGATCCAAAGAATGTAGTAATAGAGAATGTAGAAGAAGTGTACAAGCGAATGCTTCTTGCAGATGATGTTAATAAGAAGGTAAGAGTTAAAGCGGGTATTTATTTCCTTGATGATCAGAGAGCAGAGGTGGGTCTCGCTTGTGACCATGCACGTTTGGCCTGCAACAGCATTAAGAATCGACACGATTTAAATTATTGTATTTACGATGATATTTTACGAGATAAGCTAAGACGTCAGCAGTATGTTATCGACCATATTGATGAGGCCATAGCGCTAGATTATATCAAGGTATTTTATCAGCCGATTATAAGAGTAGCCACAGGGGAAGTATGTGGAATGGAGGCATTAGTTCGTTGGGTTGATCCATCGGTAGGAATGCTTTCACCTCTGGATTTCATCGAGACACTTGAGCATTTCCATCTAATCCATCTTGTTGATGAATTTATGGTTAAAAAGGTTTGCCAGGATATGCGAATGCTTATGGATGAGGGACTTCCTGTAGTCCCTGTATCTGTAAATATTTCCCGACTGGATTTTGACGTGTGTGATGTGCTTAAGCTTCTGGATGATTTCTGTGAGATATATGAGATTACACGAGATTTGATTGAAGTAGAGATTACAGAGAGCGCATTTAATGATAATACAGGTCTTATTAAGCATGAGGTAGCTAAGATTCGAAATGCAGGTTATGAGGTTTGGGTAGATGATTTCGGAAGTGGATATTCATCTTTAAATACTATAGCTGAGTATGAATTTGATGTATTGAAGCTGGATTTAATCTTCCTTAGAAGCTATGATAATCCACATACACGAAAGCTTATGAGCTATATCATAAAGGGCGCATCGGATTTAGGAATCAAACCTCTTTGTGAGGGTGTTGAATCAGAAGAGCATTATAAATTCCTTAAGAGCATCAATTGTGAACGTGCACAGGGATATTATTTCGGAAAGCCAGCTCTTTTGGATGAAGCACTTGAAAATATAGCTAATAAGAGAATGACATTTGAAGGTTACGGAGAATAAATAGTATATGAACAATTCACTAGTTGATTTTTTGCAGAGTACAAATGAGCTGGCAGTAATTCTCAGGTTGGTGCTTGCAGCAGTATGTGGCAGCTTGATTGGCTGGGAACGAGTGGTTCGTCGACACAGCGCAGGAATAAGGACCTTTTCACTTGTAAGTCTTGGCTCAGCTGTAGCTACATCATTAAATCTTTATTTGGCTGCGATGCCAGGATTTGATGCAGATGTAAGCCGTATACCTGCTGGAGTAGTAAGTGGAATAGGATTTCTTGGTGCAGGTACAATTATTGTAACTGGAAGAAATCAGATTAAAGGCCTTACTACAGCTGCATCTCTTTGGGTGGCATCCTGCATGGGAATGGCATTTGGTGCGGGCTACATTACAGTTGGATTGTCCTGCTTCGCACTTGTGATGCTTGCAAATCTAGTGCTAGTAAGAGTTACCCAGCAGATTGAAGAAAACAGTAGATATGTCAGCATGTATATTGAGGTTGAAGAGACCAATGGAATCAAGCAGCTTCGCAAGAAGTTCGCTGATATGGGATACCAGATTACAAGTATTAACAAGACAAAGGATAAGACCTTATCTGGAAATGATACAGCACTGATGGTGGAGCTGGATTTCGGTACCAAACACTCACATCAAAAGCTGTTTGATGAATTGAATAATTTGGATTTTGTAAGTTATGTTGAGGAGGTGTAAATGCCTCCTCATTTTGTTATAATAATACTCAAGATTATATTCAGAGTCGAATAATTCGGGAGGGTTATTATGGTTAGAGACGGTAAGATTTGGATTGCAAATAGCGAAAGTGGTTCACCAGTTTTTGTTTTACCAAAGATGGCAAACAGACATGGTCTTATTGCAGGAGCCACAGGAACAGGTAAAACTGTCACACTAAAAGTCTTAGCAGAGTCTTTTTCTGATATGGGAGTGCCTGTTTTCCTGGCAGATGTAAAGGGCGATATAGCCGGAATGCTTGAAGCTGGCGCAGACAGCGAGAATATGCAGGAACGTATCAAGAAATTTGGACTATCAGACCATGGATTCTCATATCAGAAATACCCAACAACTTTATGGGATGTATACGGTAAAAATGGAATTCAAGTAAGAACATCTATTTCAGAGATGGGACCACTTCTTTTGGGAAGAATATTGGACTTGAATGAGACTCAGAAGGATATCCTTACAATCGTCTTCAAAATTGCTGATGAGAACGGCTGGTTCCTTTACGATACAAAGGATTTGAAGGCAATGCTTAATGAAGTAGCTGAAAACAATAAAGAGTACGCTGCTGAATATGGCAATATTGCAAAGCAGAGTGTTGGAGCAATTCAGCGAGCTGTAGTAGCTCTTGAAATGGCTGGAGGAGACCAGTTCTTTGGTCAGCCAGATTTAGATATCAGAGACTGGCTTACACCGGATGCTTCTGGTAAGGGCATGATTCATATTTTAGATAGTCAGAATCTTATTAACAACGGTACATTATATTCAACATTCCTTCTTTGGCTTTTATCAGAGCTCTTTGAGACAATGCCTGAGGTTGGAGATTTGGATAAACCAAAGATGGTATTTTTCTTTGATGAAGCACATCTTCTTTTTAAGGATACACCAAAGGCTCTCCTTGATAAGATTGAGCAGGTGGTTAAGCTTATTCGTTCAAAGGGAATCGGAGTCTACTTCGTTACTCAGAATCCTAGGGATATTCCTGATGGAGTATTGGCTCAGCTTGGAAACAAGGTTCAGCATGCCCTTCACGCATACACTCCTTCAGATCAAAAGGCGGTTAAAGCTGCGGCAGATTCATTTAGAGAAAATCCATCATTCAAGACAGCAGATGTTATTGAGGCTCTTGGAACAGGAGAGGCAGTGGTATCCTTCCTTCAGGAGGATGGGACACCATCTGTGGTTGAAAAAGTATTTATACTTCCACCACAGTCTAAGATGGGCGGTATAGATGCTTCAGTCAGAGATAATGCCATTAAATCTAGCAATCTCTATTCTAAATACGCTGTAGCAGTAGATCCTGATTCTGCTTACGAGATGCTCGGAAGAAAGAATGAGCAGGAGGCTGTAGCTGAGGCTGAGGCAAAAGAGGCAGCCGCTGCAGCAAAGCAGCAGGCTAAGGAAGAAGCTGCAGCAGCAAAGGCGGAAGCAAGAGAGAAAGAAAAAGAAGCTAACCGTAAGAAGCGCGCAGCAAAATCAGTAGGAACCACTGTTGCTGGTACAGTTGGCCGAGAGGTTGGTAAAAAGGTAGGCAAACAGCTTGGCGGAAAGTTTGGACAGACTTTGGGTGGAAATACTGGAGCCCAGCTGTTTAGAGGTATACTTAATACTTTGTTGAAATAACTTTTGATATACCGAAAATTTGACTCTATATCCCATGATTGTTAAAATTATATCCGAGTGTAACGATACACTTGGGAGAACAATAATTATGGATACAGCTGTCAAATATAGAAGATATAGTTATAGTAGGAAAAGAAAAAATAGGCTTCTTATTTTCATAGGCGTAGTGGCTTTATTTTTGGCATGCGTCGGAGTAGGAGCCTATTTTTATTATGATTATTCCCACCGTGTTTACGACACATGTGTGGTTGAGCTTGGAGAAGAAGTTAAGGCACGAGATTTTCTTAAGGATGAATCAAAGGAAGCTGTATTTACGCCGGAAAGCGTATTTTCTACAGATGTTGTAGGAGAATACAAGGTTGGAATTGTTTCGAAGCCATATACCTACAAATGTACACTTCAGGTTCAGGATACAGTTGCACCAGAGCTTTCAGTAATGCCTCTTACCCGCACTAAAGAGGAAATCCCACAGGCTAAGGACTTCGTGGAGTCATGTAGTGATTTATCCAATGATGTAAATATATATTTTGCAGAGTCAATAAGCTTTGATAACTATGGAGATATTCCTGTCAAAATAGCTGCTGAAGATCCATCGGGTAATAGAACTACAGCAGATACAGTTTTGCACCTTGTGGAGGAATATGATATTACCCCACCTATAATCGAAGGTCAGCTTGATAAAATAGTTTATGTGGGACAGGGAGCTAGCTTTAAGACAGGTGTGGTAGTTACTGACAATGTGGATACTAACATCGAGCTACAGGTAGATAGTAGCCATGTTAATCTTGATGTTCCAGGAGATTATCCTATTATATATACTGCTGAAGATTCCATGGGAAATATGGATTTGGCAGAGGGAACAATCACCGTTATTGAGGCGGTATATTCCGAAGAACAGGTAAATGAACTGGCAGATGCTGTGCTTGCAGATATTATCAAGCCTGATATGTCAGATTATGATAAAGCTCATGCCATCTATGTATGGATTCAGGGAAATATCGGTTACAGCGAAAGCGAGGACAGGGGTGACTGGTTAAAGGGTGCATATGATGGTTTGAAGAATCGTCATGGCGATTGCTACAATTATTTTGCAGTTGGAAAGGCACTTCTTACCCGCGCAGGTATTAAGAATGAAGATATAGAAATCATACCTACAGCTACCCGTCATCATTTCTGGAGTGTTATAGATTGTGGAGAGGGATGGCGACATTTCGATTCTACACCACGTACGGACAAGACATTTAAGGGCTTCTATATTACAGATGAGGATTTGATGGCATACTCAAACGAGCACTATCGTTCTCATAACTACGACAGAGAGGTGTATACATACTTCAATGACTAAGAAATTAGGAATCATTGGTGGTCTCGGCCCAATGGCAACAGCATATTTCATGCGTAGAATCATTGAGCTTACAGATGCAGCCACTGATCAGGAAAACATCGAAATGATTATATATAACTGTCCATCTATTCCGGACAGAACAGGATACATACTTGGCACCAGTGAGGAAAGCCCACTTCCTAAGATTACGGAGCTTGCCCACAATCTGGAGCATGCAAATGTAGATTATATTGCCATGCCATGTATCACAGCCCATTATTTCCACGACCAGCTTGCCGACAGCGTGTTTATTCCTGTCAGCAACGGAATCAAGGAAGCCGCTCAGTATATTTATGAGAGGGGGATTACAAAGGTTGGCATTATGGCCACAGATGGTACTGCATCAATGCATTTATTTGATTCAGTATTTAAAGATTACGACATTAAATGCTTATATCCTGACGAAGCTGGACAGAAGCAGGTTATGAGCATTATTTATGATGATGTCAAGGCTGGAAAGCCTGTAGACATGGATAAATTCTTTCAGGTTAAATCTCAGTTGTTGGAGGCAGGTGCAGATATTATTATTCTTGGCTGCACAGAACTTTCCATTGTTAAGCGGGATTATGAGGTAGGACCAAAGGTGCTGGATATTGTCGATGTGCTGGCTGCAGATTGTGTAAAAAAATGTGCCAAGCCTCGTCCTGAGTGCGAAAATTTGATTACAGAGGTATAGAAATGCAAAATAACGTACTAGATTATTTGGAGGGAAGTCTGGCCCGCGTTCCAGACAAAATCGCATATGCGGATGATGAGGTCACCCTTTCATTTGCAGATGTAAAAAGAATAATGGATTCAGTGGGAACTGGATTATTGAATCGCGGTTGCAAGCGTGAGCCGGTAATCGTTTTCATGAAAAAGAGTCCAAACACAATCGCTACTTTCTTTGGTGTTATCAATGCCGGTTGCTACTATGTACCAATCGACAGCGAGATGCCAGCCACACGAATTAATCTTATTCTTGATAACTGTAAGCCTAGAGTGATTATCTGTGACGAAAGCACAGTAGGTATTGCAGAGGGATTTGATTACAAGGCAGATATCGTTCTGTTTTCAGATATCGTAAATACGAATCCAGATGCTGATGCTCTTGCACTTGTTCGTAAGAAAGCCATCGATACAGATCCAATCTATATCGTATTTACATCTGGTTCCACAGGAGTACCAAAGGGTGTATGTGCCTGCCATCGCTCTGTAATAGATTACATCGAGCAGCTTTCAGAAACACTCGGTTTTAACGAGGATACAGTCTTTGGTAATCAGACACCATTATATTTTGATGCATGCCTAAAGGAGCTTTATCCTACGTTGAAATTTGGTGCTACTACATATCTTATTCCACATTCTTATTTCATGTTTCCAATTAAGCTTGTGGAATACATTAACGAGCACAACATTAACACTGTATGCTGGGTAGTTTCAGCTCTTACTATGATTAGTGCTTTTGCAACATTCGATACGGTTGTACCTCATACACTTAAGACTATCGCTTTTGGTAGTGAGGTATTTCCTATAAAGCAGTTCAGACTTTGGAGAGCAGCAGTGCCTGAGGCAAAATTCTTCAATCTCTACGGACCAACAGAAGGCACTGGAATGTGCTGCTATTATCCAGTTGAGAGAGAGTTTGCTGATGATGAGGTAATCCCAGTTGGATTCCCATTTAAGAATACGGAGATTCTTCTTTTAAAGGAGGACAATACTCTTGCGGCAGATGGAGAGCAGGGTGAGATTTGTATCCGTGGTACATCAGTGACACTTGGCTATTACAACAATCCAGAAAAGACAAGCGAGGCATACGTTCAGAATCCGCTTAACACAGCATATCCTGAAATCATTTATCGCACAGGAGACATTGGTCATATCAATGAATATGGCGAGCTGATTTTCCATTCACGCAAGGATTTCCAGATTAAGCATATGGGACATCGCATCGAACTTGGGGAAATCGAAGCCAATGTAAACCTTGTTCCAGAGATTAAGCTTTCAGGCTGTATTTACGCTAAGGAACAGGGCAAAATAGTCCTCTATTATGTGGGTGATATCACGGAGGGCGACCTTATTAAGGCTTTAAAAACAAAGCTTCCACGTTACATGTTACCAAATAAGGTAAATCGTCTCGAAGAGATGCCTTTCACAGCTAACGGCAAGATAGACAGAGTAACACTTACAAAAATGTATGAAAATAAATAACGGAGGATTATAAAATGAATGAATTAATCGAAATCTTAAGTGATTTACATCCAGAGGTGGATTTCACTACAGAGAAGGGCTTAGTAACAGGAGGAATCCTTGATTCCTTTGATATTGTATCTCTTATTTCTGAGATTAATGAGGAGTTTGATGTTACTATTGGCGCAGCAGAGCTTACTCCAGAGAACTTTGATTCTGCAGAGACAATTTATGCATTGATCAAAGCTAAATTAGATGATGAGGATTAATAAATGTTATTTACAAGCTACGAATTCCTTGGATTTCTGTTAGTAGTATTTATAATGTATTATTTGTTGCCAGGAAGGGCCCAGTGGTCCTTCCTGCTTCTTGCAAGTTATACATTCTATTTCATGGCAGATCCAAGATATTTGATTTTTATTGCAATCACTACAGTTAGCACATATCTTGCAGCAAAAACTATTTCTGAAAAAAAACAATCCTTTGATATTTGGTTCAAGGAACACAAAAAGGAAATGGAAAAGGAAGAGCGTAAGGTAGTAAAAGCAAAAGAGCATGCTGCTGAAAAGAAGATTTTCCTTTGCTGCCTTCTTTTTAATCTTGGTATTTTGGCTGTTACAAAATATACCAACTTTACCATTGCAAATATTAATTCAATCATAGGTGCCTTTGGAAATCAGGGGAATCTTTCCTTTGTAGACTTGGTTATCCCTATGGGTATTTCCTTCTACACTTTCCAGTCTATGGGTTACCTTATTGATGTTTATAATGGCAAGTTTGAGGCTCAGAAGAACCCATTTAAGTTTGCTTTGTTTGTTTCATTCTTTCCTCAGCTTGTTCAGGGACCTATCAGCCGCTATGCAGATTTAAGCCAGACACTTTTTGAAGAGCACAGATTCGATTGGAAGACTGTATCTTTCGGTTTAGAGCGTATAATGTGGGGATTCTTCAAAAAGCTTGTTATTGCGGATAGAATTCTTGTGGCAGTTCAGGCTATCATCGCATCCCCTGATACTTACAATGGATTTTACGCTTTTGCAGGTGCAATGTTCTACGCCCTTGAGCTTTATGCAGATTTCACCGGTGGTATTGATATTACAATCGGTGTGGCTGAGACTATGGGAATTAAGGTTACTGAAAACTTCAGACGCCCATACTTCTCAAAGAATATCAAGGAATACTGGAACAGATGGCATATCACCATGGGTACATGGTTCACCGATTACATTTTCTATCCAATCAGTGCCAGCCAGTTTATGATGAAGCTTTCAAAGAAGTCCCGTGCCCGTCTTGGAAATAACCTTGGAAAGAGAGTACCTGTTTATCTTTCAAGCTTTATCGTTTGGTTCACAACAGGTATCTGGCATGGAGCCAGCTGGAACTTTATCGTATGGGGACTTGGCAACTTTGTAGTTATCATGATTTCTCAGGAACTGGAGCCATTCTACAGATGGTTCCACAGCAAGGTGAATGTGGATGGAACTATCGGATGGAAATTATTCCAGGTTATCCGTACAGTACTTATCATGTCATCGCTTCGTATGTTTGATTGTTATCGCGATGTTCCACTTACATTTAAGATGTTTGGAAGCATCTTTACAAAGTCGAGTCTGTCACAGCTAAATGCCGATGCATTTATTGGAATGGGACTTGAAGCACATGATTATGCTGTTGTGTTTATTGGCATGCTTATGCTTGTTGTTGTCAGCCTTGTGCAGCGCAGTGGAAGTGTACGTGAAAAGATTGCCGCTCAGGCTGCTCCAGTTCGCTTTATAGCCTGGTATGGCTTGTTTATGGCTACATTAATCTTCGGAGCATACGGAATCGGATACTCCGCAAGTCAGTTTATATATAATCAATTTTAGGCTTCCCCTTGAGGGGCTGAGATAATGCTTTAGCATTATCTGCCACCCTGGCGAAGGGAAGCTGTCACCGCAGGTGACTGATGAGGTGTAATTAATGAAAAAGCTTTTAGCTATTATTTTAACTTTATTCATAGCCGTCGCAGGCCTGGCCTTCACCACCAGACTTTTAGAACCAAAGTACATGTCTGGGGTTCTGGAAGGAGCGATGATAAAAGAATACTATGACGATCCTACTGATCACAATGTAGTATTCATCGGTGACTGTGAGCTCTATGAGAACGTTTCTCCAGTGTATCTATGGGAGAACTTTGGAATTAATTCGTATATACGTGGTAGTGCGCAGCAGTTAATATGGCAGTCATACTATCTTGCTGAGGAAACTATTAAGACTGAGCATCCAGATATAATTGTATTCAACGTTTTATCTATGAAATACAATGAGCCGCAGAAGGAAGCTTACAATCGTATGACTATCGATGGTATGAGGTGGTCTTCAAGCAAGATTGGTTCTATCAAGGCTTCAATGACAGAGGAAGAACATTTCATTGATTATGTTTTCCCATTACTTAGATATCACAGACGTTGGAGTGATTTGAATTCTGATGATTTAACTTATTTCACTCATAGTGACAAGGTTACATTTAATGGATATTACATGCGTGTGGATGTAAAGCCTGCTGAGAATATTCCAGAAGGAAAGCCACTGGCTGATTATCAATTTGGTGATAACGCATATGCGTATTTAGATAAGCTTACAAAGCTCTGTAAGGATAATGACGTGCAGCTTATTTTAGTTAAGGCTCCAACGCTTTATCCATACTGGTATGATCAGTGGGAAGAGCAGATTGTGGATTATGCTTCTGCCAATGACTTACCTTATATTAATTTCCTTGATTTACAGGATGAGATGGGAATTGACTGGACTAAGGATACCTATGATGGTGGTCTTCATCTTAACCTTGCTGGTGCAGAGAAAATGTCTCAGTACTTTGGACAGGTTTTATCGGAGGAATTTAATGTTCCAGACAGAAGAGGTGAGGCAGAGCTTGATTCATACTGGAAACAGGTATCTGAACGATATAACGCTGAAATAGAGCGTCAGAATACTAATTTAAAGTTATACGGAACTGTTCACGGACCAGAGGAGAATGAATAATGAAGTTTGTAATTCAGCGTGTAAATGAAGCATCAGTTGCTGTAGATGGCAATACTATCGGTGCCATTAAGAAGGGCTTTCTTGTCCTGATAGGAGTATCAGATTCAGATACAAAAGAAATAGCTGACAAGATGGTAAAGAAGCTTTTAGGACTTCGTATTTTCGATGATGAGAATGATAAGATTAATCTTTCACTTACAGATGTTGGCGGTGAGCTTCTTCTCATATCACAGTTCACCCTTTATGCAAACTGCAAGAAGGGATATCGCCCATCATTTACAGATGCAGGTGCACCGGATTTTGCCAATGAGATGTACGAATATATAATCGCAAAGTGCCGAGAGGAAGGCTATCATGTTGAGACAGGAGAGTTCGGCGCCGACATGAAGGTGTCTCTCTTAAATGATGGACCATTTACAATTGTATTAGACTCAGCAGAGATTTGCTAATGGCGTAAAAAAGCTACCCGTTGATGGGTAGCTTAATTTTTTAATGTATTGATACCAAAATATTGGCAATTGTTTTTAATACACTTGGCTTCTTAGTAACCATTTTTACCAAGGTCTCTTCATAATGTCCTTCTTTGTATGCTCTTACAAGTTTTGATTCCATTCTCTTAATGTTTTCTTCATTCATAGCATTTACCTCCTCATATTAGACTATGAAAATAAGTAGAAAACACTAATCTCCCCAATAAAAATAAACAAGTAACACATTAGGTGTGTAATAAGACTATACATCAAATACTGTGTTAAAATCTTGTACTAAATAGGATATATCTGTGTTTTTTTGATGAACCCTGCGGAAGG
>JAEEGL014069236.1_pt1 | contig 16711 bp, 15 predicted proteins | sample 9134231 | NCBI WGS metagenome assembly JAEEGL01 (sample SAMN16246548, study PRJNA631951) | gut metagenome | biome: gut microbiome; feature: rumen; material: fiber-attached | host: Bos | place: Iran: Karaj | collected 2018-10 | reverse complement strand
TAAGCGTCTGTATGTTGCGCTGCGTTACGGGGTTGTCGTACATCATGGTGTTCATGGCCGGGCAAACGATGACCGGCTTGTTGATGAACGCCGTAAGCACGGTGGTAAGCATGTCGTCCGCTATGCCCGCCGCTGCCTTGGCAAGGAAATTAGCCGTAGCCGGAGCCACTACCATAAGATCCGACATCTTTGCCAGCGCTATGTGCTGGACCACGGAGGGGTCGCTGTCGTCGAACACGTCCGTGTGGACCTTGTTCTTTGTAAGCACCTGGAACGTGGCCGGGGCAATGAGCTTTTGGGCCGACTCCGTCATTACCGTATGCACGTTGAAGCCTTTCTTGGTAAGGCCGTTGGCTATGTCCGCCGCCTTGTAGGCCGCTATGCTTCCTGTTACTCCGAGTATTACGTTTTTCATGGCAGTTCCGCCTTTCTGTACTCTTTGCTTCTGTCTGCTGCGCTGACCGCGCTATTTCCATAACGCGCCGGCCGCAGTTTATTTCCACGCTGCCGCGACGGCCGCAGCTATTCCTTTTGCTATCTCCGGCTTGCCGGTGAACGTTTCCACCTTGCCGCCGCGCGCCATCAGATGGCCCACGTGGCTCTGCGCGCCGCCCTGAACGGTCTGGTAATCGTTGGCAAGGACAAAGTCGCAGTCGTTCTTTTCCATAAGCTTTTTAGCTACGCTTAAAAGCTCGTCGTGCGGCACCTCATCCAGAAGTTTGAATCCCACGATTATCGCGTCCGGCGCAAGCTGACGCAGCTCCGGGATTATCTTAGGCGTGGGCTCAAGCAGTATCACCGGGTTGCCCGCGCTGCTGGGGATCTTGTTGTACTTGTCCCTGAGGTCCGCCTTCTTCGCCAGCTTAAGCAGGGCTTCCGCCTCCGACTGTCTGGCCTTGGCGGTCTTGCCGGCAGGTTTTGCAGGCTTTCCGGGCTGTACGTCCGGCAGGTAGTCGTAGGCTTTCGCAAGCTCCTCCGCAGTGGAGGCCTTGCTTATGCGCTCCTCTATTACCTGCGACGCCAGCTTGTCCAGTTCGTCCTGCGAGGCGGTGCCGGCTATCTTAAGGGCTATCTTAAGCAGATCTTCCGCTTTTACCACCGCGCCGGTCCTGTAATCACTTACTGCCATGCTGTGTATTATGGCGTCCGGGGCGTACTGCGCGCAGGCCTCGCGTACTGCTTTCTGCAGCGCGTCCGTGCTTGCGGCTTCTATGCAGACTGCCTTCTGCGTCTTAGGCAGGACCGCGTTCTTACCGTGGACGTAAACTATGCGTTCCACGTTTCTTCTTCGCGCGAACTCGTCCGCGATAAGGCTGCCCAGCGCTCCCGTGCCGGTGTTGGTGATGCTTCTTATGTTGTCGATGGGCTCGGAGGTTCCTCCGGCGGTAATAAGTATGGTCCTCATGGCTTAATAATACATAAAGAGCCCTGAAAAATCAAGGGCTCTAAGGCGTTATGGCAATGCCGGCTGCTGAAGCTCTGCTTACAGTAATTAGCGTTTGCGCGGCAGCACATTTGCAAAATCATTTTAGCAGTTGTGAATTTTTCCGTCAATATCATTAGCGCCGCTATGCGCGAATGATGTTTTTGTATGGGGCTGCCTGCTAATTCTTTTTCGGGAAGCATCGGCAGATCACTACGTACCACAGCAACACGGAGCCCGCCAGTGCCAAAGCGGAGACCATCAAGGTGGTCCTGTCGCGCAGAGCGACCTGCAGTGCTTCCAGGTAGCCGGATGCATTCGTGCTTATGACTCGTACCCAGAACGCCAGAAATATGGCGTGGATCGCGAACATCACACCGCGCTTATCGGTTATGCCGCGTATCGTGAACATGATCGCGGGTACAAGAAAGATTATCGTCCCTGCGATCAGCGGGGCAGCGCCCGCGGGGGTCTCGATGTTGTCTATTTTTGTTAGCAGCAGATCTACACTATTCATCTACACCGTAATCCGAAAGGGGATCAGCCTGTCTGTAGCCGTCGAAGAAACGTCCTATGGCCTGCGCTGCCTCCGAAAGGACCTCTACGTCCGGCAGGAACACTATGCGGAAATGGTCCGGCTGCTCCCAGTGGAAGCCTCCGCCGTGGGTAAGCAGTATGTGCTGGCGGTGCAGCAGGTCCAGAGCGAACTGCTCGTCGTTGTGGATGCGGAACTTCCTAACGTCCATCTTCGGGAAGCAGTAGAACGCGGCCTCCGGGGTCGTGGTGTGCAGGCCGGGGATGTTGTTTATGGCGTCCACTATGCACTTGCGCTGCTCGTAGACGCGTCCGCCGGGCACTACCAGCGCCTTGGTCTCTTCCTCCATGGAAAGCGCCGGAGCGATAAGCGACTGCGCGGGAACGTTGGAGCACAGGCGCATGTTGGACAGCATGTTTATGCCTTCCAGATAGCCTTTTGCGTTCTGCTTGGCGCCGGAGATGCTCATCCAGCCCACGCGGTAGCCCGCCACCAGATGGCTCTTGGACAGTCCGTTGAAGGTTATGCAGAGGCACTTGTTTGTAAGGCTTGCTATGGATATGTGCTTCTTGCCGTCCATTACAAGGCGGTCGTATATCTCGTCCGCAAAGATTATGAGGTCGTGGAGCTCCGCCATCTTTACGATGCCCTCCAGGATCTCCAGCGGGTACAGGGCGCCGGTGGGGTTGTTGGGATTGATGACTACTATGCCCTTGGTGCGCGGGGTTATCTTGCGTTCTATGTCCTTAAGATCCGGGTACCAGCCGGCTTTTTCGTCGCAGAGGTAGTGTACCGCGGTGCCGCCGGCCAGCGATACGGACGCTGTCCACAGCGGGTAGTCCGGCGAGGGGACCAGGATCTCGTCGCCGTAGTCCAGAAGGCCCTGCATGGACAGGGTTATCAGCTCGGAAACGCCGTTGCCTGTGTAGACATCCGTCAGTTCAACGCCTTCTATGCCCTTCTTTTTATCGTATTCCAATATGGCCTGCCTTGCGGAAAGCAGTCCGCGGGAGTCCGAATACCCTTCTGTCTTGTCCAGGTTGGAAGACATGATGTCTACCAGATGCTGGGGCGCGCGGAAACCGAACGTTGCCGGGTTGCCTATGTTGAGCTTTAATATCTTTACGCCTTCTGCCTCCATGCGTCCGGCTTCGTCCATTACCGGACCGCGGATGTCGTAGCAGACGTTGTTGAGCTTTACGGATTTTTCGAAGATGCGCATGGGCGTCCTCCTTTGTTATTCTTCCGCTTTTGCGGCGGCGGTTTGTGAGTCTCTGTGATCCCTGCGGGAAGAAGTTTGTGCAGCTTTGTGTTCCCTGCGGGCAGCAGATCGTGTAAGATTGCGTTTCCTGCGGGAACAACATGTTGTGAATTATTTTTTATTATATCATAAATATTGCGCACGGAGCACATTTCAGGCCGGAAATCGCAGACCGATGTTTTCACCGAATATTCACCGCCATTTCAGCCTCCTGCGGTTGACGCCGCGCTCGGATACAGGGTAAGATAGATGCAGAAGATGCGGCACGCACCGACCTGCGTCGCTGTGCTGCATTAAAAAGGATCCGCCGCATAACGCGCCGGAGAAAACAGCAAAGGAAAACCATGAACGTAGCATTCTTTTTGACACTTAGAAGCAAGGTCACTTGCATAAACATAAACAGCAGCGTGCGTCAGGCGCTTGAGACCATGAAAAAACACGGCTATACCGCCGTGCCGGTAATAACGGACGACAACATCTACCTGGGGACCGTAAGCGAGGGCGATTTTCTGTGGAGCATAGTTAAACTGCAGAAGAAGGCCGGCGACATGGAGGAGGTCAGCATCCGCAAGCTGGAGGACGTTAAGATAAAGGACATACTCCGCAAGGACCGCAACCCTTCCGTGCCCATCACCGCCACCATAGAGGAGCTGCTTACTCGCGCCATGAACCAGAACTTCATACCCGTAACGGACGATCTGGGCTCCCTGGTGGGCATAGTTACCCGCAAGACCATTATTAAGTACTGCACCGAGAACGGCGTAAAGGTAAAGTAACGCAGGAACGGCGCTTCGGGCCGCCCGGAAGCATCGCGGACCGTTGGAATTTCAAGGTTTGCCGGGGCAATTGAATTATTGCAACTAAAAAACAGTGCGAATAAACTTCCACGCTGTTTCTTTGTATAGCAAAACCCCGCGTCAGACGCGGGGTCGTTTATTTAAACTGCTTTGTTATTCTAATTCGTTTACGGGCAGCGTCGCCTTGTAGTTATAGACCGTGAAGCACATCAGGTCCGCGGTGCTGTAATAATCGGTCTGGTATATCAACGCGTAGATGTTCGCTTTGTAGTAGCTGTCCATGAATTCTTTGGCGCTCACCGAGACCGGCTTAAACCCCGGTTTGCATTTGATGAAGCTCATCGATACGCTGTATTCTTCGCGGCTCGGGGGATCTATCGCGGTAAGCACATAGCCTCTTAGTTTATTTGCAGTCTCCGTCACAGAGAAGCCTTCAAACACTGCGAAGTTGTCTCCGAGGTGGTATTTCATGTACGGGCTGCTCTCGTTCGGATCCATTACGAACAGTTCGTCGACAGCAAGATCCGGGCTTACGAGGTCTGCCGGCCTGGCAGGATCATAGGCCATGCGTCCGCTTATGTAATCCGGCAGCAGATGTCCTTCGATCGTCCCGTCGCCGACTCTCATGCCGCCTGCCCAGTCCCGCGCCAGGCCGTTGGTCCCGCAGAATTCCGTGCCTTCCTCAAACTCGAAATACACCAAAGTGTACCAGTCGCTCCCTTTCCTGACTATGAATGAACGCATGTCCAGAGGGATGTTCTTTTCTGCGGCTTCCCTTGAACTGTCGGTCTCCATGGCGCGTATCTCCGCACCGTTCAGGATCGCAAGGTCTTCGTCCTTAAGCAAGGATATAAGCTCTTCGGACATTCCGCTCTCAGCCAGTCGGGAGGCTTCCTGCGGCGGTACTGAAGACTTGTTTGTCTGCTCCCATTTTGTGGGGTAGGTGCTGAAGAAATGTCCGGCAGCGAAGATGACTGCAGCAACGGCGACTAAAGTGCCGGCCAGTGCTTTTCCGCTGATCTTCGGGGCGCAGAGCTCCATTGCATAGCCCGGTTCTTCCAGTTCCTTCATCAGACGGAAGAGCGCGTGCACCAGCAGAGCAAAAGCGCAGAGCATCAGCACTATGTAGACGAACATGTGGCGGATGTTGATGTTAAGCGTGTCCCTCAGGCCGAAGATCAGGCACATTGCCCTTAAGACAACGTACCACATAAGGACCCGCCACGCGTTTCCGGCATTTATGGACATGCCGGCTTTCTTTTCCACCTTCGCAAGCGCTATGTACAGGCAGATGATCATCAGAAGCATTATTGCAACAGAGATCACTCCCAGGACGCTTCCGGCCTTAAGACGGCTCACCTCCAGAGGCACCGCAAAGCAGATAAGGACTATGCGCAGGAAGCACACTGCAAGCCCGGCAAGACACAGGATCCAGCCCGCGCGGAACGCCTTGTTTTCTTTTCTGAGCCTTTCGTAACCGGTCACAGCGATTATAAGTCCGACAGCGTTTACGGGTATGTCGAACGGCAGGAACTCCATTCCTATTACACTCAGTAAAAGGCCGAGGAGTATTGGCTTTATGGCTTTTTTCCAGGGTGTTACGGCTTTTATTACCTCCGCGGGAGCCTCGGCAGGCATTGCTGTGGAAAGGAGCCCGTCCAGGGAGGAGCTTATATTCAGTTCGAATGAATCACTCATTTGCGTATCCTTTCAGCATTTCTGCCAGTTTCTGTCTTATGCGGTACAGACGGCCTTCGGCTGCTCTTTCGCTGAGGCCTGTTTCTGCGGCTATCTGCGCCACGGACTGCATGTAATAGTACCGTCTGTAGACCAGCAGCCTGTCCTTTTCCGGGAGCTTCTCAACGGCGGCCCTTACTGCGGCTGCAGCGGCGTTCTTTATGGCGCTCTCTTCAGGGCCCGGACTGTCGGACTTTACATCCTCCGGGATCTCCTCGTAGGAATCGTGATCGGTCTTTCCGCGGACCATGTTAAGGGCGGAATTTCTTGCGGCGGCAGTAAGCCAGGACTTAAGGCTGCCTTTTTCCGGGTCGAAGCCTTGGAATTTCTCCCAAATTCTGCTCAGGACCTCCTGGATGCAGTCCTCGGTAAGGCCTTCGTCCGAGCCGCAGATCGGTTTTACGACGTAGCGGATCAGAGGGCCGTAGTGCTTTATCAAAAGCTGCAGTCCTTCCTGATCTTTGCCCTGTATAAGTTGTATTATGCGATCGTCTTCCAAATCTTTGCTCCGGGAAAGCCGGCGGGGGCGTTTATTCTGCGTAATTGTCCGCGAGGTCCATTATGAAATCGTAAAGGTCCCGCAACTGTTCAAGGTTCTTGATCTTCAGGTCGAAGAAGTTTTCCGGTCTCAGAGGTCTTTTAGCGTTCGGATCTTCCGAGTAGGGCCGGCCCGCGGCCTGAAGATAGGAGTATATCGAAATGAAACGGTTATACTGAAGATCACCTACTTGGTACCTTATGTTCAGGCCTATGCGGTTATCGAAATTTGTCGGATATGACTTAACCACGTTCGATTCGGTATATGCTCTGGCGTTTACAGTTTTAAGCTTTTCGATCAGCAGCGCCTGACCCTCCGCGTTGAGCCGTATAAGCCGCTCGGGCTTGCCGTTTTCGTAAGGGATGATAAAGATATGGACGTCTGTTCTGGAGACGGATTCATTTGCATAGCCCATCTCTGCGACCTGGATGTTTTCGGCGTTTTCCGGGATCAGCGGCACGGGCTGAAGGAACCACACGAAATAGCCGCCTATGAGCATCGCCGCGCACAGGAACAGTATTACATAGAACAGATTCTTTTTTATCCAGCTTGGTCTTTCTTTCATTTTGCTTTCCGCGACCGTCCGGCTGCAGCGCTTAAGCGCCATTTGTCTCGGGTGCCTTTCGCTTTATAATACACCGGTTTACGCATAACCCCACGAAAAAAATAGATCGGTTGCCCGTTCTATTTCCGGAGCACAGCAACTTAAATTCAGTGCATGCGTTTTTCGACCATTTTGGGGTTTGGCAGGATGTTGTTTTTACGAATTCTGACTTTTTGAGGATCTTATTTGCTTCCTGACAACACTTTTTCAGGATCATAGATATAAACGGCTCGAGGAAAATAAAAAAAGGCCGTTTTTTGTTGCGGCCGCAACATCATAACTTGCCTTCATTTACTCTAAAGTTATTTGGATACTAGAAAAAACGGGTATTAGCTGTTCGAGTGTTGTCAATTAAGGCATTTTTCTGTCAAAAAGTCAGAAAACGCTGAAACAGCCTGGTAACGGGGTGCCTTTCGGTGAACAATACACGTGTTTTCGCAAAACCAAACGAATAATAAAAACCGGCAGTCCTTTATTTAGGACTACCGGCAGAATCCTTAAATTTCAACGCTTCCCAGCACTTCGCCTATGGATTCGTGGAATACCAGTTCCGCCTGGTAGTCGTAGGGGGTCTCGTCGCGGTTGATTATAACAAGCTTGCCCCTAAAGCGGGCCACGTAGCCTGCCGCCGGCCATACCGCAAGCGACGTACCGCCCACTATCAGGAGCTCCGCGCCGCGGATGTAGCTGTCCGCCTTGTAGACTTCCTGATCCGGGAGCATCTCGCCGTAGAGGGTGACGTCCGGGCGGACCGTGCCTCCGCAGTGCTTGCAGCGGGGGATGGTGGTCTCGCTCTTAAAGATGTAGTCCGCCGGGTACTTTGCGCCGCAGCGGCTGCAGTAGTTCCGAAGGGTGCTGCCGTGGATCTCCGCAACGTTTACGGAGCCGGCGCGCTGATGCAGGCCGTCTATGTTCTGCGTTATTATCCCTGCCAGCAGGCCCTTTTTCTCCAGCTCGGCCAGCGCGTAGTGGGCGCGGTTGGGCTCTATGCCGTGAGTGTCCAGCTTCTGGCGGTAGTACTCGTAAAAGACCTCCGGCTCGTCCTCCAGGCAGTCTATGCTTAAGAGGTACTCCGGCGAGTACTTTTCGAACTGGACGTCGCGGACGTTATAGAGGCCGTCCTTGGACCGAAAGTCCGGGATGCCGCTCTCCGTGGATACTCCGGCGCCGCCGAAGAACACGGTCTTTTTGGAATTGCGGATGAGTTCGCTGAGCTTTTCGTATCTGTCCATGGCCAAGCCTCCCCCTGCGCCTTGCGGCAAACTAAGTCTTTACTGTTTAATTATACACCTAACAGAGGGTCAGCGGGAGCATTCCTTAAGGAGCCGTTGCTGATCCGGCGGATGCTTTACTTAAAAAACCTGAAATATTCAGAAGGGGTGTCCGTATGGATCAGAGAGCGTCTTCCTTAAACAGCCTGTTTTTATGCGGCATCAGGATGGTTGCCAGCAGCTCGCCCAGAATGTAGCAGCCGACTACTTCGCCGGCAAGTATGTAGAGCATCTCCAGCGCAATGGGAACGTCCGTAAAACCGTAGCCGTAGCGCAGCACGAACGGGATTATGAGCGCGTTCGCGACTACAGCTGGGATGGGTACCAGCCAGCGGTTCCTGCGCAGAAGGTATCCAAGCACTGCGCCTATGAGCGTCGCAAGGCTTCCGAAAATGACGTCCATTATCACGCCCTGGCCTATTATGTTGGCAAGGATGCAGCCTACGAAAAGGCCGGGTATGGCGGCCGGCGTAAACAGCGGCATTATTGTAAGGGCTTCTGCGATGCGGAACTGGATGGGTCCGTACGAGATCGGCTGGAAGATGATGCAGAGGACCACGTAGACGGCGGCTATTATGGCGCCGTGAGCGATGCTGCGTGTGGTGAAGAACTTCTTGTTCATTAAATAAAAAACTCCTTGTTTTTTTAGGATGGTTTTCAAGAGACATCCGTTATTACCGCTGAAAAAGCAGGTGCGGTAATAATACCACACCTGCTTCAGTCGTTCAAGACTTTTCAGTTCTTTTGCCAGCCTGCTGTCAGCTCCACGGCCTGCTGGTTGTTCCAGTCGCGGTCCTCGCGGCTCTGCGCGTTCGGCAGTAGCGGGAAGAAGTCGTAGTAGGATATGAAGTCCACCTTACGGCCCGTTTCGTCGTACCAGCCGGTGAACGTGTAGCCCTCCCTCTCGGGTTCGGGCACTCCGGCCAGATAGAAGTATCCCTCGGAAGCGAACGGCTGATCGCCCTCATAGAGCCAGTCGTCGCCGTTGCCCAGGTTAAGGATGACCTCCAGCTTGGGCATTCTGTCCGCGATGCAGCGCCACAGGACGTGGATGTTAACGTAGCGGTTGCCGTCCGCGCTGGGCGGTACCTGCTCCACGTCTGCCTTGGTGAGTATGGATCCGACCTTGCTCGCGAACTCCAGATCCGCCATCTCCGGGTCGTAGCCGTAGTCGAACTCGCTGTTGTAGTGCAGCACGTAGCCCACCGCGGCGAATTCGTCGCCCTCTACGTCGTACGGCTCAGGCAGTTCGTAGGATCCGAAGCCCTCTTCCGGAAGCGTGATGTGCGCCAGTATCTTAAGATACGGGAAGTCAGGATCGTCGGACGCGTTCATGTCGAAGGTGTTGTTGTACACCGTTAGCACTATGTTGCCGTTGCCCAGCGGGTAGCCTTCCGGCTCGTCGCCCTTGGCGGACATGTCAACTTCCTTCTCCGCGAATATGGTCACCTCGCCCCACTCGTAGGTGAAGGTGGCGTTCATGTGCATCTTCAGGTCGCCCTTAAGACCGCTGACGTAGAATACTCCGCTGCCTTCCGGTTCGGACTGCTCTATCGTGGCAGGTCCGTCGGTGTCCATGATGGTGTAGCCCGTCTCGTCTTCTATGAACGCGTAGACGGTGAACGGATAGCATTCCGGATCCGCTTCCAGCCTGTACTCGTAGACCACGCGGGCGCCCTTGCCGTTTCCGGCGGGCAGGTATTCGGCCCTGTCGATTACGAAGTTCCAGTCCGGCATCACTTCTTCTTCCACGGGCCGTGAGACCGCTATCCACTTTATATCGTCTTCTCCGGTCTCCCATCCGGCGTAGATCGTAAGCACCATGTCGCTGCGGGAATCGAGCTCGGTGGTCTCCACGCCGCCTCCTTCGCGGGAGATGTCCTCGTAGATATGGGCCGGGCTTGAGCTCAGCTCCGTCTTGGTGCCGTGTCCGTCCGTCACCTGCCAGAACAGGTAGATCGGGAACTCGGTATCCTGATGATCCACCGAATAGTAGAACTCCACCATGCTGTAATTGGAGCTGGCGGCGCGCATTATTATGGCGCGGTCTATCGTTACGACAGGGTCGCCTTCCTTCCACGGGCTTACGGGGAAGCTGTCCTCCGCGGCGGCGTTGCCTCCGAAGAAGCCGGCGAATATGGACGCGGCAATGACTATGGCTCCGGAATAGAGCCATTTTAAGCGGCGTCTTCTTCTGCTCTGCGGCTGCGGTCCGCTGCCCTGGCCGAATTCGGCGGGTGCGGCCGCAAACTCCGATGCAGGTGTAAACTCCGGCGCAGGCTGAGAGAACTCGGGCGGCAGCGCCGTGTATTCCCTTGTTTCCATGTTGCGCTCCTTACTTGGTGTGGATGTCTACCTGCTGGAACGGGCACTCGACGCCGAGCTTTCTCATGCCTACGAACAGTTCGCGGTTGAGGAGCCTTGCGCCGGAATAAATGTTGCTCTCGTCTACTTCCACGATGAACTTTAGATCCACGGAACTGGCGGACAGAGCTTCCATGCCCAGGTACTTGGGAACGTCCTTCATTACGTCCTTGTGAGCCTCGTATATGCTCTGCAGCATGGCGGGGATCTTTTCCTCCAGGGCGGGGATGTCCGTGTCGTAGGGCACCGGGAACACCGCAACGGCCTTGGAGTTCTTGTCCGAGCGGTTGAGGATGTTCTTCATGTCGGAGTTGTTGATTATCTTTACGTTTCCGCCGGGGTCGGTAACGCTGGTGGTGCGTATTCCTATGTCCGAAACGGTGCCGCGGAAGCCTCCGACCTCGATTATGTCTCCTACGTTATACTGATTGTCCACTAAAATGAACAATCCGGTGACCACGTCCGCGATCAGACTCTCCGCGCCGAAGCCGATTATCAAGGCTATTACGCCTATGCTGGCTACTATCGTCGCGATGTTTACGCCCAGGATCGTAAGCACGCCGCAGAAGATGACTATGGCTGCTATGTATTTGAGCATGTTGGAGATGACGGACGTTACGGTCTTTGCCCTGCGGTCTTCCGGTTTTATCTTGGACAGCAGGAACACCAGCAGCCTCTCCACGAACAGCGTGGCGAAGATCCAGAACAGTATCCTCAGGATGTTCGCCGGGTTAAGATGGATGCCGGCGCCTTTGGGAAGCGTGTCCCACAGCTTGGTGAAGAATCCTACGCCCCACAGGATTACTGCGATGACGCCGAACACTATCATTTTGATCAAGGGGTTCTTTTTCATGGAAATGTACCTCCGTTTAACAAATTATTAACAACATTATTATATAATCTGCAGCGATGCTTGTAAAACGCTAATGTATCCGCGCAAGTAATTTGTTTATTAATCCGGCGAAGTGTAATATAATGTCTACACTATTATGGAAAGTGTGCATTATCGCACGGAGTGCGTAACGGAGAAATGATATGAATAACAAAGACCCAAACAAGCGCATAAGGCTGGGCCGCATCCTGGCGGCGGTCTTCGTGGTGCTGGTGGTGCTGATCCTGGTGCTGCAGCCGTCCGTGGACGAAGCTGTAAAGCCCATGGAGCCCCGCGCTTACGCCACGATCTTTGCGCTGGCGCCGCCCATAGTGGCCATAGTACTGGCGCTGATAACAAAGGAAGTGTACAGCTCGCTATTCGTGGGAATAGTCGTGGGAGCGCTCCTCTACTCCAACGGCAACCTTGAGTACGCGTTCAACACCATGCTCTACAGCGACAACGGCGGCCTGGTGGTAAGCCTTACGGACATGTCCCACGCCGGCATACTGGTGTTCGTAACCATACTCGGTGCGCTGGTGTTCATGATGAACAAGTCCGGCTCGGCGGCGGCTTTCGGGCGCTGGGCTGAAAAGCGCATACACAGCAGAGTCGGCGCGCAGCTTGCGACCGTGCTGATGGGAATACTGATATTCGTGGACGACGGCTTCAACTGCATGACCGTAGGTTCCGTAATGCGTCCTATATCCGACCACTACAAGGTCTCCAGGGCCAAGCTGGCGTACATAATCGACGCCACGGCGGCTCCGATATGCATCATAGCACCTATCTCCAGCTGGGCGGCGGCGGTGTCGTACGCGGTGCCGGAATCCTATAATATCAACGGTTTCTCCATGTTCATAAACACCATACCGTACAACATGTACGCGCTGGTGACGCTGGCGATGCTTATAGGCCTTACGCTTCTTAAGGCGGACTACGGTCCGATGAAGCTGCACGAGGCCAACGCCGCAAAGGGCGACCTGTTCACTACGGGAGATCTGCCCTACGATGAAAGCAGCACCCAGGACGAGAAAGAGGGCGCCAGAGTATCCAATCTGGTGGTTCCGGTAGTTGCACTGATAATCAGTTGCATTCTCGGAATGCTCTACACCGGCGGTTTCTTCTCCGGCGAGACGCTCAGAAACGCTTTCGCAAACGCTGACTCCGCAAGGGGCCTGGTAATGGGCAGCGTATTTGCGCTGCTGATCACCTTCGTGCTCTATGTGTTCGGCGGAGTCCTTAGTTTTAAGGACTTCATGGCCTGCCTGCCGGCGGGCTTCCGTTCCATGTGCGCTCCAATGATAATCCTGATCCTGTCCTGGAACCTGTCCGGAATGACCGGTCTTCTGGGCGCGGCGGACTTCATAGGCGGCGTAATGGACAGCACGGCCGGCGGATTTGCGATGTTCCTGCCGTTCATAATCTTTGTGGTCTCCGTGTTCCTGGCCTTCTCTACCGGAACCAGCTGGGGCACGTTTACGATACTTATTCCGATCGTCTGCGGCGTATTCGCCCAGAGCCGTGAGATGCTCGTAATTTCAATATCCGCGTGCCTGGCCGGAGCCGTATGCGGCGATCACTGCTCGCCCATCTCCGACACCACGATAATGTCCTCGGCCGGAGCGCACTGCAACCACATAAATCACGTTACCACACAGATCCCGTACGCCCTTACGGCGGCCGCGGTAAGCGCCGTGGGCTACCTGATCGCCGGAATAATAGGCTACAAGGCAGGAAACGCGCTTGCCATGATAGCTACGCCCATAGCGCTGGCGCTTATGATACTGGTGCTGGTGGTAATAAAGAAACGCGGAAAAGCCTGACAGGCATGACGGCGCGTAATTAAATACGCGGCAAAGCGTAAAACAGGCTGTCTTGATCCAAGATCTCAGCCCATGCAAGCCCGGGTCCAAGGCCCGGGCTGTTTCATTCCTTTGTAAGTTCATGGTATGCAGCCGGATCATTCCGCAGCCGGCAGGGCTTGTTTTTCTTTTATTCTGTAGCAGTCTTCCTGCGGATTATGATATAATACACAATTACTATGGAAAAGAATAACAGGGAAAACGAAATAAACCGCCGCACAGGCGAGACCATCACCCGCGAGATCCTTACCGGAGAGCGTGCGCTTTTCCGCGGCAAGGACCTGGTAATAAACGAGTGCGTTTTCGAGGACGGCGAGTCTCCGCTTAAGGAGAGCGAGAACATAGACATCTCCGCAAGCCTGTTCCGCTGGAAATACCCCATCTGGTACAGCAGAAACGTAAGTGTGCGGGAGTGCAGCTTCTTCGAGATGGCCCGCGCCGGCATCTGGTACACGGACAACGCGTCGTTTACGGACTGCATGTACGAGGCCCCCAAGGGCTTCCGCCGCTGCAAAGGCCTTAGCCTTAACAACGTAAGCTTCTCCAACGCCTCGGAAACGCTGTGGCACTGCGAAGACGTGGAGCTGGTAAACGTGTCCGCCAGAGGCGACTACTTCGGCCTGGACACTAACAATGTCCGCGCAAAGGGGCTTAAGCTCTTCGGCAACTACTGCTTCGACGGCTCCAGGAACGTAGTCATCGAGGATTCGCAGCTTCTGTCCAAAGACAGCTTCTGGAACACGGAAAACGTTACGGTGCGCAACACCTTCATAACCGGCGAGTACCTGGGCTGGAATGCAAAGGACCTAACGCTGGAGAACTGCAAGATAGAGAGCCTTCAGGGGCTGTGCTACATAGACAACCTGGTGCTTCGGAACTGCAGGCTGGTAAACACCACGCTGGCGTTCGAGTACTCCACGGTGGACGCGCAGATAAGCGGCAAGGTGGACAGCGTGCTCAACCCAAAGGGCGGCATCATAAGGGCTGATCACATAGACGAGCTTATAATCGAAAAGGACAAGGTGGACCCCTCGGCCACTAAGATAATAGTAAGATAAGGCGGCTTTGGCATACAGCCGGAAAACCGTTCATAACATAAAACAAGCCGAAAAGGCTAAAAAGAACAGCCGAAAAGGCGGCAAAAGCACACTATAATGTACGATTTTGATACTATAACAGACAGAAGCGGCACATATGCCATAAAATGGGACTACGCTCACGGCGATCTTCCGATGTGGGTTGCGGACATGGATTTCCGCACCGTGCCGGAAGTAGAGGCCGCAATAGTCGAAAGAGCCCGTCACGGCATCTACGGCTACACGGATCTTCCGGACGAATGGCGCAATGCATACGCCGGATGGTGGGAACGCCGTCACGGCCTTAAGATAGACCCGCAGTGGCTGGTCTTCTGCACGGGAGTGGTCCCTGCCATCTCCAGCATGGTCCGCAAGCTTACGACTCCTGCGGAAAAGGTCCTGGTGCAGCCGCCTGTCTACAACGTTTTCTGGAACTGCATAGAAAACAACGGACGCGTGCCGCTGGAAAGCCCTCTGGTGCTTAAGGACGGCCGCTACGAGATGGACTTTGAGGATCTGGACGCCAAACTGGCGGATCCTCAGTGCACGCTGATGCTTCTGTGCAACCCGCAGAACCCCTCCGGCCGCATCTGGACCAGAGAGGAACTGGCAAAGGTGGGAGAACTTGCCGCAAAGCACGGCGTAACGGTGATATCCGACGAGATCCACTGCGATCTGTGCGATCCCGGCTTCGAATATGTGCCGTTTGCTTCGGTCTCGGAGCTGTGCAGAGAAATAAGCGTTACCTGCCTGTCCCCCACAAAGACCTTTAATCTGGCAGGCCTCAATAGTTCGGCGGTGTTCGCGGCGGACGAAAGGCTGCGCCACAAGGTGTGGAGGGGCATAAACACGGACGATGTGGGCGAGCCCGGAGCCTTTGCGGTGCCTGCAACGATAACGGCTTTCGAAAAAGGCGAGCCCTGGCTTAAGGAGCTGTGCGCTTACATAGCGGAAAACAAGCGCCTGCTGGGAGAATTCCTGGCTGCAAACATACCGGAAATTAAACTGATAGAAGGCCACGCCACGTATCTGTGCTGGCTGGACATAAGGGAACTTACGGAGGACGACGCAGCCTTCCAGAAGTTCTTAAGGAAGAATGCCAAACTGTTCGTATCCGCGGGCAGCGCCTACGGAGCGGCGGGAAAAGGATTCCTGCGGATCAACATGGCCTGTCCCAAAGCGCTTGCGCTGGACGGCTTCGAGCGAATGCGCAAGGGCGCCGAAGCCTGGAAAAAGGGTGCGCGCTGACGCAAAGCAGCCGCAGCGCATGCCTAAAGCCAAGGCAAACGGTAAGTCCCGCCAACACAGCAACTGACATTCGGTTACAAGCCGTTAAGCCTTAGAATTTCAAAGGAGATAAACAATGCCTATCAGAATACCCAAGGGTCTGCCCGCGTCGCAGACTCTGCAGAACGAGAACATATTCGTAATGGATTCGGAGCGCGCCACCACTCAGGACATAAGGCCGCTGCGCATACTCATACTCAACCTGATGCCCACAAAGATCGTAACGGAGACCCAGCTTGCAAGGCTTCTGGGAAACACTCCCATACAGATCGACATGGAGCTGCTTAAGGTAAGCCACGAACCCAAGAACACCACGCAGGAGCACATGCTTGCGTTCTACAAGACCTTCGACGAAGTCCGCGACAACAGGTATGACGGCATGGTGATCACCGGCGCGCCGGTGGAGCATCTGGCGTTCGAGGAAGTTGACTACTGGGACGAGCTCTGCGAGATAATGGAATGGTCCAAGACCCACGTCTACAGCACCTATCACATCTGCTGGGGCGCCCAGGCCGGCCTCTACTATCACTACGGCATACGCAAGCTGCCTCTGCCGGAAAAGATGTTCGGTGTATTCGAGCACAAAGTGGTCCACAAGGGATCCATACTTTTCCGCGGATTCGACGACGTGTTCATGGTGCCGCATTCCCGCCACACCACGATAGACGTGGAGCAGGTAAAGGCGGAGCCGCGTCTTAAGATACTTGCCGCAAGCGACAAGGCAGGCGTATACGCCATTTCTACCCACGGCGGACGCCAGATCTTCATAACCGGACACTCCGAGTACGATACGGAGACCCTTAAGACCGAGTACTTCCGCGACAAGAACCTTGGACTGCCCATACACGTTCCGGAAAACTATTTCCCGGACGACGACGATACAAAAGAACCCCTGAACACATGGCGTTCAGGGGCAAATCTGATATATTGCAACTGGCTCAACTATTTCGTGTACCAGGAGACACCTTACGAGCTGGACAAGCTGGAAGGGCTCCAGGATCACGATCCGTTCGCGGACCGCGCCTGAGCGGCGGCCCTGCGGGCCGCGCCCGCTCCGCGGGCTGCGCGCATCTGCGCGCGCC
>JAEEGL016840868.1_pt1 | contig 16712 bp, 15 predicted proteins | sample 9134231 | NCBI WGS metagenome assembly JAEEGL01 (sample SAMN16246548, study PRJNA631951) | gut metagenome | biome: gut microbiome; feature: rumen; material: fiber-attached | host: Bos | place: Iran: Karaj | collected 2018-10 | reverse complement strand
CTCGTCAAGCGGATCTCTTCCGAAGACGACCAGAGCACTGTGCACACCGAGTCTTTGTATCACTTCCGCAAGCGGTCTTATCAGTGCCTCATCATAGACGCCCATTACCTGCATCGTAGCACCTGCCGGATTTGTCAGAGGGCCAAGTATATTGAAGATCGTACGTATACCGAGTTCCTTCCTTACCGGTGCGACGAAGCGCATGGCAGGATGATATTTCTGAGCGAAGAGGAAGCAGATCCCTGTCTCCTCCAGCACCTTCTTATTATCCTCGGGTGAAAGGTCTATCTTTACACCCAGCTGTTCGAAGCAGTCAGCCGCTCCGGACTTTGACGAAGCCGCGCGGTTGCCGTGCTTTGCAACGGGCACACCGCCTGAAGCTATGATAAGCGATGCCGTTGTTGAGATATTGAAGGAGTTTGATCTGTCGCCTCCCGTACCCACTATCTCAAGTACTTCCATATCATGCAGAAGTCTCGTGCCTGCCGCTCTCATACCCTCGGCAGAAGCCGTGATCTCATCGATCGTCTCTCCCTTCATGGACAGGGCGGTAAGATAAGATGCCATCTGGATCTGTGATGCCTGATCGGACATGATCTCATCCATCACATTCCGTGCCTCCTCATAGGTGAGGTTTTCCTTGTTTGCTACCTTTACGATTGCTTCTCTGATCATTGTGTCTTCCTCCTTTTCTTACGAAGAACCTTCCCCACAAGGATCGCGGTAATACAAAACCCGTCCTTGCAGGACTGTAATATCCTTCAAGGACGGGTCATAATCTTCTCACCCGCGGTGCCACCCTGATTCCCGGTCTCCCGGGCACTTCACCGGATACGGACGGTATCGCCTTTCGGCTTTGGTCTTATATCCCCGGCAACTGACGTATGCCCCACGTCACGGATACTTTGAAGGATCTCTCCATTTCCCCATGCCCTCAGCGGCCCATATAAGGATCTGTAATCCACGCATTCCGCTTACCATCCGGCTCCCACCGTCCCGGACTCTCTTTGAAGAATGATCTCCGGCGCTAAAATGCTTTTTCTTCCGCTTCATCGGTTTAAGCTATTGAATTTGATTTATTATTACCCGGTTCTTTTTTATTTGTCAATGATTTTTTAGTGATATACTCCGACGAGCTTTAAGTCGGCACACAGTACGGAGAGCTCCCGGAGCATATCCTTACCGTTCTGCGAATTGATATCACCCTCGGCTTCCACATAGAAATAATAATTCCACGGCAGGCTCTTTAAAGGTCTGCTCTTCAGGTTTCTCATGTTGTAGCCGTGTGCTCCTATGATGTTCAAAGTGGAAGCCAGAGCTCCCGCTTCATTCTTTACAGTAAACACCATGATGAAATTCTCATCTCCATGCCCTGCTCCTGCTGCAGGCGCATTCAGGCTGCGTGAGAATGCCGCAAACCTTGTGGTGTTGATGCCCTGATTCTGTACATCTCTGTCAAGGATATCCATCCCGAATATCTCTGCCGCCTCCTCAGATGCCACGGCACCTATGGAGGGATCATTCATTGATATCACATTCTTCGCAGCTGCGGATGTGCTTGAAGCAGTCTCGACCTCAAACCCCATCTTCTTAAGATAACCGCTGCACTGTGCTATAGCCTGGGGATGGCTTATGACCTTTTTGATATCCTTCCTGCTGCTGCCCTTTATCCCGAGCAGCTGATGTCCGATGGGAAAATCATAAACCTGGTTGATGTGGAGAGTACCCTGATACATCAGGTCCATTACGATGCCTACCTCTCCTGCTATGCTGTTTTCTATCGGAAGCACTGCCAGATCGCACTCACCGTTTTCCACACTTCTGTAGGCATCTGTATGATCTGTCTTTGATACGTATCTTGCTTTCGGGAACATGTGTCTTGCAGCTATATGTGCGTATGCTCCCTCTTCTCCGCCGTAAGCTATCTTCATGCCGCTCATCAGCATTTCCTGATAGTCACAGGATATATCAAGCGTAGATCTGATGAAGTTTACATAATATTGACGTATCTCGTCGCTTTTGATCAGATCCTTGTTTTTGGATATCAGTGCATCTTCTCTTCCCGCATCCTTTACGGACAGTCCGTTGGCCTGTTTGTACTCGGCTACCTTACGGCTCATATCCATACGCTCTTCAAAGAGCTCTGCCATCCTGGCATCGATATCTGCTATCTTTCCTCTGTATTCATCAAGCTCGCTCATGTGCCACTCCTGTCTAAACGGATGATGTTATCGAAACGATAGTATTTAATCACATTTTAAATGCACTGTCTATCTCTTTATCATAGTGCTCTGCTTTATCCGTTCAGTGCCTGATCAAGTCTTAACATGGCATCCTCAAGTATGCTTCTCGGGCAGGCCGCATTGAATCTCTGCCATCCCGTACCTGACTCTCCGAATATATATCCCGCATCGAGCCAGAGCTTTGCCTTATTCCTGATAAGCTCCTCAAGGCCACGCTTATCAAGTCCGAGTGCCCTGCAGTCCACCCAGGGCAGATAGGTCCCCTCAGGATGTGTCATTTTTAATATGGGAATCTTATCGGACAGATATTTTTCCATATAGATGATGTTGTCGTAAATATACGACACAAGTTCATCCACCCATTCGTCACATTCGGTATAGGCTGCCCTCAATGCTGCAAGTCCCGTTACAGGCACTTCGATATATCCTGTAGCATTCACGGCACGCCTTACCGCATTTCTTTTCTTCTCATCATGCGCCAGGATCTCGGCTATCTGAAGTCCTGCTATATTAAACGTCTTTGACGGCGATGTGAAGGTGAGGGATCCCGCTTCAAATTCCGGTGATATCGAAGCGAACGGTATATGTCTGTTTTCTTCATATACAAAGTCCGCATGTATCTCATCTGAGAAGACAAGCACTCCGTGCGCAAGACATATATCTCCTACCTTTTTAAGTTCTTCTTTACCCCACACTCGTCCGACAGGATTGTGGGGAGAGCAGAGGATATATACCTTTACATCATTCTCCGTTATCTGCTTTTCAAAGGCATCGAAGTCTATGCTATACCTTCCGTCATCATCCGGCTGCAGCACATTCCGAACGAGCTTCCTTTTCGTATCGTTCACCAGTGCCCCGAACGGATAGTACACAGGTTCCGATATCATGACCGCATCACCCGGCTCCGTCAGAGCGATCACAGCCTGAGTCAGGGCGTACACGACTCCCGGTGTGAATATTATATCCTCGGGATCATATGCATATCCGTGTCTTCTCTCAAGCCAGTCGCATACGATCTTCCTGTCATCATGCATATCCACGGTATATCCGAAGAAGCCCTTGTCCGTCACATCATGCACAGCCTTTATTATGGGTTCCGGCGCCTTAAAGTCCATATCCGCGACCCAAAGCGGCAGCTCATCCTCACTGTGATGTCTGTCCTTTGCACAGTCCCACTTTAATGAGTTCGTGCCCCGCCTGTCATATACTTTGTCGAAATCAAACATTTTATTTTCCTTTCGAAGCTATATCGAAGACCCTGTCTATTTCAGCGATAAGGTCATCTGCTCCCTCTATGCCTACAGAAAGTCTTAAAAGCCTGTCGTTTATCCCGTTACGCTCCAGCAGTTCTTTTGGTACGGCTGCGTGTGTCTGGGTGATCGGATAGGTTATAAGCGTCTCCGTCCCTCCCAGGCTTTCGGCAAAATAAAAGAGCTCCACATTATTGAGTACCTCTTTTGCAAACTCCTTTGATTCCACCTCAAAGGTTATCATGGCACCGAAGCCTCTCGCTTGCTTCTTCATTATATCATGCCCCCTGTGTTCGGGAAGTCCCGGATAGATCACCTTGGTAACATGCTCCGAATGTGTAAGATGTTCTGCAATGATACGGGCATTACTCTCTGCCCTGTCCATCCTGACGGCAAGCGTACGTATCCCCCGCAGTATCAGCCAGCTGTCAAAGGGCGGCAGTCCGGCACCTGTAGTCGTAAGTATCAGTCTTATCTTCTCCGCTGTCTCTTCATCATTAAGTACCACGAAGCCTCCTATGGTATCGTGGTGCCCTCCGATGTATTTCGTCCCGCTGTGGACTACGATGTCGGCCCCCAGATCGAGAGGATTCTGCAGATACGGAGAAAGAAAAGTATTGTCCACTATCAGCAGTATACCCCTGCTTTTCAAAAGCTCTGCCGTCTTTGCTATATCCGTCACATGCATCATGGGATTGGTAGGTGTCTCAAGATATACGGCTTTTGTCCTGTCATCAATATATCCCGTGATATCCTCACTGCTGCAGTCTGCCGTACGGAACTCTACGCCGTATCTTTTACAAACGGTATCAAAGAGCCTGACTGATCCACCGTACAGATCGATATCCACTATGATATTGTCCCCGGGGTCAAAAAGAGACATGACTGCGGTTACTGCAGCCATGCCGCTTGCAAATGCTATGGCATTATGTGCGTTCTCGAGCGATGCCACTACGCTCTCCAGCTGGCTTCTTGTAGGGTTGGACTGTCTTGTGTAATCAAAACCGGACTGTTCCCCAAGATACCTCCTTGAAAAAGTTGCCGTCTGATATATCGGGAAGCTTATCGCATGATACTGATCCTGTATCGAAAGATCCATCCCCTGACACTTCGTTTCAAAGCTAACGTCCCATTCCATATTATCTTTCTCCTTATCCAAGCATTGCTCCCAGCTCTCGGTTCAGTATCCTGAATCCTATGAGTTCCTTTATCCTTTCCTCTATACTTCCGACTCCCTCAAAGGTATCTATCCCTCTGGCAGCCAGCTCCGCGGCAGCCGGCGGGCCTATCCGCGCTATTAGGACATATTTCGTATCCGACAGGATATCCGCTATCTCTGTCATATTTCTGCCCTGATGGCCTCCGCAGCTGTGACCCTCACATGCTGGACTTACATCCCTCTCTTCTATCTCGGTCACTTCTCCTGTCACTTCATTCACATCGGCTATGATAAATGAAAAAGCATGTCCGAAATGAGTGTCAACATGGACACCGTCGGATGACGCTATCGCTATCCTGTAAACATGTGTATCATCCATGTGAAAAAGTCTCCCTCGCTCCTATCCTGCCCTGATATACCTGCGCACTGTACTCGGATATGCCCGGCACTCCTACCGCATCCGCCCTGCAGTGCTGGCAGTGCATGAAGACCTGTATATACTCCGATGCATCTTTTCTGGCCTTAACGATCTGCTCCAAAGTCGGCTTTGGCACATCCTTTAGTCCGGCCTGAGGGATTATCGGGATGATATTATACATCACAGCTCCCAGCCCGCTGACGGTGCGTGCGATATCGGATATCTGATCATCATTGATCCCGGGAACCAGCACCGTGTTGACCTTTACCGTGATACCTGCATCAGCGACTTTTTTTATTCCCTTCAGCTGATTCTCTATGAGTATCCTTGCACCCTCTTCACCTTCTATACGCTCTCCGTGCCATATGATATAGTCGTTGAGCTTTGCCTCTGTAGCAGGATCCACGGAGTTCACGGTAACAGTCAGCGTATCTATACCGGCCTTTATGACCTCATCTGCTTTTTCATACAGGAGAAGTCCGTTGGTACTCATGCATTTAAGCAGATCCGGATATTTCTCCCTGAGCTTTGCGAAGGTGATCAGTGCATTATCGGTTGCCAGAGTGTCACCCGGTCCCGCTATGCCTGCTACTCTTATCGAGGGGCAGAGCTGCAGTGCCCTGTCCATAAAGGTCGAAGCTTCATCAGGTGTTATCACTCGTCTTGTTACACCCGGTCTTTCTTCGTCTTCATTGACCTGTCTGTCGCAGAATCGGCACGCGATGTTGCAGCCGGGGCTTACCGGCAGATGTATGCGTCCCGCATTGAAAGCGCACCCTCCGAAGCACGGATGATTTTTTTTGAGATACTCCATGCTGCTCATCAGATCTTATAATCATCCTGCAAAGCGTCGAGCATACCGTACTCCAGCAGGATCTCTTCGAGTCTTTCCTGCGTCATTGGCGTAGGTATCGTAAAGTCCTGATTATCGATCACAGCCTGCGCGAGGTTTCTGTACTCCTGAGCCTGATTGGAATCAGGTGCATACTGTATGACTGTCTTTCTGTTTATCTCAGCTCTCTGTACCACGTTATCTCTGGGTACGAAGTACAGGAGTTTTGTACCGAGCTCCTGTGAGAATGCCCTCAGAAGATCCAGCTCACGATCCACGTTTCTGCTGTTGCAGATGATGCCTCCGAGTCTCACGCCTCCGCTTCGGGCGTATTTCTGTATACCCTTTGAGATATTATTGGCAGCGTACAGAGCCATCATCTCACCGCTGGCTACAATGTATATCTCCTTTGCCTTGCCTTCTCTTATCGGCATGGCGAAGCCTCCGCAGACGACATCGCCGAGCACATCATAGAAGACAAAATCAAGGTCATCTGTATATGCACCGAGGTTCTCCAGCATATTGATGGATGTGATGATACCTCTTCCCGCGCATCCGACACCCGGTTCGGGTCCTCCCGACTCGACGCATCTTGTGCCTCCGAAGCCTTCTCTCATTATATTGTCCAGCTCGACATCCTCACCCGACTCCCTTATGGTATCAAGCACGGTCTTCTGTGCCAGACCACCGAGCAGAAGCCTTGTAGAGTCAGCCTTGGGATCGCATCCGACCACCATCACCTTCTTACCGTGCTCCACGAGTCCGGCCGTCAGGTTCTGCGTCGTTGTTGATTTTCCTATACCGCCCTTACCGTAAATGGCTATTTGTCTTATTTCTCCCATAGTAGTGCCTCCTGTTGTTACTTTTTCTTTTCTTGTCAAGGGTTCAGATATAATACCCTATGCTCTGTTCATGAGCGTAATTCAGCTTCTTTAAGATCTTGTTCCTGTATTCCACGAACTGGCTGTGACTGCGCTCTCTGGGGTAGCTCATTTCGATATCAAACTCATCGACTATCCTGCCGGGTCTCGGTGTCATGACCACCACTCTCTGTGACAGGTATATAGCCTCATCTACGTCATGCGTGATGAGCAGCATGGTACTCTTTGTTTCCTTCCAAAGATCTATCAGCACATCCTGTATATTCATCCTCGTGAAGGCATCCAGCGCACCCAGCGGCTCATCCAGCAGCAGTACATCCGGCTCCGTGACCAGGGCTCTGATAAGTGCTATACGCTGGCTCATGCCTCCCGACAGCTGACTCGGATAAGATTTGCTAAACCCTGACAGTCCTACCATCTCAAGAAGCTGCCCGGCGTATTCTTTTTTCTCCTTGTATCTTCCGAGAGATTTCAGTCCGAAGGTGACATTGTCCCATACAGACAGCCACGGGTAGAGCGAATGATCCTGAAATACGAGTCCCCTCTTCTCGTCTGTCCCTTTTATTGTCTCTCCGTCCTTTCTGACCTCGCCTATGGTCGGGGTCTCAAGTCCGGCTATGATGCGCAGCAGTGTTGATTTGCCACATCCGCTGGCTCCCACTATCGAAACAAATTCTCCGGACCTGATATTCAGGCTTACATCTTCCAGTGCCGTGAGAGTCTCTATATCTTCGTCTTCCCTGCGGAAGATCTTTGTTACTTTTTCAATTTCTATCCTGCCGTTATCAGACATATCCATTCACCTGTATCCTTCAATCCTTCTGCCATCTGAGTACTCTTTTTTTGATAATGTTCAACACCCCGTTCGTGATGATGAAGGTGATACAAATGATGATGAGAGCACCGTACATCTTCGCAAATGCAGCCCAGCTCTTCTGCCAGTTCACATACCAGCCAAGTCCCGATTCCACGCCCATCATTTCAGCTACTACAAGTGTCAGGCAGGCCACGCTCATACCCTGTGTCAGGCCTGCAAATATATTGGGCATGGCTGCAGGGATAGCTACTCTGAATAGTATGCCTGCTTTATTTGTACCGAGTGTCTCGGCCGCTTCATAATAGTGTTTTCTAACGGCCTGGACCCCTGTCATCGAAGTCAGTGTCACCGGAAACCACACGCCCAGAGCTATAATGAATGCTGCACCCTGAAAGAGCGATGCCGCTACCATCACCACTATCGGCATATAGGTCGTGGAAGGGATCGCGCCCAGCACCTTGGCTACCGGATAGACCCAGTAGCTTATCTTCCTGGACCATCCAGCTCCTATACCGCATATAAGACCCGCTACAACGCCCTTGAAATATCCGTTGAAGAGCAGCACCAGTGAATGTACCACGCAGTCAAACAGCTTCTCCCTGTCGTCTATCATCGCATTCAGTATCGAATCCACCCATGGGAAATAAGGCAGTGCCAGCTTGCCCGTCTTGAGCGTGGCAAAGTCATACGCCGTCAGAAGCAGCATCAGTACGGTATAGAAAGCCGCCTTGTGATATATGTATCCGTATACCTTTGCCGAGAAGAACGACAGTATGTATGCGGCTGCATATGCTATCAGCAGTATGCCTATGAAACGGTTGTACACCTCCGTGCAGGTATTGAGCCTGTAGTTGGGATAATAGTTGTACTCCAAAAGATGTAACACCGCTGCCACTATTGGCAGTGCGGCAATGACTCTTTTTTTGAACCTGAGGGCGAAGCTTTCGTCCGCCCTCTCAAGTTCATTCAGTTCTTTGGTTGTCAGATTTATATGATCGCTTCTGTCTTTCATGTCCTCATTCTTTCAAGAGATCCAGATCATACTTTATCAATATCTGCTTCTTGAAAGCCTCCTTGTCCGTGTCTTTGTTGAGTATCTCAAGATCTACAAATTCATCTACGATATGGCTCAGCGAGGTTTCAAGGTCGTTATTGTCAAGACCGTATCTCAGATTTCCAAGCACTCTTGCATTGAAATCAGGATCACCCGAGACATACCCCGCATCGTTCAGCAGTTCAGCTGCTTCTTTACGGTTAGCTTCACTCTCCTGTATCCACAGTGCCGCATTATAGATCGCTCTTGTGACCTTGAGCACTGTCACGGGGTTCTCCTCCACGAATTCTCCGGGGAAGCCGATCGCACAGCATGCCTCATCCTTGAAATCATCATCAAAGGTCTGTGATCTTATCTCCTTTACAAGTCCGTCATCTTCCCACTGGAGGATCATCTGATCCGGGGCCACTATGACATCCACCTGTCCTTCCTGCAGAGCCTTGAGTATGGTTCCTGCATCAAGACTCACCCACTGGAAATCATCTGTCTTGAAGCCATCATGTGCTATGAATCTCAGAGCTATGTTGTGGAATACTCCCCCTATCGGTCCTACCACGCCTACCTTCTGTCCCTTTTCGAACTTAGTGATGCTTGAATCCTTCAGTACAGCTGCCGATGTACATCCCGTATGAAGGGCCAGCGGAAATCTCAGATCCACTCCGTTCTGTATGGAAGGAAGCCAGTCGGTCAGCATCCCGAGCGCCGTATCAATCTTGCCCGAGGCCAATGCATCTCTCTGGTTCTCCACCAGTACTATCTCTGTATCCAACCCCTCTGCTTCGAAAAATCCCTTGAGCTGTGCGATGGGTATGGGTGCGGGGCAGAGACTTCCGTCATAGCTTATATGCAGCTTTCTTTTTGCACCTTCTTCATCTGCAAACTTCTTTTCCAGCTCTTCTTGTGAAAGCGATGCCAGTGCAGCAAATTCCGTATTTATATTGTCTGTGTCCGCTGTGCCCTTATTCTCTATCTCGCCTGTAGACTTATCCTCCTTGCAGCAAAGAGACTCGCTGGACTCCTCGCAGCAGTCATCCTTTTCTTTACCTTCGCAGCAGTCGGACGCTTCCTCGCCTGCATCCTTTGAGTCTGTATCCTTGCTTACCTGTGACGTACAGCCTGCAGCGGTAAGCACAAGTACAACGGTCATCAATCCGGCCAGCAGTTTCTTCAACAGTTCCTTTCTCATCAGTATTTCCTCCTATTTCTTTATATAATGATAAGGATCCTTATCATACCAATCCTTCTTGTAAGGGAATCTCACATGCTTCCCCAGATGCTTTACGTATTCCGAATTATCCAATGCGAATGCTATCTTCTTTGCCACGTTGAATACTCCGCTGTATCCGAAGTACGACCCTCCAACATCAAATTCCGGAATGGTCACATATCCGCATTTTGATCCCTCCTGCAGATAATTTGCGTGTTCCAGTACTATGTCAGGATCAAGTTTCTTTATCTGATTGACGTATTCATACGGCTGATCGCTTATCACTACCGGTATCTGCGGATAGTCACTCGCGAAGTCTTCGAATACTCCCTCCGCATTGTTGTCGTAAAGCATACCGACTATGCCTATCACATCCATGCCCAGATCATCCTTCAGAAGAGAAGTCTCTACCGCAGACCTTACGCTTCCTCCGGTGACAAGTATCCTTTTATTCCTGAGCTTTTCAAGGAACGGTCCTACTGCTTTCTTTACAAGGGCTTCCTCATAGTCTGCCAGTCTTTCTGCTCTTTCCTTTATCCCGAAATGCTCTCCTATATCGGTCAGCCACTTTCTGGTAGCTTTGAGACCAAGAGGCATCTGCATGTAATAAGGCACATCATATTCATCCTTCATGTATTTGAGAAGATAGTCATCATGCATCCAGCACATGCTCACGTTGAGTGCGCTCTCGGATATGAACCTTATCTTATCCGCATTGCTGTATTCCGGTACCACATTCACATTTAGATCAAGAGCAGTCAGAAGCCTTGCAAGCTCGTTCTCGTCCGGTGCTCCTATAGACTCCAGAGTCATCAGATTTACGGTATGCTTCTTTCCGTATTCGTATCCTTCTGCAGCAAACTCCGACATCACATCCGCAGGGTTCACCGGGATATAGTCCTTATACGGTATAGGCTCAAACTTGATATGCTTTATCAGCGAATGATAAAAAGCATCATATGCACTGGATACCATCCTCGATCTGAATCCGGGGCAGTGTATCGCAGCCACCTGTGCCGAGACTATCTTCTCTTCGTCGCGTACGATCTGCTCCACATCGTCTCCTATGATGTTCGGCGCGCAGGTAGACAGTACAAAGATGATCTCAGGACGGAATGTTCTGTCGGCATACTCGATCGCTTCCTTCAGCCTCTTCTCTCCTCCGTTCACCACCTCTGTCGTACCGAGATTGGTGGAAAGCCAGTTCACCGGCTTCACATCCAGTCCCCTTGCAGCCTTGCCTGCATTGGTATTTGCTGTAAGCATATGCAGCTGATGTCCGCAGCCTACGGGTCCGTGCATTATGATGACTGAATTCTCTATCGTACTGCTCATGATGGTGGACAGCCCCATCTGGCATGAGCTGGATGCCTGCCAGAAATTCCTGTCCATCTTTTTCAGACAGCAGTCCTTCGAGCAGTTCACGAAGTCGCATCCGAGTCCTGAGAAAGCATCCGATATCTCCAGCCTTTCATCACGTGTAGGCGGTACATCATTTTTTACATATTTGTTTTCAAGTACTTCACTCATTTTTGTATCCCTCCGCGTGATCTTATTTACCTGCCACCGGCACACTGATCAGATCTTCCAAAAGTCTCAGACCTCCGCTGTATCCGGCGTATCCTCTGTCTGTTATCATCCTGTTGTATACGGGATAGCTGAGAGCCAGTGTGAGAGCTCCCTGATCAGCTGCCGCATATTTTTCAAGAGAGCTTCCTACAAGAAAGAACGGCGAATGCTGGTCGAAATACCTCTCACCCTGATTTCTGGGGTGACGTTTCCTCAGCGACCAGGCTATCTTTTTGGTATCCGTCTCGAGTATCAGCTCGGCTCCGGTATGTGCCTCATCAAAAGCAGCCTGCAGTCTCTCAAGTCTTTTTTTGTCCAGGATATCGGTCACATATGCATCATCGGTCTGCCACCCAAGTTCATGCTTCAGATAGCCCGCAAGCGGTGCAGCATAAGATGAGTTGGTGACTGTAGCTGCGTAGTAGAAGAACTGTGCGTTCACTATGATATCCAGTGTACGTATGAAATATCCGTAGTATCTGTCGCTCTCTTCCTTTATCACTTCATCTATCCTTCCGGCATCCACCTCTATGTGCTGTGTCAGTTCTTTAAGAAATCTCTCACTGGCTACCGCCCCTATCGGCAGATCCGTCACCCAGTATGGTGTACCGTGCTTTTTCTCAAACCTTGCCGCAAAATCCACTCCCCATACAGGAGAAAGCACTATATTCAATGCCGCTTTATTTGCACTCAGGATATTTTCAAAGGTCTGATCCGGTGTAAAGAACGTATTGACCTTAAGTCCGCTCTTCCTCAATATCCTTGCGATCTCTTCCAGATCTCCTCTGTAAAACGGATCGAGATTAGGTATCACTCCGAAGAGATTTACAAGCTTCGGATCCTTCTCATCGGACCTCTCCAGATATTTATTGAACACGCCTTCCAGTACAAGTTCATACCCTGTGTATGCATCACCTTCGAAGCTGGGAGTATTTACTGCCACCACCGGTGTCTGGGCATCGATGAACTCATCCACTACTGCCTCTACATCGTCACCTATTATCTCTGTCATACATCCGGTAACCACTACGAAGAGCTTTGCATCTATGAGCTCCTCCGCAGACTCTATCTCTGCCCTGAGTCTCTGCGCTCCGCCGAAGATGACATTCTTCTCACGTATGGCGCTCGTAGGTATCTGCCATCCTCCGCAGTAACCCTCACCGTTATTTCCCGAATTAAAAGATATCGCCCCTGACAGATTGCCCCCGCATCCTTCTGCCGCATGGGATATGGCGACCACGTCCGGCAGTGATCCTATTGTCGCCAGTGCCCCGCCCTGTGCGCAGGTCGTTCTGGGACGCTCTATTATTCCTTTTTTTGTAGCTGTAGCCATGATGATCCTCCTATGCTCTGACAGGCAGTGCCGAATAATTGTACAGATCCGTTGACAGATACCTCTCTCCGGTATCGGGAAGCAGAGCTACTATCGTCTTGCCCTTATTTTCCTTTCGCTTGGCGAGCTGTATGGCTGCATACGCTGCCGCTCCGGATGATATACCGACAAGGAGGCCTTCGTTCAGACCGAGTGCCCTGGATGTATCTATTGCCTCATCACCCCTTATCTGTATCACCTCGTCCAGGATATCTTCATCTATCACCCTGGGTACGAAACCAGGTCCTATGCCCTGTATCCTGTGAGGTCCCGAGGGGCCTCCCGTCAGGACCGGTGACTCAAACGGCTCCACCGCTGCCACGTATACGCTTTCTTTATGCTTCTTAAGACCGCGTGCCACACCCGTGACTGTACCGCCTGTTCCTGCTCCGGCCACAAAGATATCCACCTTTCCTTCGGTATCCTCCCAGATCTCCTCGGCAGTAGTTGCCTCGTGTATGGCTGCATTTGCGGGATTCTCAAACTGCTGCAGTATCACGCTTCCCTCTATCTGGGCATTGAGCGCTTCCGCCTTTCTGATCGCTCCGTTCATACCCTGTGCTCCCGGTGTCAGTACTATCTGCGCTCCCAGTGCAGTCACAAGCGTACGTCTCTCCACACTCATGGTCTCCGGCATTGTAAGTATCACGGTATAGCCCTTTATGGCACCTATGAAAGCCAGTCCGACCCCGGTATTGCCGGAGGTAGGCTCGATGATGGTAGCTCCGGGCTTAAGTATCCCTTTTTCCTCGGCATCCTTTACCATCGCATATGCAAGCCTGTCCTTGACCGAGCCTGCCGGATTGAAGTATTCCAGCTTGAGGTATACCTCAGCCTCCACTCCGTACACTTTCAACAGTCTGTTTGGTTTCAGCAGTGGTGTTTTCCCTATCAGTTCTGTCAGATCCTGTGCTACCTTCACGATCGTTCTCCTTTGTTATTTGTATTTCCTACTATTTAAATATGATTTATATGTTTTGCGTTTATCGTAGTTTATTCCTATAATTCATATTTGTCAACTATAAATTAAAATTTAAATAAAAAATAACACCGCACCTTCCGGTACGGTGTCATTCCGCTCTTTATCATTTACTGTTTCCTGATATGAATATCCTTCAGCGATATATGATTATCTGTTCTGTATATATATGAGACTATCTTTTGCAACGCCTCTTCCACGCTGCAGTCCACATCATATGATGATATCCCTTTTCTTTCGAGAGCCTTCTGCATATCGCCTCCTATCTTCCTGCATATGATACATCTGCAGTCGGATACCGACGATATCCTTGCTTCATGGTATGCTCCATGACAGCCGCCTCCTCCCGTACATCCGCCACCCTCCTGACGATGTCCGGATGTGGATGCTGGGTCCGTATGATCTTCCGGCACATACCGGCGATCCTCTGTCAATCCATATTCCGTGCCTTCCACTTCATAAATGAGGAAGTGGTCTGCCTCTCCGAAATGCAGGTCAATACTTATCCCGTCCGATGATGCCACCGCTATCCTGTAGGCCATTTCAGAGTACTCCGCAGATCAGTCGTCAGCCTCAGAACTTAACGGTCCTTGGTTCTTCCGTAAAAGAAGAGAATGTTGCCGTGGCGTTCTCAAAGTAGAGTACCTCCGTATTGTCATCATCCGGAGAATACATACCCTGCAGAGTGGGATAGGCATCCAGCATATGTACCTTTGCCTCTCTCTTGTCATCGCGCACGAGTTTTCCGGCCACTCTCAGCCACTTACCGTCTTTGAATGCACACAGCTCCACTTTCGGGTTTGCCTGTATCTGCTTTGATACATCCTTCACCTTGCCGGTCTGGATATACAGTCTGTCTTCAAATATATCCACTGTCCCGAAAGGACGTACCCTGGGCTGATCGCCCTCTACAGTTGCAAGATAATACGTCTGCGCGCTTTTCAGAAAATCATATACTTCCTTCATGTTTCCTCCTCACAATATGATCGAAGCTTCCGCTGATACTCAGACTGCTGCAAAGCCCTTTTCCAGATCTGCAATGATGTCATCGATATGCTCGGTACCTATGGAAAGCCTTATCGTGTTCTGTCCTATGCCCTGATCCTTGAGTTCCTCATCAGACAGCTGTGAATGAGTTGTCGATGCGGGATGTATCACAAGGCTCTTCACATCCGCCACATTTGCAAGCAGCGAGAATATCTCAAGATTATCTATGAATCTCCATGCCTCATCCTTGCCACCCTTGATCTCAAATGTAAAGATAGACGCTCCGCCGTTGGGGAAATACTTTTCATAGAGAGCATGATCCGGATGATCGGACAGAGAAGGATGGCTTACATGCTCCACCTTGGGATGCTTGCTCAGGTATTCCACTACTTTTTTTGTGTTTTCGGCATGTCTCTCCAGTCTGAGTGACAGCGTCTCTACTCCCTGAAGGAGAAGGAAAGCATTGAAAGGCGATATTGCCGCACCTGTATCTCTCAGGAGTATGGCGCGGATAAACGTTACAAACGCTGCCGGTCCTACTGCATCATAGAAGGACACTCCGTGATAGCTCGGATTGGGATCCGCGATGCCCGGATACTTCCCGCTTGCCTTCCAGTCAAATTTGCCTGATTCAACGATGATACCGCCGAGAGATGTGCCATGGCCTCCGATGAATTTCGTAGCCGAATGTACCACTATGTCTGCACCGTGCTCTATGGGACGGATCAGATAAGGTGTACCGAAGGTATTGTCTATCACCAGAGGAAGGCCATGCTTATGGGCTATCTCTGCTATGGCATCTATGTCCGGGATATCGCTGTTGGGATTACCGAGTGTCTCAAGATAGATGGCTCTTGTATCATCCTCTATCGCACCCTCTACTTCCTTCAGATCATGTGCATCCACGAAGGTGGTCCTGATCCCGTACTGCGGCAGGGTGTGCTCCAGCAGATTGTATGTGCCGCCATAGATAGTCTTCTGTGCAACAATATGTCCGCCGTTGGCTGCAAGTGCCTGTATCGTATATGTGATGGCTGCAGCACCCGATGCCACTGCAAGAGCTGCGCTTCCGCCCTCCAGTGCGGCTACTCTTTTCTCGAGTACATCCTGTGTGGAGTTTGTCAGTCTTCCGTATATATTGCCTGCATCGGCGAGTCCGAATCTGTCAGCCGCATGCTGGCTGTTGCGGAATACATAGGATGTGGTCTGGTAGATAGGTACTGCTCTTGCGTCCGTTGCCGGATCCGGCTGTTCCTGTCCTACGTGAAGCTGTAATGTCTCAAATCTATAATCACTCATGGTCTTTTCCCCCTTTTCATTCAATGGTCATTATCTAAACACTGTCTTTCAATCTGTATGCTCTCTGCTCCGACATCGTTTCATAGTTTTATCTCCTTATTTCATACTTTGTAAGTAGGATTACTATGTTTATATTTATACCCCCTATATTCTCATATGTCAAGAGCTTTTTTCATCTATTTCAAAGATACCGCTATCGATATCCCCGCATCTTCGTTATATGGTATAAGCGTTGCCTGTACGGCGTGATACAGATCCGATTTTCCGGGCCAGACAGTCCCCTTCACGTGATTGTTCCTGTCCATCTGGTGATACCATGAGCCGTTCACGTGATCGACCACGTACTCATCAAGATACTCCATGTATCTCCCGTAATCTTCCGCATACCTGCTCTTTCCTGTCATATGATACAGTACTGCGGATGTGTTGATGGCTTCGGCGAGAGTCCAGTGCATGCGGTCATGCACCACAGGCCTTCCGTTCCAGTCTGTCGTATAGCAAAGCCCCGGTGCACCGTCTGCTTCCCATGCATCCCCGATCGCTCTTATGTACAGTTCCTCTGCAGCTTCAATATAAGTATTCATCTTCGCTGCATCCTTCCCGTATGTCGATAATGCCCACTGCACTATGAGCCTTGCCCACTCT
>JAEEGL015522933.1_pt1 | contig 16712 bp, 1 predicted proteins | sample 9134231 | NCBI WGS metagenome assembly JAEEGL01 (sample SAMN16246548, study PRJNA631951) | gut metagenome | biome: gut microbiome; feature: rumen; material: fiber-attached | host: Bos | place: Iran: Karaj | collected 2018-10 | reverse complement strand
TATATATTTTTGATTCAACTTGATTAAATAAAAATAATAAAATTTAAAAAAAATAAATAATTGTAAATAAATCAATTAAAATCAAAAATCATGAAAGCGCTTAAATATTATAAAATATATAAAAAAAAAATTTTTAATCACCTTAAATTATATTGCATTAAATAATTGTATTATTTTATATTTTGACATTTTTTATTACATTTTTTGTTAACCTTTCCCGCCACCAAAAAGCATAGAGGACAAAGAGAACTTAATAGCATTATTATCTGTATTGAATTGAACTTAAGCTTTTTCCATATTAATACTTCCTCCATAAACCATAGATAAAGCTACTAATCTATCAGTTAATTCGGTTATTCTTGGAAATCTTCCTCAGACTCTTTTCTTAAATAAAAAGTATTTTCCTTTATTATCAAAAAATGCCCCTATTTAATGATTATATATATCATCAAAGTATCCATAATATTCAAGCTTCGCATTTATAGCAACGATTTTAGATTAATTAAAAACTACCATCAGCCAAATTTTCATTATTAATTTTTTGTTCATTATTTTCATTTAATAATTCATGGCTTTTATATCCTTCTTTTAATAAGGCAATTTCTGTTCCTCCTTTAGCGCTTAGAGGCAAAAGCTAAATCATCATTTTTTTTAATTTCATTTTTTTCTTCTTTTTTTAGTTCATTATTCATATATTACTGGAGATATTTCTTCCTTACTTTTTCTTCTAGGTATATATAAACTTTTAAAAAGCGAAATCTTCTTGAATATTTCCTGCTAATCCTTCCTAGTCATCATATAAATCTTTAAAAGGTCTTGCAGATATTTTCTTATTAATATTAGCAATATTGTCATTATTTAATTCATTTTAAACATTATTTTGCTCAAAATATAATCCTTTTGCTAAATTAGTTATAAAAAATAAATCGGCTTCAAAAAGCCTATTTTCTCCAAGGACTTCGAATATCTACAACTCGTTTTAATTCCAATATTTCTTATTTTTCATTTGCTAAATTAATACAATTCCTATTAATTTATGGTTCAAAAGGAACTTTTTTACTCGAATAAAATCGTCTTCATTGGACATTAATTTTTCCAAATTTTTCTTCATTTTAGTCAAAGTTGTACTTTCTATCTGAGATAAATCATTATTATTTTTTTTCTAATTATTTATTTTATTCTTCATTTAATTCATTATTATAATTGTTTATTAATCCAATATTATCTTCTTTGTTATTTTTTTCTTCCTTAATGTTTGTTGAATATACTTTTCTAATAAAAGGTCTCTTTATAATTTTTCTTCAAGAACAACAGCAGTATTGAAAAATAATCCATTTGAATTAAGAAATTCTTCCCAGCATCTATTATTCATTTCCTCTATTTAAGAATCTTCCCCAATCCCCATTTTAATTTGTAAATAATTAATATAATTAGTATTAAATTCTATAATAATTATTAATTAAATAAATTCTCAAAATTAGTTAAGAACCCTTAATTATTTATAAAACTTAACTATTTTTGATTTCTATATATACTTCAATTTTTTAATTTTTTAATGAGTTTCATATACTTTTTTATATCATACCCAAGAAAAGAGAGAATAAATGATGAAGACATTGATTTTGTTGTTCCAGATAATGAAAGTGAAAAACCGGAATGTATATATAATGATGAAAAATATGAAAACGGTTGTTATTATTATAAAAAGATATATAAGGTTATAAAAAACTCAAAGAGTGCTAATGTAAAAGAAATAGATTATTATTATGAATTCGAAATAGATGATACTAAATATATTATTTCTTTTAGTTGTACAAAAGATATATTTTTTATTTATGATGTTAATTTAGAATGGGGTAAAACAGATATAGAAATTAGACGAAAAATTAATCAGAATAAAGTAGGATATATAGATAAATTAAATAATTTTAAAGAGGCATTGGTCAATAGCAAAGAAACCGATAAAATTAAAGAACTATATATTGAAACTGTAGATTTATATTCACAGAAAAAAGGATTTTATTTCTTAATTGAATTATTTTTAGAGATTCATGAGCAAAAGGATGTATGTCCTAAATTATTAAAAAAATTCAGGGACATGAATAAAAATCCAAAAGAAAATGAAAAGAATATGGATAGGAAACAGTATTTATTTAAAAATGAATATATCAAATCATTTTCAGAAATTTTATCAAAAGCAGAAAATATATTGAGTTGTGGTGAATATAATAGAGTAGATTTTTATGGTATCATATTATGCTACTTAAATTATTATGATGAAAATACTTTTGAATCTTTATTTAATAATTTTTTGAAAAATAATTCTGAAGAATTGTTTGAAATATTACTTATATTTAATACTCATTTCAAAAACCCAATTGTACAAGATACCAAATTTTTTGATCAATTTATTCAATATACAATTTCAAGGCCAGAAGATAATATTGATGGAGATATTAATTTGAAAAAAGGTTCTGTTGCTATAAAATCCAAAAAAAATTCATTATCTAAAAAAGAATCAAACACTCAAAAGGGTTCAACTTTTAAAAAAGATGTTAATCTAAAAAAAGACTCAGATTTCAAAATAGCTTTATCCTACATCCTTAATATAGAAACAATTATTGAAATTCTGGATAATAACAAAGATAAAATTTATAATAAATATAAAGGTGATCCTAAATATATAATAGTATTAGATAAAAAATACAAATTTAAAAAAGAAGATGAAAATAAAGATACCAATGAAGAAGATAAAAAACCAAAATGTGAGGATGTTGGGAAAAAAGGTGAAACGAATATACAATTAACTCAAAATATAAATGATGGAAAAATTGAAACTAAAACTAAAAAAGCAAAAAAAGAAAAGAAGAATGCAAAAATTGATAAAATAATTAAGGAAATTTCAAATATTATTGATTTCTCCAAAAAAAAGAATACTTTTTTGGTCCATTTTACAAATGATTTTTGGAAATATGTTTTGAATTATTATAATGATCCTCTATTGGGAAATATAAAAATTTGTTCAAAATTGAGAGATACTTTTATTAAATATTATAAATTAGTAGAAAAAATATTTGATAAAAAAAATGAAAAAGGAAAAGATTCAAATATCAAAAAAGAAGCAAAAAATTATTTTGCAACCGATGAATTTGCATTCTTAATAGATCAAATTATTAGAAAAGTTTTAAAAAAAGAAGAATTATCTAATATAGAAAAACTCTCATATATAACAACTTATAATCCATATTATAAAGATTCTAACTATACTGATAAAGCGGAACTTGATATTTTTGATTTATTTGATTTAAATGATATTGAAGATGATAAAGATTTTATCAGTGATTTCAGAAAAATGAATTTTGAAATGATTTTCAAAGAGAATATTTCTGAATATTTGGACAAAATTATGTCGAAAATTAAAACAATATCAAATTTTGATAATATAATTAGATTAATTAATATACAAAACATTGAAGTTCTAGGCAAGACGGACAAATATCTAAAATCTTTAAATAAAAGATATGAAAATATAATAAAAGACAAAATTAATAAATTAAATGGAGAAGAATTGAATAAATCAATTAAGGTTGTTGCAGATTTAGTTATTATTAATTATAAATGTGAAAAAAAAGAGGAAAAGAAAAAAAAAGTTAAAGAAAAAGATAAAGTTAAGGATAAGATCAAAGGTAAAGATAAAGAAAAAAAATATTTTGATTTTTTGGAAAAAAGAATTAAAAAATTAGATAGAAAATTAATTCCTTTAATTTATATAGAAATAATGAATATATGTATAAAAGAGGAAGAATTAAAAAATAAAGAAGATGATGAAAATATTGGAGAAAAAGATGATGATAATGAAAATAAAATAGATAAAAAAGAAAAAGAAGATGAAAATGACGTAGATTATATAGAGTTAGAAAAATATATATTTAAACAATTTATAAATAAATTGGATAATGATCAAGATATTGCTAATATAATAAGTTTAATAAATTGCTTAGAAAAAAAGGACTCTATATTGAAAGAGGAAAAAGAAAATAAAAATGAAAGATTAGATGAAAAAGAATATAAAAATGAAAGATTAGAAGAATTTTTAAAAGATTTAATTACAAAAAATTTATTTCAAAAGGATGAATATTTTTCAAAGAAAAAAAATCTAAAAATAGATTTATTTTGCAATTTAAATGAAAAAGAAATAATCAAAAAAAGTGATGAGCCATATTATGATAATATTATCGCTTTAATACAGGATATTAGAAAAGATTTAGAAGGTGAAATTCCAAAAAAGAAACTCGAAGATTTTTTAAAAAACAAAAAAGAGGTTATAAAACAAAGATTAAATCTTATAAAATTAATTTTAGATAATTTTGATCCTGAAGAATTTTATAATTCTTTGAAAAGTAAAGTAGAATTAATAAATAAAGGAATAAAACAATTAGAAGATATTAAAAATAATATTATATTATATTTCAAAGATAGTCAAGCAGATATAATTCAAGTTTTGAAAGATACAATTAAAAACAGTGAAAATATGAAAATTCAATATAAAGGAGGTGAAATAGAAAGATTAATTAAAGAAACAGAAAGCTTAAAAGATACTTCAAATCAGATAAATGAAGTTAAAGGTTTTTTATTATTTGATGAAATATATGGAATGGATAGGGGTGAAAATTTCCAAAATGCATACGCTAAATTGGAAGAAATTAAGGATTATTTAAAAACTGATAAAGCTACAATTGTTGAATTATACGATAAATACAAACAAATTTTTGATAAAATAAGGGAAAAAATTAGTAACAATGAGAAGAAAGCTAATAAATTTATTAATAAATTCAAAACTTTTTTTCAAATAAATGATGAATATAAAATTGATGAATTAACTATATTATTTAAAAGTAAAAAATTCGAAAAGGATATAAATAGTATCATTTTCTTTTTTAATTATTTTGAAAAAGATAATGAAACATGGAATCAAAAATTATCAAAAGAATATGAAAATATTTCAGGAAATGGATTTGAAGAAATTAAAAAAAAATTAATTAAATTACAAAAGAATCAAATTTATGATTATAAAAATATAGGAGATTATAATAAATTATTTACAAGATTATATAATAAACAGGAGGCAATTGAATTTTTATTTCAAAATAAAGAAGATAATAATATTGATATTTTAAAAAATAGAATTGAGCCAACTGATAGAACAATAAGTATTAAAGACATAATAGATACTGAAGAATGTATTGAGCAAATTTCGAAAATGAAAAAGATTAAGGATAATAATCAGATATTTATATACATAAAATCAATGAAGGAAAATGTAATTGCACAATTTGAAAATTATTCAAAAATATATTTATCTGTCATTGAATTAAAAAGAAATTATCTTACTTATAAATATAACGAAATAAATAATAAAGAACATCATAAATCAGAAAATCTTTACGACCAAGTTAATGATATAATTAAAACAGAAGCATTATTTACCATTTTTCAGGATAACGAAGAATTTAAATATAAAGAAAAAGAAGGTAGTCCTTATGAAAGTATTTCTTTTAAAAAATTAATTGATTTAAAAAATAAAATACATATCAAAGAAGATAATAAAAAAGAAGAGGGTAATATAAAAGAAGATGCTATTAACAAAGAAGAGGATGGTAAAACAGAAGAAGATCCCATAAAAATGGATAATAATAAAATAATAGATGATAATAAAAAAGAAGATTGCCCTAAAAACAATTATGATGATATAATGAATATAAAACGCAAAAAACTTATTTTTTTTAAAAATACTATATCAAATTTAGAAATTATTATTGATTATATGAATGATTTAAGAAATAAAGGAAGTAGTTTGCCATTAATAATAACTGTAAAAATTATAAAAGAACAAATAGAATATTATTTAGGCGACAACCCAAAAAACTTTGATGAAATAAGAAAATTTCTATCAAATGCAAAAGATAAATATATATACCAACTAGATACTATGTATAAGGAGAAAGCAAATTTGAGAATTTTATATGGAAAACAATTTAGAAGTATGATGAAACATTTAGCAAGTGGTGTTAATATTGATTCATTTTTAAGATATATATTAAATTTTACAGATAATATTAAACCAATTAAAGAAGGTTATAGGGCCGTTACAAGAAAAGCAAAAGATTATATTAAATTTTTTGATAAATATAACGAAGAATCATTAGAAAATATTTCATCTTATATAACATCTTTATTCAATTTTAATAATATAACTCCTGAAAAGCATTATGATAATATCAAGATAATTCCAGAGAATAAATATAAAGGTATATATTCGTATGAATGTGAAAATAATACGATGGAAAAATGCATAATAAATTTATTTTGGGATAATATATATGGATTGCCTGTTGCACAAAATGTTTTAATAACAAATAAAGAAACGTCAGAAGAAGAAATGCAAGCGTTTTTCCATAGAGCAATATTATGCAAATATAATACTTTATTTGTAGTTGAAATAAATGATTCCTTTTCAATACATCAACAGACTATTATGAATAATGCTATTAATAATTTATTAACTTTTAAAAACAACAAATTTAACGAGCAAACTAAGCAAAATATTGATAAAAAAAATACTAAGGATTATTTAGATTCTTGTATAGTTTTTATATATGATAAAAAAAATAGTAATATCCCTTCAAATATAAAAGAATTTGAGAAATTCTATAATCCTGATGAAATAAATATTCAGTATGGTGAAGGAATAAATCAAATTAGTCAAATTGTGAGAAGAAACACCCAATCTTCAAATATATCATCTAAACCTACCGAAAATAAAAATTGCAATAATGTCTTGACTGAATTAAATAATATATTAGTATTATCATCAGAAATATGTGGATTAGGGAAATCAGAAAGAATAAGAAAAATGATAGAGGATGCTGATAAAAAATATTTTCATTTTCCTTTAGGGGGAATAGTAAGTAAACAAACTATTTTTGATAAATTAAATAATTTAATGAAAAAAATAAAAAATGAAAATTACAAAAAGATAGCAATTCACCTAGATTTAACTGAATCAAAAGAAAAATCAATTATTAATGAATTTTTCTTTTCCTTTTTAATTACCAAATTCTATACAAATAATGAAAATATTATTTATATACCTAAAGATATATCTATTTATATTGAAATTCCTAATTGCTTCAAAAGTTATTTGTCAAAATTTAGTATGTTAACAATATTTAAAACTGAAACTATTACTTTTGAAAGCATGCCTAAATTTAATTATCCTCGAGAAACTATTAATATTTTTGAAAGAATGCTAGGTATTAATTCAAATGAGAAAATGCAGCTGTGGGTTAAAAAGAATATTGGTATTGAAAGGTATTCTTATCATCAAATAAATATATTTATTAAACTTTTTATTTCACAATATAATAAATTTAAGACTAAATTAAAATTTATAGGTAAAAATAATGAAGATGTAACTGATAAATGTATTGAAGAATTTGCTAATTGTACTAAATATTTTACTGATGGAGGATTCTCAAGATTGATGACAGGAATTGAAAAATATAAAGAAGATTTAGATGTGCTTGATATATTATCAAAGATATATGATAATGATTTGCGCAATATGTCTTTTCGTACTCCTTTGATTTTTATAATTAAAGAAAAAATGATTTATGATAAGTTGAATATTCCTAATGATAAATCAACTGAATATGGAAATACGAGCGCATTTTTACAAAGATTCAAAGAGATATTAAACCTTCCATATAAAGTAGAAGATTTATTGTCTATTATCGAAGAAAAAAATAGTAGATATGTTATCACTAATGATAATTTTAAAAAAATGGTTCTCATTGTTTATAGAATAAAGGCAAATGTTCCGGTAATAATTATGGGAGATACTGGTTGCGGTAAAACAGCATTAATAACAAAACTAAATCAAATAGTAAACAATGGGAAAAAAACTCTGGAAATTATTAATATACATCCAGGAATATCTGATGAAACGTTGTGTGATCAAATGGACAAGAAAAATGAAATTGCTAAAAAACTAAAAGATGAAGAATTATGGGTATTTTTCGATGAAATGAATACATGTCTATCAATGTCACTTTTAACTGAAATATTTATTAATCGAACATATAATGGAAATAAAATAAGAGATAATATTAGATTAATCGGAGCTTGTAATCCTTATAGAAAAAGGAAAGGGAATAAAGAAAAATGTGGAATAAGCTTGAAAGAAGATGATGAAGAAGAATTAGTATATTTAGTACAGCCTCTTCCACAATCTTTATTATATTATGTTTTTAGTTTTGGTTCAATTGATAGTGAGGATGAAAAAAAATATATATATAGTATTATAGAAAAATTATTTAAAACTGGTGAACATAACTTACATCAAAAAACAAGTGATATAATTTCACAATGTCATATTTATTTGAGGGATACCTTTGACCCATCGGTAGTTTCATTGAGGGAAATTGCTAGGTTTTTAAAATGTGTTGAATTTTTCATGAGTTATTTCAATAAAAAAAATCAATATGAAAATATTAATAACAATAACGAAAAAAATAATAAATTGAGGAGTATTATATGCTCTATTTATTTATGCTATTATATTAGATTAACAGACGAAAAAAAAAGGGATAATTTTGAAAATATATTAAGACCATATTTTTTAGATTTAGTAAATGATGGTATTAAAAATGAAGAAATCTCTGGAAATTTAATAAATGATATTAAAAATAAGGAATTCTATGATGAAATCTTAGGTAGACCTAAAGAGTTAATAACCAGTTTTAGTGATTTTCTCAAAATAGAGCAAAATTATTTGATCAATCAAGTTGAATTGGATAAAGGAATAGGTAAAAATAGTTTATTAAAAGAAAATCTATTTCTATTATTTGTTTCAGTAATTACAAATATACCTCTTATAATAATAGGTAAACCTGGTAGTGGGAAAAGTTTAAGTGCTCAATTAATTATAAAATCTATGAAAGGAAAATATTCAAGTAATAAATTTTTCCAACTATTTCCGGAGATAATCCACACTTATTTTCAAGGTTCAAAAGGAACTACCCCAGATGATGTATTAGAATTATTTAGCCAAGCAGAAAAAAAATTAACATATTATAAATATAATAAATTAGAATTTCCTATATCAATGATTTTATTTGATGAATTAGGATTAGCAGAAAATTCAGAAAGTAATCCTCTTAAAATATTGCATTCAAAACTTGAATATACTGGTAAGGAAGAAGGAGTATCCTTTGTTGGGATTAGTAATTATTCTTTAGATGCGGCAAAAATTAATAGAGCTTTAGTTTTATCTGTTCCAGATTTAGATGAAAAAATTGATGAAATAGTTGAAACTGCTCGTGATATTGTAGCTAGCATTTCAGATAAATTAAAAGATGATAAAATATTTGAATTAATATCTCATACATATTTTGAATATAAAAACCAATTACAAATTATAAAAGAATTAGTAGTATATAAACAATTGATTATATCTGAATATAACAAATTAAAAAGTGAAGCTGAAAAAAATATTATAAATAAAGACAATCAACCAGATAATAAATCAACCGGTTACTTAGAGATTGATAAAAATTTTAAGAAAAATGAAAAAAGAACATTAGAATATATTAGAAATTTAAAGGAATTTAAAAAATTATTTAAAAAAGAAAGCAAAATAAGAATAAACTTTCATGGAAATAGGGATTTTTATTATATAATAAAAGGAATTGCAAATGAATTAGAAAATCTTGGGGACTCTGATGATAAAGTTCCAATTATAATTGAATATATTGAAAGAAATTTTGGTGGTATAGAGTATGAAGTAGATATAGATTTAGATATAAATTTAGAAGATATGAATCAAAAAATAGAATTTATCAAAATGATGTTTACTGATTTAAATTTGTTGGATAAAAATAAAAAAATAAAATTAAATTCTGTCTTTATGTTCAAAGAGCTCTATAATATAATATGTGATAGGTTGGGTCCTGACAATAATTTAAAAATACCAAAAGATTTAGTTAATTCTTATAATTTAAATGATTGTATAAATTCAAATATAAGAGATTTAAAAGGTAGATATTTATTATTAGGAATTAATCCAACTTTAGCTCCTTTAATAACTCAGAATATTAGATTACAAAATTATTCTAAAGATATATCTTTATATGAGGGAAGTTCTTTCATAGGAGATAATAATAGAGAATATAGATTTAAAAAAATAAATGAAATTCAAGATGATGCAAGAACAGATAAATTAATTATAATAGAAAATTTAAACCAAATACATCCTTTTTTGTTTGATTTATATAATATGAATTATATAATCAAAGATGAAAAAAAATTTGCTAGGATATGTTTCGATAATTTTAATGAACAATTAACAGAGGTATCTGATAATTTTAGAATCATAATTTTAGAGGATAAATTTTTCATAAATAATTGTGATTTAGCTCTATTAAATAGGCTAGAAAAAATGATTTTATCTTTTTCAAAATTATTAGATAAAAATATAAAATTATTAGCTAATAATTTAATTGATGAAATCCAAATTGAAAGTTCGATTAATAATTATAAAGATGATGATATCAATTATTCTCTTAAAGATTTATCAATAAATTGTGGGAAAGACGAAATACAAGGATTAATATATTATTTAAGCAAAGGAATAAAACAGAAAGATGAGCCATATAATAATGAAAAGCAGGTTAAAAAATTAAATGATAATGAAGTGAAGGAAAAAGTTGTAAATAAACTTTATAAAATTTTACCGCAAGATATCATATTTATTTTACCTGATGAAAATATAATTAAAAAGAAATACTTTTCGAAAAATATTTATAATTTAAAAGATTATATAGATTATATAAAACTTGATGAAAATAAACAATATAAAATTTCAATAATTTATACATATACCAGCATTGTTGATTATATAGTTGGATTGGAAGAAAAAATGAGTTTTAATATTTCTAATATAACAAGTGAGACTGGATTCAAAAATAAAATAATTGAAATAAAAAATACAAATGAAAATAATATATTGAAAAAGGAAGATTATATATGTATTAAATTTGATAAATCTAACTCTAAAACTGTAAAATTTATAAGCAATTATATATTGAATAATTTTAATGATGATAAATATAATTATCATTATATACTTATAATACATATTAATAGAAATTTTCATAAAGATAGAATTGAAAGAATATATTCATTACCGGATATTAATGATAATATAAATCAAATATTTATAGATAATTTGAATGGTAATAAAAATATAGACATAAAAGATTTATTGTCAAGCGACATAAAAAAATTTTTAGAAAATCAAAGAGAAGAAATACAATTAGATAAAGAATTTGATAAAACTCTAAAAAGTTTTTTAAGCATTGAATTAAAAGAAGCTGGGTTTGATGAAGATAAAATTGAAGAATATATTAATGAAATATTGAAATATATGAATGAAGAAAAATCTATTAAAAATAAAATTAACGAAATTGCATTTAAATTTATTGATGAAGATAAGGATAATGAAGATATAAATTGTAAAGATATAATTGATAAAATTTATACGCAAAAATATATTAATAAATACACTATTGATATTGTTTCACTGTTGATAGATTATATTAAAGATAATATATTTAATAAATATTTGATTATTATATTTGAAAAATTAGAAGATAATAATATCTTGACAACATTGTTTGAACTTTATGTAAATGAATTTAAATCAATAGATAAAGACCTTATTGAAGATATGATAATAAAATATTTGGATGAGATGACAACTGATAAAAAAGAACTCCGTTGTAAATTTTTATATAATTATAAAATTCCTGGATTTTATAAATTTTATTTTGAGATTTCAGATTATATAAATAAAAATATTACCCTAAACTATTCTAAAAATGAAAATAATTTAAGAAAAATGATTAAAGAGGATATTGATGAAATAAAAAAATTCCAAGACACAGAAGAAACTTTATTAAACACTCTTTCACAAGAAATTAAAAAAAATTATCAGTTTATTTATGAGAATATAAGCAAAATTCATCAGGAATTAGTATTAAAAGATTATATAACTTTTTATATCAATAAATATAAAGAAAGCCATGAATTTAGAGATGATATTCATAATAAAGAAGAAGAATATTACAAATTGGTGGATTTATTACTAAAATTAAGATTTAACGATGAAAATAAAATAATATCAAATGGAAAAAAAAATGATATTTTATTAATAAAAATAATATGGATGGAGTCTAATATTAATAATATTTTCAAAATATTATTAATATTTGAAAACTCTAAACTTATTTTCAATGGAGAAGGAAATAAATTGTTTAAAAAGATTGAAGAAGAAGCGAACAAAATAATATATATAACTAGAGAAAAAAGAAATCCTGAGCATACGAGAGAGGTAAATGAATGCTTTTACAAATTATTAGCTGGTATATGTTATAGTATAACATCAGATGATATAAAATTAGTTGAAATTAAAGATAAAAATAAAAAAGATGAAATACAAATTGAAGTTAGTTATTATTATTATAAATTAATAGAAATAAATAAAACTTTACAGATACTAAATGATGAATTATATATTTATTTAAATGAAATGTATATTATCGATGAATTAATTAAAATTATTGATATATTTAAAAATAATAATTTTAAATTGATAAAAGAGGTTAGAAAACTTATGAGCGAAAATTTAAAAATATTACAAATTTATGCTAATAATTATGATTCTGAAGATTTTATTGACAAAATTAATAATTATTTTAATCAGTTTTATAATTTACTCATTAATGATAAATATAAAAAAAATAATGATTATTATGATAAATTAAGATATATATTATTCAAAGAATTTAAAAAAATTAACGAAATTAATTATCGTTATCAAATTTTAGAAAAATTATTAGAAGAAAATGAAATGATAAAAAAATCCATAGAATTTTTCCAAATGATATTCAATAAATATTTAAATTTAAAGGTAGATAAATTTAAAAATAATATAGATTCAATTTTCAATCAAGAAGATGATATTCTATTAAAATATATTGAAACCAAATTAGATAATATTTTTTTGGAAGAAATAATATTTTATATGTTTGAAAAAAATTCATTAGTTTTTTTAAATAATGCTTTTGAAAAAGAAGAAAATATAAATATAGAAGATGAACCACTTTTAATTTTAATGGAATGCATTAAATTTTTAGAGAACTATATTTCTAAACCTGAAGATATGGAAAATAAATTAAAAGATTTATGTAAACTTTTTTGTTTAAGTTATATAAAAATCTATTGCTATATTTTTATAAATATGTTTAATAACCCAAAGCCTAAATATAAAAATCCTAAAAAAGTAATAGATATTATTAAAGATAATAAGCCTATTTGCAAAATGATGAGAATATATATATATAAAATACTCTTTAATAATTGTAATGTTGATGTTTTTATTAATTCTGCTACAATTAATAAATATAAATTAAAAGATTATGGTGATCTAGATTCTAATGGAATGATTAAAAGTGAAGAATTATGCAATATTTATAAATTTGATGGAAGAATTAAAACTCTAAAAGAAAAGAATTTTGACTCTTTAAATAATTTAATAGTTAAAAATATAAAAGAAGATTATAAAAAAATAAAAATTAGAGATTTTAACATCAATGAAAATGGAATTGATAATTTTTATGTGTCTTCCTATAATTCTACTTTATCAAATTTATTATTTGAAAATCAAAATGTTGATGAAAACTTTTATAATAAGATATGTAAGCCTTTGTTTGAAAAAGAGTCAATATTAGAAGCAATTAAACTATTTTATGAGCCAAAAAAATTTTATAAAATGAAAGATGATTTGAAAATCAATGCAAAGAATATAAAACCTTTATTAATTGGATATCGTTTTTGTTTAAACGAACTATTTAATAAAAATAATCAAGGAATTTATTATCCTTTATATACTAGTGATTATAGTAAATATATTTCAAATAGATTCTATCCTGGTAATGATTCAAAAATAAATATTGTCTATTCTGATATTATAAAACATTTTGAAAATAAACCAAATGAAGGTTGCTATATTTGCTTATGCCAAAAATGGTATTACCATTCAATTCCTTCAGGATTTCCTGGAGAAAATGAATTAGAAATGAAATGTCCAAAATGCTCAACAAACATTGGCTCTTATATGAAAGACGGAAATATAGTTATTGTTAAAAACGATAAATATTATAGAATATTTAGAGATAAAGATGAAATAGATGATATTAAAAATAGTGATAAAAGGCAAAAATTGAATGAAATTAATTATATGACGCTTGAGGAATTTGAAAACAAATTTATAAATAAATCTATTATAAATGAAAGAGGAATTTTTAACATTGATAAATTAGATATTAAAAAAGATAAAAGAATCAGGAATTTAAGTCCAATCGTATTTAGGTTACTAAATTATATTTTGAATATACATTTATTTTTTGTAAGATTACTATTAACAGATAGAAAAGAATCTGAATTTGATAAAAATTATTTACCAAAAGGAATGAATTGGGTAGAAAAAATAAATGAATGTTATAACCTTTTGAATAATGAATTATTAAATGATAATATTGATTCTACTGAGGATTTTATGAATTTTATATTTGTTGATCTATTCAATATACTAAATCAAAGAAAATATATTGATGGTTATGAAGATCTTGTTGGGTTTGAGGAAGAGATAGAAGAGAAAATTCAAAGTAAAATAGAAGAGTATAAAAATGATAAATCAGATAATAAAAGGAATAATGAAAATAATATATCTTTTATTAATCTTTTAAAAGAAACTTATTCAAGCTATAGTTTTGACTCAAAAGAATTTCCATTTTATAAATATTTCATGTATTCATATTATTTAGATGAAAAATATATTAATACAAAATTACAATTTATGGATGAAAATAAATATCCTATATTAAGGCAATATTTGGATAACAAAAATCAGACTAAATTAAACGATAAATCTAAACAAAATAAATATTCATTAAATGACCTTAATTTATTTAACAAAGTATTAAATTTAATGATTGATACATTTTTAAATAATATATCAAGAGAATTGGCTGAAAAAACAAAATTAGAAAATGAAGAAGTCTATAAAAAAAATAAAAATTTATTTGAGGATTTTTTCACTTTTTATAATAATTTGAAAATAAAAGAAAATAATAAAGGAATAGAATTGAAATTAACTAAAAGTAGTTTATTAAGTGATTTTTTTATAGATGCAAATAATAAATTTGGAAGAAGTTATATCAATATATACAAAGAATTTATTAAACTACAAAATGAAGAAATCGAAAATTTATTAAATTTAAAATATGGAATTATTGATAATAATTTCAAAAATAAAATTAATGTTCAATTGGTTAATAAAGATGAAATATTTACATTAAAATTACCTGAAAATGTTTCATTTATTTCTATATTATTTGAAAATACTTATAGAAAAATATTAGATAGTGAAACTCTCAATTATAAATTATATAAAGAATATGAAATTAATTATGATATTATCGAAGATAAAATGACTGACTTTTTGCTAAAAAATAAAAAATTATTGAATGATGATATTACTGAATTTATTTATAACAACGAGGTATTTAGTACTAAAATCACAGGTTCTCTCACTGAATTGAAAAATTATTATAATATTAATATTACTTCTGATGATAAATTAGCTCTATATAAATATTGTGATGATAATGGAGATAATATAGTTTTGTATAAACAAATAATTTATGATTTTATTCAATTTATAAAAATTATAAATGATAATCGAAATAATATACCTGAAGAATCGATTATTTTTGAAATAATTAAAAAATATAAAGATAATCTGAAATCGCCTGATATATTTATCACTTTATTTCAAGGAAACAACAGTTTTAAAATTGGGAAAACATATGAAATTTTTCAATATTTTCTAAAGATAATATATCAACATATAAATAATGATATTAGTAAATATCAAATAGAATTAGATAATGAATCTAAAGATATTTTAACTAATTATTTTAATAATAAACCTATAATTAACAAAAATGTTTTTGCATATGCCTTAAGACTATTTATTAGTTTAGTGTTATTACTTGAAGATGACAAAGAGAAAAAAATTAGAATGAATAATAATAATGTTATTAACTATATGAAATCACTAGATTTATGGCCAAAAGATATTTTTAATAATAAAGACTTTAATAAAATTATGAATGATTTAAGAACAATTGATGCAAAAATATGCCAAATAATTTCTTTATATGATGATTTAGGTAAGGATATAAAAGGAGATGAATTTGATGAATATAAAAAAATAATTGAAAATCAGCGAAATCAAAAAGATGATAATGATGATAATGATGATAATGATGATAATGATGATAATGATGATAATGATGATAACAATAATAATGATGATAATGATCAAAACAATGACGATGATGACGAAGTTAGAGATGAATAAAGTTATATTTTCCAATAATATTAATTTTTAAAAAAATAAATTATCTTATAATATAATTATTCAAAAAAAATTAATAAAAATATTAAATTAAAATATCTCATTGAATTAAGATTTTGTCTAATTAAATAACCATATATTTATAAATATTCAATGGGGATTGGGGATT
>JAEEGL014648427.1_pt1 | contig 16712 bp, 15 predicted proteins | sample 9134231 | NCBI WGS metagenome assembly JAEEGL01 (sample SAMN16246548, study PRJNA631951) | gut metagenome | biome: gut microbiome; feature: rumen; material: fiber-attached | host: Bos | place: Iran: Karaj | collected 2018-10 | reverse complement strand
GTGTCGGTTCCAACCTGTTGCGGATCCACGGCGTGGAGAAACTCTACGGCACGAACCACCGCATCCTGCCGGACATGATCGAGGTGGGCTCATTCATCGGCATGGCCGCCATCTGCCAGAGCGAGATCACCATCAAGGACGTGTCCTGGTTCGACCTGGGCCTCATCCCGGAGGCCTTCCGCCGCCTGGGCGTGAACCTGGAGCAGCGGGGCGACGACATCTATGTTCCGGCGCAGGAGAGCTATGAGATCGACTCCTTCCTGGACGGTTCCATCATGACGCTCGCCGACGCCCCCTGGCCGGGCCTTACCCCGGACCTGCTGTCCGTGATGCTCGTCGTGGCCACCCAGTGCAAGGGGAGCGTCCTCATCCATCAGAAGATGTTTGAATCCAGGCTGTTCTTCGTGGATAAGCTCATCGACATGGGTGCCCAGATCATCCTTTGCGACCCGCACCGGGCCGTTGTGATCGGACACGACCACCGGATCACCCTGAAGGCCGCCCGCCTGGTTTCGCCCGATATCCGTGCCGGTATTGCGATGCTCCTTGCCGCGATGAGCGCCAAGGGCACTTCCACCATCGACAACATCGAACAGATTGACCGCGGCTACGAAGACATCGAGGGCCGCCTGAACGCCCTTGGGGCGAAGATCACGCGGGAATGAACTACAAGAGACTTTTCTCCTCCGATGTCCCCTCCTTCCTGCGGAGCCCCGTCCGTGAGATTTTCCGGAAGGTGGACCTCAGCGCTATCTGCTCGTTTGCGGGCGGATATCCTGCTGCCGTCACCTTCCCGGTGGAGGATTTGAAGACGCTTCCGGGCCGCGTATTGGAAAAGTATGGGACCAAGGCGCTGCAATACGGTGCTACCCAGGGGGTTCCGGAACTTCGCGAGGCCATCGCCGCCCGTAACGGCGTGCCGGTTTCGCAAGTGCAGATAACGACCTCCTCCCAGCAGGGCATCGACGTGTGCACCCGCATCCTGTGTGACCCGGGCGACGTCATCCTCACCACCGAACCCACCTATCTGGGTGCATTGCAGTCCTTCAAGGCCTACCGGGCCGATGTCAGGCCGAAATCGTCCTACCGGAAACCGGAGAAGGGCGTCCTTCGCGTCGATGCACCGGAGCCGAAACCGCATTACAAGTTCATCTACGTCATCCCGGACTTCAACAATCCGTCGGGGGAGACGATGACGCTGGAGGAGCGGAAGGAGATTGTGGCGTTGGCGAGGGAACTGGACATTGTTATCGTGGAAGACAGTCCGTATCGGGAGTTGCGATACAGCGGGGAAGACGTGCCCACGATCCGTGAGCTGGCTCCGGAACGCACGCTGCACCTGGGCAGTTTTTCCAAGATCTTTGCGCCGGGCTTCCGGCTGGGCTGGATCATCGGCCCGGAGGAGCTGCTGGAGCAGATCTACGTGTGCAAGCAGGCGCTGGACCTGTGCCCGCCGGTGTTCGACCAGTATCTGGCCACCGAGTTCCTCATGAGCGGCGCCCTGGACGCCAACCTCGTGAAAACCAAGGCCGAGTACCGCCGTCGCAGGGACCTGATGGTGAGCCTGTTGGAGAAGTATATGCCGGAAGGTGTGAAATGGACCTATCCCGAGGGCGGCCTGTTCCTGTTCCTCACGCTGCCTGAAAGCATCGACACCATTGAAATGTATGACGAAGCCCTTTCCAAGGGTGTCGCCTATGTGGCCGGTTCGTTCTTTTTCCTGGACGGCAGCCACCGCAATACCATGCGTCTGAACTTTTCCTTCATTGCCGAAGAGAAGATGGAGCCAGGCCTGAAACTGCTCGGCGAAATCGTCGCCGGCCGCCTCAATCGTTAGTCTATGGACAAGAAACTGTATTATTTCTCCGGAGCGGGGAATGATTTCGTAGTCATTGACGGCCGCGAGGGGGACGTGTCGGCTTACCGGGAGGCCACCTGCATCCAGGCGCTGTGCAAGGAGTACGGCACTGACGGACTGATGATCCTGGGTTCCGGTGACGCAGTGGTCGAGTTCTCGATGGAGTTTTACAACCCCGATGGTTCCGGCGGCATGATGTGTGGGAACGGCGGGCGCTGCATCGTGGCGTTCGCCGATTACCTGGGCATACTGCCTGCCGCTGCTGAACGCAAGTCCGAAGACGTCACCGCCGCGCCTGGCGTATTCCTTTTCCGCGCCCCGGACGGGCTGCATACCGGCGAGATCCTGGAACATCCGGAGGACGACCTTTGGACGGTCCGCATCAAAATGATAGACGTTCACGGGATTGCGTCCATGATGGGCGGATTCTTCCTGAACACCGGCACGCGGCATTTCGTCAAGTTTGTGGACGATGTGGAGAAGGTCGATGTGGAAGCGGAAGGGAAGACCCTCCGCTGGGATCCGGCCTTTGCGCCCGTCGGCACCAACGTGAACTTCGTCCACGTCGCTCCGGACGGCCTCCATGTCCGCACCTTCGAGAAGGGCGTCGAGGGCGAGACCCTCGCCTGCGGTACCGGCCTCACGGCCAGCGCCCTGGCGGCGTATCACGCTGGCGTGCCGGCTGCTGCGCCGGGCGAGTACCACCTCCGCGCCCGCCAGGACTGGCTGTCGGTGAACTTCACGCCCGGTCCGGACGGGACCTTCACGGATGTTTATCTTACTGGTCCGGCACGCCTCGTCCGCATCGGTGGCGCCTAAATCGTTGATTATCAGCGATAAACATGGTTGTGCCCTGTGATTCCAGTCACAGGGCACAACTATTTAATCGTTTGATTCACAGGCGATAAAGTGCCACTCTTTATTTCATCCGGTCACGGGCGTCCTGACCGGCGCCGGTTCCCTTGTACTTGCTCGCCGCGCTGTTGAAGCGGTAGCGGATGGAAAGCACGAGCCGCTGTGTGTCCATCAGAACACTCTGCGTGATGTTGTAGTGCCCCAGGTTGGTGAAGACGTTGTTGTGTCCCATGTAGGTCAGGTCGCGGCCTTCCAGACGGAGCACCAGGGAACCGTCCTTCAGCAGGGTTTTCTGCACAGCGGCCGTCAGGTCGAAGTAGTGGTTGGTCAGCGTGATGTTCTGCTGCTGACCGGGGCTGTGGTATTCGCCGCCCAGTTCGAGCTGCCAGCCCTGCTTGAGGGTGAGCGTGTTGTTCAGTTGGGCGATCCAGATGGGCGCATCGTTGAAGACGAGGTCCCCTACTTTGAGCCAGGTCTTCTGGAAGCCGGTCGTCGCGCTGATGTTCCAGGGGCCGATGGTCGGAGTGGCCACCAGGAAAGCGGTCAGGGACCGGAGCGGATTCTCCCCGTTGACCGGCTTGAGCAGGATGACGCCTTCCTCGTTGTACAGGTTCGCCCAGGTGATGATGGGTTCCTTCCTGCGGTCGTAGCTGACGGATAGGGTCAGGAAATTCCAGAGTGCCGTGGCGGACAGAGATTGGATGGACTGCGGCTGGAGAGCGGCGTTTCCGCTCTGCAGGGTGTAACGGTTGTTGTAGCGGATGGCGCTGGACAGCATCGAGAAGCCGGGACGGGCCGTGCGGGCGCTGTAGCTGAGCATCGTCTGCACCGGGCCGAAAGCGCCCGCGAAAGAGACCGACGGGAAGAGGTTGTTGTATTTCCGCGAGTAATCGTCGTCTCCCAGCAAGTCATCGAAGGCATACTCCACGTGCTCGAAGCGCAGGCCGGCGTTCAACTGGCCGATCTGGCCCACCACGAAGCCGTAGTTCACGAACGCGGCGGCGTTGTCTTCCTTCACGCGGGAGGAGGATGCGGGGATTTCAGCTCCGCGCAGGATGTAATTGTCGCGGGTGCGGGAGAAGGTCTCTTCCGTGCCCACCTGCAGCTGGCCTCGCCAGATGGGGTAGGAAAGCACCAGCTTGGCGGCGTAAAGCCTGCTGTCGGAACCGGATTCCGTGGATACCGTCGCATCCTGGATGTCGCTGTCCTCCTGGATGTTGGAAATCTGGTTGTTGGAGACTTGGTAATAGTCCAGGTTCAGGTCGATGCCCATCTTGCCGGCCAAGCCGTTGTAGTAGGCGTTGGCGCCCAGGGAACGGGGCGCTTCCGGCCCGTTCTGCCCACGGTTGACCGTCTTCAGGTGGTCGATTAGTTCACTGCCCCGGAAGATGTCCCCTTCCATCAGCGTGTAATCGTTGTAATCCAGGCTGCGTCCCCAATCCACCTTGACACCGGCGGAATGATTGTTGGCGATCTGCCAGTTGACGCCGCCGTTGAGGGTCAGCGATTGGTTGCTGAAGTCCCCGGTCAGGGTTTCGATCTGCCGGATGACCGGATTCAGATTCGCTTCCTGAACAAGGTCGCTGTTCTGGCGCTGGCTGAACCGGTTGTAGTTTACCCCGCCGAAGATGTCCACACCGCCGGTGCGGTAATTGACATTGACCGCGGCGTTCGGGTCGTTGAACTTCTTGACCCGGAGCGACTGTTCATCGACCAGGTTCACATTGAAGCCGAAGCCTTCGCCCTGACGCTTGATGGTGCGGATGCGGACGACGGCGCGCACGGTGGCGTCATACTGGGCTCCGGGGTTGTTGATAACCTCGACGCTCTGGATCTCGTGGCTCAGGATGCGGTCCAGCTCGGTGGCGTCGGTCAGTTTCCGGCCGTTGATGTAGATCTGCGGGGCGCCCTTGCCGATGACTTCCAGTCCGTCCTGGCCCTTGATGATGCCGGGAACTTTGCCCAGGACGTCGTTCGCCGTGCCCGCGTTCTCCAGCACGGAGCCGTGCACGGAGGTGGCGAGGCCTTCGCCGGTAAGTTTGGTCTTGGGCATCACAGCCTGCACGACGGCTTCGCCGAGCAGTTGTGTGTCTTCCTCCAGGCGGACAGGGGGGAGTTCCAGGAGCGTGCCCTGCAGGGTGACTGTCTGGACGGCATCACGATAACCCACGAGCGAGACGGTAAAGGTATAGGAACCTTGCGCGGCCTTCAGGGAGAAGCGGCCCTCGGCGTCCGCGGAGGTCCCGCAGACGACGGCTCCGTCCGTATTAGAGAGGTATGCGGTTGCGAATCCGGCCGGTGCGCCGGTGGCATCAACCACCGTCCCGCGGAGTTCCGTCACGCTCTGACGAGCAGCGAACGCATTGACAGTCAAGCAGATTGCGCAAGCGATAAAAGCAAGAAACCGTTTCATATCTTTGTGTATTAGTAAAATAGTACACTGCAAAGGTAGGTGATATTTTTTTATTCTGCAAATTTTTTTTGCGCGATAAGAAAATAATACACTCCCTCCATTCTGGTGGCAGGTAATGGCGTATCAATCAGCGCTTTAAGCAGTAGTCCCCTGTGACGGGAATCACAGGGGACCACCAGTCTATCGCTTGAGAGTCAGGCATTTACCTGCCACCAGTCGGGCTTGGGAGTTGCGAACGAGGCGCTCAGTTCTTGGCCGCGTCGGCGATCATTTGCTCCAGTTTGTCACGCGGGATGGTGCCGTCGATGCAGATGAAGTTGGTCTCTTCCCCGTCGCGGGAGAGCAGCACGAAGCTGTTCACGGTGCGCTCGTCACCTATGGTATACATTCGTGTGACTTCCCCGTTGTCCTTGGCTTCCATGAGGAGTTCGTAGTCGCCCTTCTGGATGAAGCGGTTCACGTCGGCGGCCAGGTCGGCGGCCAGGTCCTGGTTGGAGATGGTCAGGATATACAGGCCGGAAAGGTTCTTGATGATGGGAGCGAGGTTCACGTTTTCTCCTTCCATCTGGATGTCGGGAATCTTACCGATCAGGCGGAACATCGCAGGGGAGATGTACACGGCTTCGACACTGTCATAGTCGGAGTACTTGTTGTAGAGGGAACGCCCGTCCTGGGCGAGGGCGGAGATGCTCATGAGAAGCATCGCCACGAGGATATAAAGCTTTTTCATTTCCAGTAGTTTAATTTGTCAAGGGTTGTTTCGGATTCGGATATCTTGGAGGCGCCGTAGGAAACGGTGCCGGTTATTTTGGCAAAGGCTTTTTCCACTTCGGCATAGGCCAGGTAGGGATCGTCGAAGGTGTCCTTCGGAGTGCGTTCCCGGTTCAGGAACACGGCGCCCAGGGCGAACAGCGAGATGGCGGCGGCCACGGCGAAGACGGAGGCTCCGTATTTCCGGGCGGAGGCACGGGTGGGCTTCAGAGCGTCTGTCTCCTTCCTGCCGACGGCGGCCTGCACCCTGCCGGAAAGCTCCTCCGGCACGGGGATGCTTTCATCGACCGAGATCCTTTCCAGGTCTTCGGCGGAAAGCCGGGATATTTCTTCAAGCGTCTTCATACTGTTTCAGTTTTTTTCGGGCCAGGCTCACCTGGACGCGGATGTTCAAAGGGGAAAGGCCGGTTTCGGCGGCGATTTCATCATAGGACAAACCTCGGAGGAGGTGCAGTTTGACCAGTTTCCGCTGGCTGTCGGGGAGGCGCTCCATCGCCTGCATTACAACCCCGAGGGTCTCCTTCGCCGCCAGCTCCTCATCGGGCGGAGCCTTGCCGACAAGGTCGTCGCTCAGCGGCCGGGCCGGGGTCAGGCGCCGGATGCGGTCGATGCAGAGGTTCCGCACGAGCAGGGCACCGTAGGCGCCGGGATTCCGGACGAGGTCCAGGGTATCGCGCATCTTCCAGAGCTTCACATACAGGTCCTGTACGGCGTCCAGGGCATCGGCCCTGTCTTCCAGCAGGAAGTAGGCGACGCGGTAGAAACGCTCCTGCAGGGGGATCCAGACGGTATGGAACCGGGCGTCAGTCATCAGTCGGCCTGTTTCATCAGAGTTTCGACCTGGTCCATGCGGATGGTTCCGCGGATAAAGATCAGCGCATCTTCCGCCAGGATGGCGATGTCTTCCAGCAGGTCTCCCCCTTCCGTAGACGTTCCGTAGATGCGGACCGTTTCGCCGTCGTCTTTCGCTTCCATCAGCATTTCGCCGCCTTTGAGGATCTTGTTCGCCTTGCGCAGGAACTTGTCCCTCGCTTCGGGCTCGGCGTCGGAAAAGTCCACGACCGTGAGGCGTTTGATGCCGCTGAACAGTTTCAGGGCTTCGCGGTCTTCCTGGCTTTCGGCGGCCGAGCGGGCGGCCGCTTTCAGCAGGCCCAGTCCGACTCCGCCCAGGTCCACGACTTCGAATCCTTCGGTTCCCTTGTAGGTGGAAACCAGGCTGCGGAGCTTTGCGTTCTGTCCTCCCGCCCAGGCGTTTGCGCCCAGGCTCAGGACCATCAACAGGGTAATCAGTAACTTTTTCATATATCAAAAATCAACCGGCTGCATCCATATGACGCAGGACGCGGCCGGTTGTTAAAGGCAATTGTGAAAATTATCGCAGCAGGTCTTCGAGCTGCACACTGCCGGACGTTTTCTCGTCGCGATATTTGACGATGACGGGACAGTAAAGGTGCACGCCGCTTTCGAGGGGCTTGCCGCCGCGGATGATGGGCTTGGATCCGGAGACGACCACGGCGCCGCGGGGGACGACCACGCGGCCGTCGGCGTTGCGGCGGATGAACTCGCCCGTCGTTGCGTCGAAGATGGCGGTGGAGGATGTGATGATGACGCCGGAGGCGACGACTGCGCCCTCTTCCACGATGGTGCCCTCGTAGATGCCGCAGTTCCCGCCGATGAAGGCGCCGTCTTCGATGATGGTGGGCATGGCGCCGGCGGGCTCCAGCACGCCTCCGATCTGCGTGGAAGCGGAAATGTGGATATGACGGCCCACCTGTGCGCAGGAGCCGATGGTCACGTGGGAATCGACCATCGTGCCTTCGCCCACGTACGCGCCTACATTGACATAGGCGGGGGGCATGACGATGGAGCCGGGGGCAAGGTAGGCGCCGCGGCGGATGCTGGAACCGCCCGGGACGATGCGTACGCCGTCTTCGGCCGTGAACTTGCGCACGGGGAAGGTAGCCTTGTCGAAGAAGGGGAACTGGCCCTGAGACATGTCGGTAACGGCCCCGAGCTTGAATCCGGCGAGGATGACTTCCTTTACCCATTTGTTGACAACCCACTGGCCGTCCATCTTTTCCGCTACCCGGATCTCGCCTTTCTCCAGGCCTTCGATGACTTCGTTGAAACGTTCGAGGGTTATTTCCATAATTCTTCGAGTGTCTTTGCGATGAGTTCTTCCGTTTTCTCCGAGGCCGGCACGAGGGGCAAGCGGAGCTCGTTGGCCATCAGGCCCAGACGGGCCATGGCGGCCTTGCCGGGGATGGGGTTCGGCTCCACGAAAAGGGCCTTGAACAGGGGCATCAGCCGATAGTGGAGGGTACGGGCCTCGGGCATGTCATCCCGCTGCAGGGCCTCCACGAGCGCTACCATTTCGCGCGGGGCGACGTTGGAGGCGACGGAAACGACGCCGTCGGCTCCGGTCGCCATCAGCGAAAGCGTTTCGTCGTCATTGCCGGACAGCACGCTGAACCCCTTGGGTTTGCAGCGGATGATTTCGCTGATTTGCTTGTAGTTGCCGGAGGCTTCCTTTACGGCGATGATGTTGGGGACCTCCTCCGCCAGGCGGAGGGTGGTTTCGGCCTGGATGTTCGCGCCCGTGCGCCCGGGCACGTTATAGATAACGACAGGTTTGTCAGTACTGCCGGCCACGGCCTTGTAGTACTCGTACAGGCCCGTCTGGTTGGGCTTGTTATAGTAGGGAACGACGATGAGGAAAGCGTCGGCGTCCGGGAGCTGCGCCATGCTTTCCAGCGTGGCTGTCAGCGAATTGGTTCCGCCGCCCACGAGGAGGGCTTTGCCCGGCGCGTTCTCGCGCGCGAGGGCCAGTATCCGCCGGCGTTCCGCCACGTTCAGGCACGGCGTTTCGCCCGTGGTTCCGAGCGGTACGAGGAAATGGATTCCGGCATCGACCTGCCGCCGGACGCTCGCCGCGAACGCCGCCTCGTCCAACTTTCCGTCCCGGAACGGGGTGAACAGCGCCGTTCCGCATCCTTTGAGAGTAAGCATGATAACCTTCTTTTTTAACCGGTCGCTAAGTTACGAATTTTTCGGTGAACGGCAAGCGGGCCCCAGCATGGCCTCGCAGGCGACGAGGAGGTCCTGGAAGGTCCGTTCGAAGTCGCCGGTGTACCAGGGGTCGGCGACGTCCCGGCCGACGCCCGTATAGGACATCATGAGATGGACCTTGCCTTCCGGATCGTCGGGAATGATGCGTTTGAGGAGCCGCAGGTTGGAGGCGTCCATGCAGACGATCCGGTCGAAGCGGTCGTAATCGCTGCGGCGCACCTGCCGGGCACGCTTGTCCGGGTCGAAGGGGATGCCGTGCTGGCGGAGGCTCCTTTGGGCAGGAGGATAGATGGGATTGCCGGTCTCCTCCGCCGATACGGCGGCTGATTCAGCATAGGCCTGGATACCGTTGATCCCGGCCAAAGCCTTGAAGATAAACTCCGCCATCGGGGAACGGCAGATGTTTCCGTGGCAGACGAACAGGACCCGCATCACAGCAGTTCCTTGAATTCGTGCACGCCCGTGAGGCCCTCGGTGAGGAGAGCGGCGGCGACGGCGCCGGCGGCCAGACCTTCGCGCCCGAAGGCTTCGTGGGTTAGGGTGAGTCTGTCGACCTCCGAAGTGTAGGTGACCGTATGGATGCCGGGAACCTCACCGATGCGATGGGCGGTAATCTCAGGTTCCGTGCCCAAGCCTTCCTCGACTAGTTTCCCGAGGCTCTTCGCCGTTCCGGAGGGCGCGTCCAGCTTGTGGATGTGATGGGTTTCTTCGATGGCGGGGGTGTAGCCGTTGCCCTTCAGCATCCTGCTTACCCGCTCCACGGCGGCGAAGAGGGCATTGACCCCGAGGGAAAAGTTCGACGCATAGATGAGCGGCGTTCCGGCCTCTTCAAAAGCCTTGAAAACGTCCTTTTCGATATCGTTCCAGCCCGTCGTGCCCACGACGGCCGCTTTGAAGTGCTTGGCAATGAAGGGGTAATTGGCCCGGAATGCATCCGGCCAGGTGAAGTCGATGACCACGCATTCCTTCGCTACGTCCGGGTCCACGCTGCAAATATCCTCGCTGGCCGCGACAAGTTCGATGCCCCGCCGCTTCAGTTCCTGTTCCACCATATGGCCCATCCGGCCGTATCCGCTGATGATTACTTTCATAGAATGGATTTGTAAATGTCGATGTATTGTTGCACGGCGGTCTCGAGGTCGGCAGTTCGGACGTATTCGTCGGCGCGATGCGCGACGAGGACACTGCCGGGTCCGCAAATGGCCTTGTGCGTGAAGTTCGTCAGGTGCGGCGCATCGCTTCCGAAGGCGACGGGCTTTGACGGAAGGCCGGCGACCGTCCAGTAACGGGCCGGGGTGTCTCCCCCGCGCGGGGAGACGGCAAGCCGCCCGTCCAGGCGGGACGGTGCGTCAGCCATCCAGGCGGACACGGCATCGTCCGACAGGAAGGTCGTCCGGAAGTAGATGCGGCAGGTCACCTCCGGCGACAGGATGTTCTGCGGATTGTCGCTCTTCAGGAGGCCGACGTTCCAGGTTGTCTCACCCAGTACGGGGTCCATCCCGAAGTCCTTTTCCTTCAGCAGGTCCATGAACTTGACGAACAGGTCCACGGCGCTTACCCCGTGCCGGGGATAGCCCGAGTGGAACGGTTCGCCGGTGAACTTGAGGTCGAACGACTTGGTCCCTTTCGAGGCGGAGACCATGCAATTGTCCGTAGGCTCGCCCACGACCAGATACTCCGCCCGGAAGTCCGTCTTTGCAAAGGCTTTGGCTCCCCATGAGCCGGTCTCTTCCCCTGCAAGCAGCAGCGCTCCGAAACCGGTACGCCCTTCTTCCGCGAGTTGTCGGCAGGCCGTAATGATGGAAAAAACCTGTCCTTTTGCGTCGCACGACCCCCGGCCTTTGACGACATCGTCGGAGAAAGTCGGGGAAAGATAGGGCGGAACGGTGTCGATATGCGAGCAGAAGACCAGCTTCGGCGTGCCCCAGGTCAGGAGCAGGTTGAGGGTGCCGTCGCCGACTTCTTCGAGCCGGAGGTCGGGACGGTTCGACTCCGGGAACAGGCCCGGGAGGCGTTCCGCGAGCCATTCGGCGGCGTCCCGCTCGCGGCCGGAAGTTGAGTCGATGCTCAGAAACTCTTGAAAGAAAGTCCAGTCCATGTCGATTATCGCAAAATGTCGTTGAGGAGGCTCGCGGCGGCCTGGCGGGCGCCTTCGCCGGGACCCTGGATCACGATGGGCGTGGGATGGAAAGCGCTGCGGATGAGGATGGCGTTCTCGGTACCGCGCAGGTGATAGGCCGGGTGTTCCTGCGGCACCTGCTGCACGCGGATGCCGGCCCGGTAGCCGAGCGGCGCGCTTCCGTCCTTCTCCAGGAAGGCGACGAAGCGACGGCGGCAGCCGGAGCGGAGGGCCTGGCGGTGCGCTTCGGCGAAAACGGGTTCCATTTCGTCGAGGCCGCGGTAGAAGTCGTCGAGGGATACGTCGAAGAGGCCCGACGGGATGAGCGGACGGATGTCCACGTCTTCTTCTTCCAGCCGGACTCCCGCCTCGCGGGCAAGGATGAGGAGTTTCCGCAGGGCGTCGCGTCCGCCGAGGTCCAGGCGCGGGTCGGGCTCGGTGAGCCCCGCTTCCTGCGCCGCCTTCACGAGCGAGGCGAAGGTGGGTCCCTCGCCGTAAGCGCTCAGGATCTGGTTCAGGGTGCAGGAGACGACGGCCTCGATGGAGACGACTTCGTCGCAGCTGTTTGCGCCGATGGCGAGGGATTCCAGCATGGGCAGGGCCGCACCCACGGTGGTTTCATACCGGAAGAAGCAGCCGTTCTCGCGGGCGGCTGCCTGCATGGCGGCATATTCGACATAAGGAACGGCGAAGGACCGCCGGTTGGAGGACACGATGTGCAGTCCCGCCCGGAACAGGTCCTCATAGCGGCGGTAGAGGGTTTCGCTGTCGGTGCAGTCCACGAACACGGATCCCTTGGGGGCCAGGTCGATGACGGCGTCCACGAAGTCGCCCGATACGCCGCCCGCCAGGTCGGAGACTCCGGCCGGGTCGATGCGGTAGCGGCGGCTGTCGGCGAGGCCGGCGACGCGGAGCGTCTTGCCGGTCCGTTCCGCCACGGTGCCGGCGGTACGCCCCACCATCTTGACCAGGGCCTTCCCTACGGCGCCGAAGCCCGCGATATACAGGTTCACCTCGCGGAGCGGCCGTGTTTCGAAAAAAGCACGGTGAAGGGCCAGCAGGGCGGGCACCTCCACGCTTTCCCGGACGTTCACGAGTACGTTATGTCCTTCCAGGGCGACGCCCAGCGGAGCGATGCCCGCTGCACGGAGCGTTTCGCGCACTTGGCTGGAAACCGACGTGAAATCGGCATCCGGCGTTCCTACAAGGCAGATTCCGCCGCCCGAAGAGGTGACGCCCACCCAGGGACTTGCATCGGCGGCGGCCGAAATGACCGTCCGTTTTCCGGACGGATCGAAAGTATTCCGGATCTCGATGTCGATACCCGCCTTCATCGCCGGGGCGACGGTGGGGGCGTACAGCACCTTGGCCCCGTGCTCTGCCATCTCCAGGGCGGAACGGTAGGACATCTCGGGGACGGTGCGTGCGGCGGGGACCTGTTTCGGGTTCGCCGTCATGATGCCCGGCACGTCGGTCCAGATCTGAAGGGAACCGGCGCCCAGGGCGGCCGCATACAGGGCGGCGCTGTAGTCCGAGCCGCCGCGGCCCAGGGTGGAGGTCTTTCCGCTGGAATCCGAGCAGATGAAACCCGGCGCCACGACGACCCGGGCGTCCGTCGCCGCCAGCGCGGCGCGGATGCGCCGGTACGTTTCCGGCAGGTCATCCTTCACGACCAGCCTGCGGGAATCCACCCATAATACGGAAACCCCGTCGCAGGCCAGTTTCCGGGCCAGGATATGCGTAGAGAGCAGTTCGCCGAAGGTGACTTTTTCATCGGCGGGAGCTGCGAGCATCTCGTCGAACAGGGCGGTGACCTCCGCGGCGGCGGAAACCCGCTCGGCGCCTGTGAACAGTCGCTGCACGATGGCGTGATGCCGCTCCCGCAGGGCCGGAAGGCCTGCGGCCTCCCCGGCGGCGCACGCAAGCAACCCGTCCGTACACCCGCTGATTGCTGAACTCACAAGCACGACGCGCCCCTTGGCGGTCTCCGCGCCCACGATGTCGAGCACCCTCGACATGTTGGTCGCGTCCGCCACCGACGATCCTCCGAATTTCAATACCCTGAACATGTTGCTTACAATAAAGTTTTCAAAGGTACGAAATCTTTTCGTAACTTTGCCGGGTATGATGAAAGTGCTGGGCATATTCGGTTTCCTGCAGTTCGGCATCGCCGACATCCTGGACATCCTGATGGTGGCCCTCATCATCTTTTTCCTGCTCAGGAGCATCCGGGGCGACTCCACGGTGGTGAACATCGTCCTGGTGCTGGTGCTGCTGGTGCTCGCACAGGCGATCGCGTCGGCCCTGAACATGCGGATGATGACGGTCCTGCTGAATGCCCTCCTGGACGTGGGCGTGCTGGCCATCATCATCATTTTCCAGCCGGAAATCCGACATCTGATGAACCGTTTCGCCATGCGGACGGGCATTACCCGGCGCACCGGGGAGCTGTTCAACAAACTGCTGGGCATCAAGGAGGAACGCCTGGGCTCCAAGAGCGTGGAGGAACTGGCCGAAGCGGTCCGCGCCATGTCGGCCGAAAAGACCGGCGCCCTCATCGTGATCCAGCACAAGTCTTCGATGGAAGAATACATCGCCACGGGTGACAGCTTCAACGCGGAGATCAACCGCCGGCTCATCATGAACATCTTCTTCAAGAATTCCCCGCTGCACGACGGTGCCATGATCATCGTCGGCAACCATATCGCCGCGGCCCGCTGCCAGCTTCCGATGACCAACCGCACCGACCTCCCGGCCCAGTTCGGGATGCGGCACCGGGCGGCCATCGGCCTGTCCGAGGATACGGACGCCGACATCATCGTCGTGTCGGAGGAAAGCGGATCGATCCGGTTCGTCCACAACGGCGAGGCCGTGAAGGTGGAGTCGATGCACGACCTGCGGCAGCTGCTGGGAAGCGCGATGGAGGGAAGTAAGGAGGAATAGCGGATGGAAGCATCGACACGGAGACTGGAAGGGAAACTCGGGTTCGACCGGGTGCGCACCCTCATCGCGGACCGCTGCTCCACCGACTATGCGGCTTCGCGTGTGGAGGAAGAGGAGTTTACCACCGACCCGGCCGAAATCCGCAGGCGCCTCCAGCTCACCGACGAGATGCGCCTCATCCTCATGTTCGAGGAGAATTTCCCGACGAGCGGATATATCGACTGTCTCCATTTCCTCGAGCCTATCGGCAAGAGTGCATCCATCGACCAGCTCTCCCTGGGCCGGTTGCGGACCATGCTGGATACCCTGAGACGGGTGACGGTGTTCTTCCGCGGCATCAAGGACGGGATTTATCCCGCCCTCAAGCGCCTGGCGGGGGGCATGCCGGCTTTCCCGGAGGTACAGCGCCGCATCGACGGCATCCTGGACCGCCACGGCGAAATCAAGGATACCGCTTCCGACAAGCTGTATGAGGTCCGGACCACCATCCGCGAACGGGAGATCAACGTTTCCAAGCGGATGAACGCCATCCTCCGGAAGGCGCAGCAGGAAGGACTCGTGGACAGCGACGCCAGTGTGTCCATCCGCGACGGCAAGATGCTTATCCCCGTCGCCTCCTCGAAGAAACGCCAGTTCCAGGGCTTCGTTTATGACGAATCTGCCACCGGCAAGACCACCTTTATCGAGCCGGCCGAAATCGTGGCCCTGACCAATGAGATATCCGAACTCCGGTTCGCGGAGACCCGGGAGATCGCGCGCATCCTGCACGAGTTCTCCGAGTTCCTGCGTCCCTTCGTTCCCGACCTGATGATGGCCGCATCCTTCCTGGGCGAGATCGATTTCCTGATGGCGAAGGCAGGCGTTGCCCTGGACATCATCGCGGGAATGCCGGTCCTGTCCGAGAGCGGGGAACTCTCCCTGCGGAAGGCCCGCCATCCGCTGCTGGAGAAGGCCCTCCGGAAGGAGAAACGGGCGATCGTGCCCCTGACCGTGAGCCTCACGCCGGCCAAGCATATCCTGCTGATTTCCGGTCCCAATGCGGGCGGAAAGTCGGTGTGCCTGAAAACCGTGGGCCTGTTGCAGTACATGTTCCAGTGGGGGATGCTCATCCCGACTTCCGAAACCTCGGAACTTCCTGTGTTCGACCGGATCATGGTGTCCATCGGCGACGACCAGTCCATCGACAACGACCTGTCCACCTACAGCTCTTTCCTGTCGGACATGAACGCCTTCCTGGCGGAGGCCGACGGGAAGACGCTCGTCCTCATTGACGAGTTCGGCTCGGGAACGGAACCGGCCGCGGGCGGCGCCATCGCCGAGGCCATCCTGGCCGAACTGGACCGCCGCGGCGTGTATGGGGTGATTACGACCCACTATACGAACCTGAAACTCTTCGCGGCTGCTGCTGAAACGGGCGTCGTGAACGGCGCGATGCTGTTCGATGAACGGAACATCGCCCCGCTGTTCCAGCTGGAGATGGGCCTGCCGGGGAATTCCTTCGCTTTTGAACTGGCCCGCAAGATGGGCCTGCCCGAGGCTATCGTCAAGGATGCCGAGGAACGGGCCGGCGAAGAGTTCGTGGGCATCGAACGGAACCTGAGGAAGATTGCCCGGAACCGCCGTGTCCTGGACGAGAAACTCACGAAGATCCGGGCGACCGACAAGACGCTGGAGGCTGTTACCGACCGATACCAGAAGGAGTTGCAGGACATCAAGCAGCTCCGGAAGAATATCCTGGACGAGGCCCGCAAGGAGGCCGAGGAAATCGTCAAGAGCGCCAACAAGCAGGTGGAGAACACCATCCGCACCATCAAGGAGGCTCAGGCCGAAAAAGAAGCCACGAAGGACGCCCGTGCCGAGCTGCAGGGTTTCCTGGGCGCTCTGGCGGAAAAGAAGAAGGTGGATAAGCGGAACCGGGAGGAATACCTGGACAAGAAACTCAAGTCGCTGCAGGAGCGGAAGGAGCGTGAGAAGGCCCGCAAGGCCCGCCGCGCTTCGGCCGAGGACCGCGAGCGGATGGCTGCCGAGGAGGCCGAAGCCGAGAAGCTCGCCGCCTTCCGCACCGCCCCGCTGAAGGTGGGCGAAAAGGTCCGGATCAAGGAAAGCGGCCTGGTGGGTGAAGTGTCCAAGGTGTCCACCAAGTCCGTTACGGTGATCGTGGGCAACCTGTCCACGAAGCTGCCCCTGGACCGCGTGGAGCGCGTGACTTCCAACGAGTACCGTGCCGCTGTCCGGGAAACGCCCAAGCCCCGCCAGGTCTATGACACCGGCATCTCCGAGCGGAAGGCGAACTTCAAACTGGAGCTGGACGTCCGCGGCCAGCGGGTAGGCGAAGCCATCGAGAACGTCATGCGTTATATCGACGACGCCATCATGCTGGACGTGGGATCCGTACGCATCCTCCACGGCAAGGGTACCGGTGCCTTGCGCGAGGAGATCCAGAAATATGTCCGCACCGTCCCCGGGGTCGTGTCCGTCGCCGACGAGCACATCCAGTTCGGCGGATCGGGCGTGACCGTCGTCAAGTTCGGATAGACCATGGAAATCCGGGGGAAGAAGGCGCTGGGGCAGATGGGAGAGGAGATGGCATGCGATTTCCTCCGTTCGCGGGGACACCGGATCCTGGCCCGGAACTGGCACGGCAGCCATTTGGAGGTGGACATCATCTCCGAAGCGGAGGATGG
>JAEEGL015240882.1_pt1 | contig 16713 bp, 11 predicted proteins | sample 9134231 | NCBI WGS metagenome assembly JAEEGL01 (sample SAMN16246548, study PRJNA631951) | gut metagenome | biome: gut microbiome; feature: rumen; material: fiber-attached | host: Bos | place: Iran: Karaj | collected 2018-10 | reverse complement strand
TCAATATTGTATACAGATACGTTTGCCATCTGTCTAATCCTCCTTTCCTAAGCTCTTACCTTGAGACCTTTACAGCCTCTTTAACGGTAACCAAAGACTTCTTAGGTCCGGGTACGGCGCCCTTTACGAGGATCAGATCCTGCTCAGCGTCAACCTTAACTACCGTAAGATTCTGTATTGTTATTTTCTTTAATCCCATATGTCCGGGCATTCCCTTGCCCTTGAACACCTTGGAAGGTGAGGAGCAGGCTCCGTTTGAACCCTGATGACGATGGAACTTTGAACCGTGCTTCATGGGTCCTCTGTGCTGTCCCAGTCTCTTGATGGCGCCCTGGAAGCCTTTACCCTTTGAAACAGCGGTTGCATCAACCTTATCGCCGGCCTCAAAGATGTCAGCCTTGATCTCCTGAGCTACTTCATACTCTTCAGCATTCTCAAAACGGAATTCCTTTACAAATCTCTTAGAATCCACACCGGCCTTCTTGAAATGTCCCTGCTGGGGCTTTGATACGCCGTTTCTGTGAACTATCTCCTTGCCCTTGCTCTTGTCGCCTGAGATGATCTTGTCCTTCTTGTTCTCAAAGCCGACCTGAACTGCTGCATAACCGTCATTCTCTACGGTCTTTACCTGAGTAACGACACAGGGACCTGCCTTCAGTACCGTTACGGGGATCAGCATGCCGTCTTCGTCAAAAACCTGGGTCATACCGATCTTTGTAGCCAAAATAGCTTTTTTCATTTCTTACCTCTCTTTCTACAAGTGGAATACGCAATGCGCATTCATTAATAGAATCTTACTTCATCTTTATGTCGATATAGACACCTGCAGGCATCTCAAGCCTTGACAGTGCCTCGACAGTCTTCTGTGAGGGCGTGATGATATCGATGAGCCTCTTGTGGGTCCTCTGCTCGAACTGCTCTCTGGAGTCCTTATACTTATGAGTAGCTCTAAGTATGGTTACTACCTCCTTCTTTGCGGGCAGCGGCACGGGACCGGATACCTGTGCTCCGTCCTTTTTCACCGTCTCGATGATCTTCTTTGCAGATGCATCGATGAGCTGGTGATCATACGCCTTAAGTGTGATTCTCATTACCTGACTTGCCATAAAAAAAGTCGCCTCCTTTTCGCACTTTTGTTAAGTACGACAAGTGGTGACTGTACAACCTTTCCCGTAACCGCTCCTTTGAGCAAAACAAACCCGCAGTTTGCCACCTTCCGGATCGACGCATCGCCCTTCCGGTAAGATTACGGTCGTTTCTACGAAATCGCAGACTATATATCTGTACAGTGACTTGTCGCCAAATTACCAGGGTCTCTTCCCTTTGACATTCGCTCCCCGGAAACACCCGCATCGGCTTTCGCCCATACGGCAACCTCCCGGATCATAACTATCATGTCACAACGTACAGAAGTTTAGCACACTTCAAAATGAAATGCAAGTACTTTTTTTATTATTTTTTTGCCTGCAACGGCGGCAGCCTTTTTCGCTCAGACAGAGGATCAACTCGCTTCAAAGATTGTTTACCCGCGCAGAAAGATCGCCTTTTTCGCTCAAACAGAAGATCAACTCGCTTAAAAAGGTCTTTGCCTGCAACGGCGGCAGCCTTTTTCGCTCAGACAGAAGATCAACTCGCTTCAAAGGCTGCCTGCCTGCGCGGGGTGTACTTCATAAAAAAATTAAGTTGATGAAATTAATACATGGCTTGCATCAGCGTGAATACACGCCGGAAATGTATCCGTAGGCCAGGACGTTTCCGTAGGTGTTGATATCGCCACGCTTTGATATGTTCAGATGATCGTAATACAGATCGTCCGCCTGCAGCCAGGGCTCGTCAAACTCGGGATCAAGCTCAAAGTCGGGTTTTCCCTTCAGGGCATATACATATATGGTATAGGTATGATCTCCGGATCCTGCGGGGGGATAGGGTCCTACATATTTAAAGGAAGGGTTACCATCATACTCTGTCTGATTTGCGCCGGATGCAAGTTTCGTCTTATGTACATCGTCCGCATACCAGTGCACCCAGTTGTTTGCACTCTCATCTTCCATATATATCACATAATACTGAGCCCCGGGAACTTGGGAAAAGCTGAGCTGGGGAGACATGTTTTCTCCCTCCTTTGTGTTGGTGATCCGTACACCCCACCTGCCGTCATGAAGATCCTGTGATGTCACTTCCATGGTGGCGCCCTTCCAAAAATCACTCAGTTCCTTATCGTAGCTGCCGTTTTTCGATTTATAGACATACTTTGTCATGGAATGGGCCGTTGCCACACCATAGGCGGCGACCAGTCCCAGCACTATAAGGGTGCCCACGGCGCCCGCAAGGCTGACCCTTGCCTTTCTGCGATCCCTCACATCCACCTCATCCACATATTTTTCCGTGTTTCCCTGATTGCGATAGACTATCGCCATGATCAGAAAGATAAGGTGAAATACGATCAATAACGGAAACAGCGCCTTTGCAGAATCCGGCTCATAAGGAAGCCAGGTCTTCAGATATAAAAGATCGCAGATAATGAATACCGCAAGAAAAGCAACTGATATGATTCCTGCGATACGGCTGTCCCCGGAATAAAGATTTTCCACTGCCTCACTCCTGGGCACCCGGGAGAGATCATTGTCATAATCCTTCTTTTTATCGGGAACAGTGAAATGATTTTTTTCAAGACGCTTAAGATAGACGTAGGAATCGATATACAATACTATGGATAAGATCAAAAGAGGAATGGACCAGACCCCCGCAAGCGCAATGAAAACTGCAAGGCCGCCTGCATCCGCAGCCTTCTCCTCAGGCATGAACATGCATATCAGAAACAGGGCTGCAAGAATGCCCGTCACGATCATAAGTATCCTGCATGCCATGTTGAATTGTTTATCATATTTTATGGGTGTTTTCATATTATCTATTTAAGACAACAGCATCCTCAAGAGAACCTGTTCTCTGTCATCCTGAGGAGTGTAACGACGAAGGATCTTGAAAGATTCTTCGCTTCGCTCAGAATGACACTCGGTAAAGGTATTGAGAATGACACTCGGTAAGAGTATTCGGAAAAACATTACCGGGCAGTTTTTATCATTTATTACTGTGACCTAATATCCCGGGGCCGAAACCGTGAGGGATCAGTTCCCCCAATGTGAACACTTTATATTCATCGGGAGATATTGCCACTATGACCTTCATATCCCCGGAGCCGAATTCCGACAGGACCTGTCTGCACATACCGCAAGGGTACGCCCAGCTTTCCCCGTCCGAAGTATCGGAGACAGCGGCAGGATCTGCGTCGGAAACGTCGGGCCCGCCGACTATGGCTATGGCCACAAACTCCCTCTGTCCGGCAGCCACCGCCGAAAACACGGCATTCCTCTCTGCACAGATGGTAGCCCCGTAACTGGCATTCTCCACGTTGCAGCCTGTATACATCAGGCCCTTCGCAGACAAAAGGGCAGCTCCCACCTTGAAATGGGAATAAGGAGCATAGGCGTTTTTCCTGCATTCCATGGCGGCTTCGATCAGTTCCTTTATGAGATTTTCTCCCACGTCAAAAGATGTATATTTTTTCATAAGCAAACACCCCGATAAAGATTATTCCTGTTGCTTCGCTCAGAATGACAGATCAGACGGAAAACCGGATCCTTCGTCATCATTTCACGGTGAATATAACACTGCCGGTGAAGTTTCTGCAGCCCGTAACCTTTACCTTATCTCCATCCAGCTTGCAGACATAATCACCCCTGGCAGACGGATCGTCATTTTTACAGCGCTTCATCTTCACCTGCAGATTACCGTCCGCAGACTTGTAATCATAAAACAGCTTTTTGAACACCGGCGTCTTTACACCCTTCTTTTCCGCCACCACAAAGCCCTCATAATTCTTTTCGGTAAAGCCCGATATATCCAGGGGGGTTATGGTAAAGGGGATCCTGAATTTCGGATTAGTCTTTAATTCCTTATTAAGGGCCCTCAACGCCTTTTTATCCTCTTTGGACAAAAGTTTGGCATCCCTGGCCTTGACCTGGACCATGAAATAGGGACCGTTGGCATCCCCTGCCTTTGCCGCATCCTTATTATTCTTGAACAGGGCTTTTGCGATCGTATAGTTACCGAGGACCGCTCCGGTATTTTTATCCCTGAGCCTTACCTGGATCTGCACATCTTTTGCAGGAGAAGGCTTGTCACCAGTCTTAAGAGTGTGCTTCTTTCCGTTATAGCTTACCGAAGGCGTATATTTCACCTCCATATCCGCTCCCATATCCGAAAGCTGACCGGCGCTTGCAGCATTAAAGCTGACGGTATTGCAGGATGTCGTAAACACCACATCATTCTCCGGCTCCATATCGGATCCGCCGCTTTTATTCAGGAAATGAATGGTCGCAGTCGACGGTATCCCGGCGGTTTCCAGATGATCGTAAAGAGTAGTGGTCGACTTTATGGACATCTGGTCTATGTGTCCTTCATTGAGGTCATAGGTGGCCAGCTTTATCTTTTTCCAGTCGGCCTCGCTTCCCTCATAATACACATCCTTGATCGCAGGATTCGGACGGGGAGCTTCATCGTCTTCCCCTTCTTCGCTCTCCTCAGAATCCTCTTCCTTAGATGCAAAAGCTGAACCCTCCAGCTTCTTATAACCAAATGCGGTCTGTCCGACCCTTTTCAGCGTCTTGGGCAGATAAATGGTCTCCAGATTATTATCGTTAAGGCAGGCCTCATGCATTATGGACTCCACCCCGGAGGGGAAGGTGATACACTTTAAGGAATCCAGCCATGAAAGAGACCAGTACTGGATATCCTTTATATCATCCGCAACCTTATAGTTTCCGTTTGCCTTCTTTATCTCGCCTTCAGGCACAAACATGAGGCAGGGCGTGATAAAACAGCTGCCCCTGGTCTTTGTATGAGGATCAGTATACTCCACTATGGTATTGTTCTTTTCCTTCATCCACTGATTATTCTTGAGGGTGATCTTTTCCAGATTGGTACAGCCCCAGAAGGCATCTGCCCTCACATTGTGGATATCATCGGGGAAATTGAAGGTGGTGAGGGAGGTGCAAAAGCCAAAGGTCCTTCTTCCAAAATGCCACATTCCCTTACCGAATTTGATCTCGCTCAACATAGGACAGTCCTTGAAAGCCCTTCTCTCAAGCTCCAGTCCGTTTCCCGGCTTATAATCCCCAATGGTCAGTTTCCTGAGTTTGGGACATTCGCTGAACATGTTCTTTTTTACCATGACCATGTCACCTATGGTCACGGGAGCGGTATACTCCACTTCCTCGATATTGGGGAAGCCCATACACTTATGTTTGCTGTTGACGGAGGTGGGGCCTGATTCGATCACGACTTTGATCACCTTTTCCTTATTCTCCTTCACCTCACTGAAGTCTATGGCGTTCTCCGGCTTATCGTTATAACGCAGTTCTCCGTCACTGCTCAGGTGCCAGTAGCCCTCCACAAGCTTTGTGGCTCCTCCCAGTGCAGCATCCTCATCATATTCAGAAAGAGTGTATATACCCTCCCTCGGATCGTCATCCCTGTCAGCCTCAGACATGTCGGCAGAATTTTCTGCAACTCCGGTCCCTGCGGACTCTTCTTCCGTGACTGAAGATGAGAAAACAGACTCATCCGCTTCGGCAGCCAACACAGCCGTCGCAGGCAGGATGCTTCCCATCACCAGTGAAACCGACATAAACAACGCAGTTATCTTTCTGTATCTTTTCATTCTACTGTTCCCCCATCTGTTTTATAAAAAAGCTCCCGATCTTTTCCAGAAGCTCATGACGCTCTATATTTTTAAGCAGATATCCCTCAGGCTTCAGTTTCAGCACCTGCATGACGCTTTCCTTATCGCCTCTTCCCGTCAGAAACATGACGGGGATATCCCTGGTATCATGGTCGCTGCGCAGCATCTCCAGCACCTGCGGCCCACTGGTGACCGGCATTTCATAGTCCAACAGTATGAGGTCCGCCTTGTTCTTGCCCAGCCATTTAAGTGCCTGAAGACCTGAGGATACCACCGCCACCTTATATGTGTCTCTCAGCCAGTCCCGGACCACGCCCAGATAAGTGGGATCGTCATCCACTATCAGAATGCTCTTTTTGTACTCGCCGGCAGCCATCTTTAAAAACAGCATGGCCACGGCATCCATATAGCCATCCGCATCCAGAGGCCGGTCAAAGCTTCTATATATGAGACTTTTAGGCAGAGCTTCCTTCACACGGGCATTATTATCTTCATTAGCTATTACCACCATCTGCAGGGCTGAATCCGTCAGTCTGTCATTCAGAAAAGCAAGGATCTCCGGCTTCACCCTGTTGTCCGTATCCAGATACAGAGTGACCAGATCGGTGCCATCCCAGTGCTCGTTTATCACACTGACATCCATAGGTACAAACTGATTACTGATATTTGCATCAGTCAGCTTCTTTAACAGCACCCTGATCAGAAAACTCTCTTTTTCGCCTATCACCAGTACATGATCCGGTTCCTTGTTATGCATAGTATTACCGTCCATTCTTGATCAACTCCTCCATCTTATCCCAGTCCACTTTTTTCAGCAATTTTTCCAGTTCGTCAAAGAACGCCTTATCATCGTCCTTAAGACGGTAGGTCTTCACCTGCGAAACTATCATGTCCACAGCTTCATAATCCATCATGCCTATCACTTCATTCAAAGCCTCATATGCCTCCTGAAGCTCCTCCTCGGGTATATCCTGAAGCTCCTCCCCGCTCTTTTCCCGGGTCAGTTTCTTTAATTTCTCTTTATAAGAAGAGTAGAGGTCTGTCATGATCTCCCTGTTATCACGGATATAATCCAGATCCTCACTGTTTCCCGCATCCTCCAGCTTCTGGCAAAGGCCCGACAGCTTATCGGCGCCAATGATCCTTGCTGAGGATTTCAACGCATGTACCTTTATGGTATAAAGCTTTATATCACTCTGCCGGTACGACCGCTCCAGCACATCAATATTCTCATCTATAGTATCATAAAACAGTTTGATGGATTTGACAAACGGATCTACGCCGCCTGAATATTTAATACCATTGGATACATCGATCCCCTCCGTCTCTTCCAGCCACAAAAGCTCTTCCGGCAGCTTTTGGGCAGCTGCATGCGCCCCGTCTCCGGAGGGTCTCATCATGATCTCCTTCGGCAGATGCTGCATGATGACGCTTTCCACTCTGGCACTGTCCACAGGCTTGGCCAGAAAACCGTTGAAGCCCGCTTCCAGATAAAATTCCTCGCTCACAGCAGTGTTTGCGGTCAGGGCATAAACAGGAAGGTCGGGATATTCTTCCCTGATATGCTTAACAGTCTCCACGCCGTCCATACCCGGCATCATGTGATCCAGAAGGACCACATTATATGAGCCATACCTTATCTTTTCCAGACATTCCTCTCCTCCGGACGCCGTGGAGATGAACATCTTTGTGGGTGCCAACAGACCCTTGATCACATTCAGGTTCATGGGATTGTCATCCACTACCAGTATCTCCGCGTCGGGAGCACAGAACTTGGGAACATAGGGACCGTTCTCATTGATCTTTTTAAACTCATCAAACCTGCCGATAGGCGCACTGTCAACGATCTGCTGCATCAGCGACAGCGTAAATTCCGTGCCTTCCCCGTATACGCTCTCACATTCAAGCTCTCCGCCCATCAGCTCCGTGAACTGTCTGGATATATCCAGGCCCAGACCGGTACCCTGTATATTGCTGTTCTTTTCCTCATCCAGTCTCTCAAAAGCGGAGAAAAGCTTATCCATATCCTCCGGCTTTATGCCCATTCCGGTGTCTTTCACTTTGAAAAACAGTTCACAGACACTTTCATCCACCGGCTTCATGGATACTATTAGTTCAAAACCGCCCTTTGACGTATACTTCACCGCATTGGTAAGAAGATTCAGCACTATCTGTTTTATCTTGCCCGAATCCCCCTTTAAAGTCCGGGGAATATTTTCATCCACCCGCACTTTAAAGTACAGTTTTTTCTGATCGGCCCTGACTCTTATCATGGTACACAGAGAACGCAGGAAGTCCTCCATCTCATATTCGGTCACCACCACCGTCATCTTACCGGATTCTATCTTGGACAGATCCAGCACATCGTTCACCAGTCCCAGCAAAGTTTCAGCCGCCTGCTTTATATCATCGGCCTAACCCGTCACGGCGGTATAATACTGCTTCGGAACACCTGTATGATCCTCACGCATTATCATCTCATCCATACCCATGATGGTATTTATGGGCGTCCTGATCTCGTGGGACATATTTGCCAGGAATCTGGATTTGGCGCCGTTGGCCCGGTCGGCTTCCTCCTTTGCCTGCCTGATCTGTTCATACTGCTTTTGTATGACGGTTCCGGTCATTATCCTCCATACTATAAGTCCGGCGATAGCCATGAGGATCGCGCCGATCAAAAATTTAACCACCGGCAAGTCCTTGAGACGGGGCTGCTTTTTTATACTGAAAAGCTGATCCGAGACCACGTTCTTACCGTTCTGATCCAGCACCTGCATATGAAGGACATAGTTCCCATAGGGCAGGTCCGTATATTCCAGCGGAGTAAGTCTGCTCTGGGTCACGGTGATACCCTCATCTTTGGCACCCTCAAGGAAAATATGCAAAATGGGATCCGACAGATTATAATTCTGAACAGATGACCTGATCTGGATACGTCCGTCCACAGCGGGTATCACATAAGTCCCCTGCTTATCGGGAAACACCTCCCCTGCATCACAGGTTATGGATGCAATGCCCAGATTTATCACATCCATACTGTCGGAGTAATTATTTAAATTCACCCTGCACACGCCGGTGCGTCCGGCTATATATAAATTGCCGTCCTCATCCATGGCACTGTAGGAATTGGCGACGGGTATACTGCTCAGGCCTTCCTTTTTACCATAGCGTCTGTATTCCGTTATGTCATCATTTAACATGGACTCCGCGCTCAGACGGTAAAGCCCGTAGGAAGATAAGATCCACAGCATATCGTCTCTGCCGTAATACATATCAAAATTATTGGAATAGGGAAAATTCTCCACCAGCGTGATACGGCCGTCCTTCATATACTCAATGGAATTGGAAGTGATGATCCAGTACAACCCCCTCTCATCGTCCCTTTTGATCCTCAGGATCACATCGCTGGACAGATCATCATCCCTGCCCAGATGCCGGATCCCTGCGCCTGAACTGTCATCACCTATCACATATATGCCGTTACCGTCCGTACCCGCATATATCTCGCCCTTACTTCCCTGAGCCAGGGTCAGAAAAACAGTGTTTTCTATGCCGTCGTTTTCACTGACGGTCCTTACCACCCTGTCATCCTTTATCACTGCCAGTCCCCCGTTGGTCCCCACCAGGATCGAACCGTCATCGCCGGGTATACAGCAGCGGACAGAGTCATTCAAAAAACCGTTCTTTTCATTATAGGAAGTAATATTCCCGCTCTCATCCACACATTCCAGCCCAAGTCCCCCTGTATAGGTGGCAAACCAGAGCCTTCCCTTATCATCCTCTGTGATGCATCTGATCCTCACATCCCTGTAATGCTCCGCCAGCTTCCTGTTGGTAAAAAATATGGGAGACGGCGGTTCCTCATCTTCGGAAGGCACCTCCGGTACCATGTCTACATCAAAAATACGCCCCTTCTCATCAATGATCTGAAGGCCCTTATCCGTCCCTATATAGAGGCAGCCGTTCCACCGGCAGGTGGCGTTCACCACCTCGTCCTTAAGGCCGGCGGCCTTGGATACATTTTTAAAATTACCGGTGACGATCTTCATGACGCCCTGTCTGGAAGAAGTGAACCACAGATTGCCCTGATAATCCTCCGCCATAGCGCATATTCCGCTGTTGAAGGGAATATCCTCTATCACATGAAAACTCCTGTTTTCATCCAGATATCCTATCTTATCATCACTTAGCACCCATATGCGCTCCGCCCCATAATCTATGCTCTGCACATCACTCAAAGGCGCCACGCTTACAGATATGGGTATAAAAAGATTGGGCAGCAGCTTTCCGTGATAGATACCGCTCTTTTCGGTTCCGATGTACACATATCCTGAGTTGACAGGATCGGCAAAAACCGTAGTCACCTTTCCCAGTCCTACCAGCTCATCATCATAGGCCGCAATGATCTCTCCATTGCGCAGGGCAAAGATAAGCCCGCTGCGGCTGCAGCCGTAAACTGTGCCGTCAACGCCCACAGACAGCCTGGTGATATATTCCCCGTTTATCCTCTCATCATCCAGCTGATGAAGATTCATCTTAGGATCCACATAACACAGTCCGTCCGTAAGACCTATATACACATTCTGATCCCCCCCCATGACCATGGCTTTCACCGAAGATGAGGGAAGACCTTCCTTATAAGTGAAATATGTGATCTCACCGCCATCGAGCACCAGCACGCCATAATCATTCGTTCCGACCCAAAGCCTGCCCTTTTCGTCCTCTATAAGGACATTTGCATTTGAAAGTCCCTTTGAAGAATCCAGCCTTGAAAATTCCGAGCCGTCATAACGGATCACGCCGCTGTATCCGCCTATATACATCCTGGAGTCCGATCCACACATCACACAGATGGCATCGGACGTGGGGAGTCCGTTGTCCTCATCATAAAGCACACAGGTATAGCCCGATTCACCGATCTGGCCCGTGACCGCATATCCCCCCCCTGTTTTGGACGATGCCCTGTACTGCTCCTTGTCATCTGCATTGATCCGTGTCACACCGGTCAACGGCATCAAAACCAGAGTCAGAAATATCAGTATTGAACAAAAGCTGATGCGCTTCAACTGTTTACTCCTTTGTTAAGTATTTCTTTTAACGGATCTTCCAGATCCCTGTAGATGGAGAGGAGTTGTGGAGTATCCTTAAACAGCCTGTCCGTTTCATTATGCTTTCCGGCCGCCTCCAGAAGCCTTGCCAGCTCGGAAACTTTGGTAGCCCCCACCGTCCTGGCCGAGCTTTTCAGCGAATGGACCAGAGTCGTATAAGCGGCGATATCACCTGAAGCAAGTGCATTTTCCAGCTTTTGGGACTTTACGGATATGGAGCCTGCAAAGATCGTAAGAGCCTCCAGATAATCCTGGGCATCTCCGCATAAAAACAGCCCCAGCTCGGTGTCCAGCTGTTCGATCCCCGCCAGCTCTACGGGCAGCTCGTTCATGCCGTCCATATGCCGGATGGTCTCCTCCTCCGACATCCGCAAAAGCCCGGCTTTTTCGGCCGCCCCCTCACTCATGGAATAGCCGGTATCTTCATTGATCATGGCTATCATGATATCCGCGATATGAGGGTCAAACTGTGAACCCTTTCCCTTTTCCAGTTCGCCCTTTACCACTGACTGGGGCAACACTCCGCGGTAACTCCGGTTACTGGTCATGGCGTCATAGGCGTCAGCCACGGCGATTATCCGGGCTTCTTCCGGAATGGAAGCCCCTGACAGCGCATCGGGATAACCATGTCCGTCCACCCTCTCATGATGCCATCTGGCTCCATAAGCCAGCTTAGGCATTTCCCTGATCCTTTTCAATATACGGTTACCTACTGAGGGGTGTTTTTTTATCTCCTCGAATTCCTCATCGGTCAGCCTGGACGGCTTGTTTATTATGGCGTCAGGGACTCCGATCTTGCCTACATCATGCAAAAGTCCCATCATATATATCTCATCCTGAGCCTGTTCATCATAGCCCAGCCTCTTTGCTATCTCACGGGAATAGGAAGCCACTCTCCCGGAATGGCCGTTGGTATAGGTATCTTTGGCATCGATGGCCTCTGCCAGAGTCTGGACCACATGAAGAGTCAGACGGTTATTCTCCTTTGTTTTTTTCTCCACTTCGGCAAAAAGATCTCTTTGAAGATGAGACAGCTCAATGGTGCGCTTCACCCTGAGAGCCATGATCTCCGGATAACAGGGCTTTCGTATAAAATCGACCGCCCCGAGAGACAGACCCTCCCTTTCCTCTCCCGGATCCTCGCATCCCGTCAGAAAAATGACGGGAACTTTACTTTCGCTGCCTTCTTTTTCACGAAGGATCCTCAGGGTATCAAAACCATTCATACCGGGCATGACGATATCCAGCAAAATAAGATCCGGCATGAGCGTCATCCCCTCCATATAATCAAGAAGCTCGGCGCCGGAAGCCAGACATGTAACCTTCATGCCCTCCGATTTCAGGACCTGTGCAGTCTGAGAACGGGAACTTGTATCATCATCCACTATCACAACCCAGTCCATATCTATCTCCTTTTTATTCAATACAATCATTATAATAGTGTAATATAAAAATGGCAATGCGCACAAGGTGGCTCTATGATTTTATCCAAAAACATGATAAACTTTTTCCAATAGCGGATCATTACAAAAACACTATCTCATTTTTCGGAGGACAGGATGCAGCGCAATATTACCATAAGCAATGAACTGATGGCCACCATCCCCACACAGGAAGGGATGTCCGCAGCACGGTGGCTGGCTGAACAGATGCCGGGAGGGTTTTTTATCTACCGCGCCGATGACAGCATGGAGCTGTTATACGTGAATCAGTCCACCTGTGACATTTTCGGCTGTGATTCAGTGGAGGAATTCCGCACCCTCACGGGCAACACCTTCCGGGGCATGGTACACCCCGAGGACTATGACAGTATCCAGAGTTCCATAGATGAACAGATCGCAAACGAGTCCAACCGCCGTAATGTGGACTATGTGGTATACCGGATCATCAGAAAGGACGGCAGCATACGCTGGGTGGATGATTACGGCCACTTTACAAATATGCCGGGTTACGGTGATGTATACTACGTTTTTATCGAAGATATCACCGAGACCAGACTGGCAAGGGAAGAGCAGGAAAAGGCCAGAAATCTGGCAGCCGCCCTGGAGCAGGCGGAACAGGCAAATGTGGCCAAAAGCGCCTTTTTATCCAACATGAGCCATGAGATCAGAACTCCCATCACCGCTATCCTGGGCATGAATGAGATGATACAGCGTGAGACGGACAATGCCCGCATCCTGGATTATTCCGAAAATATCAGAAAAGCAGGTGTCAGCCTGCTGGGTATCATCAGCGACATCCTGGATTTTTCAAAGATAGAGACCGGCCGGATGGAGCTGGAGTCCGAAGAATACTCCCTGGCAGACCTGATAGCGGATCTGTATAATCTGACCTGGTTCCGCGCAGAGGCAAAGGGGTTGGAGCTTAAGTTCCACGTGGATCCCTCTATTCCCCTGCGGCTTATCGGAGATGAGATCCGCATCAAACAGATCATAACCAATCTGCTGACCAACGCCGTAAAATATACCGAAAAGGGCAGAGTGGATTTCGAGATCGGGGCCGGTCCGTCTTCCGATGAGCTTATCAGCCTGACAGTGTCGGTTAAAGACACCGGCATAGGCATACGCAAGGAGGACATGGAAAGGCTGTTCGAACCCTTTGACCGTCTGGATCTCAAAAAGACCCGGACCATTGAAGGCTCCGGACTGGGTCTTGCCATCACCAGACAGCTTCTGTCCATAATGGGAAGCGAACTACAGGTGGAAAGCCATTACGAACAGGGCTCAAGATTTTACTTTACCCTGTCCCAGAAGGTAGCCGATCAGACTCCCATCGGTGATTTTGATCCGGAGATCTATATCCACAAAACTCCGGATACGAGACGAAAGCGCACCCTGTTCACCGCACCGGGAATGAGACTTCTCATAGTGGACGATACCCCCATGAACCTGCAGGTGATCGCCGGTCTGTTAAAAAGGACCAGGATGCATATCGATGTGGCCACAAGCGGAGCGGAATGTATCAACAAATTCGGCAGGGAGCACTATGACCTGGTTTTCCTGGATTACAGGATGCCTCAGATGAACGGTATCGAGACACTGGCTATCCTTCGACAGAAATATCCGGAAAAATATGAAAAGACTCCTATAATATCTCTCACCGCCAGTGCTGTTTCGGGGGACAAGGAAAAAATGCTCCGGGCAGGCTTTACCGATTATCTCTCAAAACCGGTAAACATAGACGAGATGGAGCATATGATGATCAAATACCTGCCGGCGGATTCAGTGATCATGAACGATCCCGGTATCCTGAACGAACAGGACGATGAGCTGTCAAAGCTGCCCGGGGTTATCTTTGACTATCCCCAGCTCGATCCGGAAAAAGGCATCGAATACTGCGGAGACGCCGACGATTATTTATTCGCCATAGAGACCTATGAAGCATCGGTCGAGGCAAAAGCCGCGCAGATAGAGACCGATCTGGAAAAAGAGGATCTGGAAGCCCTGGCCATGAACTTCCACTCACTGAAAAGCACCTCCGGAGCCATCGGCGCCGATTACTTATCCGAAAAAGCAAAAGCGCTGGAAATAGCAGCCAAGGCAAAGGAGTTCACAGACCTTAAACACCATGCCACGGAACTGCTCAAAGATTACAGGCAGCTTAAGGACATCCTGCACACCATACTTACACAGGCAGAAGCAGAAAAGAACAGGCAGAATGCCAATCTGGCCGGTAAAAGAATCCTTCTGGCCGAGGACATGGACATCGACGCCCAGATCATAAAGCAGGTACTCCACTTAAGGGATATAAGGGCAGACGTGGTCTCAAACGGAGAGGAAGCCCTGAAGGCCTTTTGTGAAAATAAAGAGGGCACTTATGACGCCATCATCATGGATATAGGGATGCCAAAGATGAACGGCCTTCAGGCGGCAAAAAAGATCCGCGAAAGCGGCCGTTGCGACGCCCCGTCCATACCTATCATCGCACTTACAGGCAACACCTGCGACGACGATGTACAAAAGTCGCTGGATGCAGGCATGAACACACACCTGAAGAAGCCCGTGGAACCGGACGCTCTGTTTGCCACTCTTGCACAATACATTGCAAAGGACTGAATTACAAAAAGGAGACAGACTATGAATACTATTTTGCTGATCGATGATGATGAAGACATGCTCGCCATGACAGGCCGCTGGCTGGAAAAAGCTGGTTATGCAGTGACAAAGGCAGCCGGCGGGGAAGAGGCACTCGGGATACTGAAAAGCCAAAGGCCCGACCTGATCCTGCTGGATCACGCCATGCCCGGAATGGACGGTCCCGCTGTATTAAAAGCGCTGAAGGCAGATGATGAACTGAAAAACATCCCCGTCCTGTACAGAACGGGGATGGATGAAACCATAGATGACGGGGCCGACGGTATCGTACCTAAGTCAGAGGGTAAGGCCTTTCTCTTAAACGCCGTCGGGAACATCCTGAGGTAACGGCCTCTCGGAAAGGGATCTTTTAAACAAAGTTTCCACAAAAAATCTTCTGATGGAATCAAGGATGGTCTCCCTGCCCGAAGTTTTGAGCAGATAACCGTCCGGCTTATATTCCAGAATGCGGAATACGTGATCCCTGTCATTTTTCCCTGTGAGAAAGATGATGGGGATCCCGGGATCGGGAAAACCTGTACGGATAGCCTTCATCACCATGCAGCCGTCCATTTCCGGCATCTCATAATCCAGGAGCACCAGATCGGGCGTCACCACATTAAGACCCTCCAGTGCTTCATCGGGACGCTGGAAACAGGATACATTATAATCATCTGACAGCCAATGCCCGATGATCGACAGATAACCCGGATCATCATCCACCACATAAACCGTCTTTTTTTTGTGAAAATCTTTTTCCAATTCGGAAAAATATTCCATATCCTGAATAAACCCTGTTATATCGACAGGTCTTTGATAAGCCCGTGAAACCCGGCGTGCACCGTTTACGGACATGGCTTTGTCCAGCTCATCCATATCTCCGATCAGACAGAATATCTTGGCGTCATCCTGACATATCTCTGCCAGAAGATTCATGGTGATACCCGTATGGGATTTCTCATCTATGCCCGGATAATACAATACTATATCCACTTCGTTTCTGTATGCTATGATCCGGTCCGGCTCATCCGGTATGGTGATCACTTCAAAACCGGCTGCGGTGAGATTGGTCTCAAAGCCCTTTTTCACTATTCCCTGACCATTCTGTACATAAAGGACACAGCGGCTGTGATCCACAGCAGGTCCGGGGTCCGCAGGCTTTTGAACCACTCTGTTCTCTTCTATGAGTTTTTTGGTCTCGCTCTCCTCATCAAGCGGTGAAAACACCTGTTTATATCGTCTGTACTCCGCCAGAAAGCCCTTTATATGCAGGTCAATAAAATCATCATTTCCCTCCCGGGCAGCTTTTTCCAGCTCGGCTGCCAGGGATCCCAGCTTTACCGCACCGATTATACGGGCCATGCTCTTAAGCGAGTGCACACGGAGTGCGAACATGGTCCGGTCGTTGGTTTCATAGTAGCTCTGCAGTTCATCGGCTCTTGTCTCTATCGAGGAATAAAAAATGTATAAGGCATCCATATATTCCGTGGCGGAGCCGCAATTATTGACCCCCGCCACCAGGTCTATATGGGGGATTATCTTAAGCCACACCGGCAGTTTTTCTACCTCCGGACGGGTATCTTCATCCGCCTCCCCGGGAAAAGTATCGGTAAACAGATCATCCTTTTCCAAAACGCTGCCGGCCCCTGTGTCATTCAGATATTTCATTATCACACTGAACAGTTCACCCGGCTCCACAGGCTTTATCAGCACCTCTGCAAAGCCGGCGGCCTTGTAAAGATTGATGTTTTCCCTGCCATCCTCCGTAGTATGGCATACCACGGGGATCTCT
>JAEEGL015138208.1_pt1 | contig 16713 bp, 31 predicted proteins | sample 9134231 | NCBI WGS metagenome assembly JAEEGL01 (sample SAMN16246548, study PRJNA631951) | gut metagenome | biome: gut microbiome; feature: rumen; material: fiber-attached | host: Bos | place: Iran: Karaj | collected 2018-10 | reverse complement strand
TCTCATTCGTGTAGTAAACCCCATCCACCTTGAATGAGACTTTCTTTCCTTGTGTCGTTGTCGTGTTAATTGTCCGCATAATCAAGTTATTTTGGTTTCACTACAAATATAGGACAAATATTCGGATTATCCAAACCTATTTCTCTGAAAATGCCTTTTCAGCAATCCTATTCATTTCCTTGTAGGTCATGGAAATGTGATACTTGTACCCCCAAGGATTGCCCAGCCTGAAATACTCTTTCTTTCCATAGTGTGGAGGGTTGAGTTTTATCTTACTTCTCCTGAGTTCGAACAATCTCGACTTCACATAGATAATGATTGCCATGTCGAAAGACACATTATATAACCTCATGTCCCTCTCAACCTCATCAAAGAAACTGACAAGACAGAAAGGTGACTCATCATCAAACACCTTGTTCTCATCGGCATAGAGTTTGTCCAGCACCCTCAACATCATCCTTGCAACCTCATGCTCGGTCTTTGGTGCCCATGCGTAAATCTTGGAAAAGAGATAACCCAAGTCCTTGATGATGTCGTCATCCTTGCTCTGATACCATCCCTTGCAGTAAAGGACGATGTCGTTATAGATAAAGTTCTCAATCATATTATAATCCCCACTCTTCCTTTGTCGTTCCGTGCAGTCTTGCGAAATTGCCGACACACTCATCATATTCTTCCTCAGAGATTCCCCATATCAGTTCAAATAGGCTCTTTGACTTGTTCTCCACCTTCGGCTCTTCCTTCTTCGGTTCTTCCTTTACCCCTGATGGTGTGCGTGGTCTTAGCTGGGCAATGCCGTATTTCGATACCTCTCTCAACACAACATTCTCCATTCCATCTTTTACAAGACTCTTGTAGAGATAATAACCACGCTCAACCGTGTCACGGGTGTATCTCTTGTTGTTTCCCTGCTTGTCCGTGTATGTGACCTCGTAGTACGTTTCCATATACTTTATTTTTAGATTAAACTTACAATACAAATATAGGATATTTTTCTGAATTATCCAAATAAAAATGGGACAACCTTCTCAGTTGTCCCAGCATCCTAAACGGGCGAATCCCTCACCATAGTCGTGGATTTGTTTGCGACCAAGCCAAAAACCACCATTGGACAACCACTTGGTCTGACGTAGCGTTACTACACTATCTGTTGGTTGTTTTAATCGCCTTTAAACTTAAACCTATATTTATGTACTATCTGCCCAGTTAGGGTCGGTCTCTTGCCTTCATAAAGTTCCAAACTAATTATACATCATAACAACTCTCTAATTCTTCACACCCTCAAAGGGGTCGGTCCCTTGCTTTCAGCTTCTCCTTGTACATTGAAATCTTTACCATATTGTTTATTTCTTTACGTTACAAATATAGGACAATTATTCGAAATAGCCAAATAAAAATAGAAAAAGGCCAGCCTATCCTCACGGACTTGCTGGCCTGACAAAAAAGATTCTTTAACATGCCTTAAATCATTTGGCAATTCTCCATATCGTTTCTGATTTTAATGTGATGATGCCTACCAAGACATCACCACATAGATTACATCGGTATCCTCGTTGAATCCACGAAGGAGTTTCTTCATCTGATGCCTTGCATCCTTGACATCGGCAAAGTACCATCGGTCATAGTCGGTTGAGCCGAAGAAGAAACCGCTCTGCGTAGGAAGGAGTTCCTTTGCGAGGTCAATCTTCTCATATGGGATTTCCTCTCCCTTGAACTTAAGTCCTTCGAGAATCTTGTCACACCGCTCGATGATGTCCTCAAGGTCAGCCTTCGTGACAAAGGCACACTCGTCCACCAACTTCGGTTGGAAATAGTGGTAGATGAAATTCACCTTGCGGAAATACGCATCTTCCTCTGCATAGTAGAGCCGCAAGAAGGAATCGAAGAACTCCTTGACCTCATCGAGAGGCTTCACCTCATCGACAAACTTCTGATACCTCCAATCATATTGGGTGAATTTCTTCATACCCTTCGGGAAGATTTCGTGGTAAATCTCCGCATACTCAAAGTCGTCAGCAGCATTGCCCAGCTTCTCAATCATCTTCTTGGCATACCTCTTCACTTTGTCCTTTGCACGGCGATTGAGGATGTCATTGTACTCTCTAATAGTCTTAAGGGAATCTTCCTTAGACTTCCGAGCCTTCTTCACTTTGTGAAAATATACATCTAAACCCAATTTAATATAACTTTAAATTAAACAAATATGTTAACTAACTCTGATACAAATATAGGACATTCCTTCGAGACACCCAAATAAAAATGGATTTATTTTAATGCTCAAGAAGGTCACAAACATCGTCAATATGGTCGATGTATTTCTCCAAATCGTTGTAGTGGTCACGTATGTTTGCGAATGGTAGACCATTACCCCTTCCGTTAGACCACCACATCAGCACTTCCTCGTTGATGTCGAAATTGTCAACGTATTTCTCCAACTCCTCCTTTGACGGCTCATCGAGGATGATAACCATGTCACCACCAGCAGGTGTGAATGCTTCGAACTCATACGATTCTCCGTCTTGGTTAATGAACTCTATGCCGTTTTCCTCCAGCACCTCGATGTTCTTCTCAATCTCTTTCTTTGTCATATTGCTTGATGTTATTGTTCTACGATACAAATATAGGATAAAAATTCGGAATAACCAAATAAAAAAACCGATGCTATCTTCACAGACCGCATCGGTGGCAATTCAAAAATTTATATATGAACAATTCTTTTATTTCAAAGAAACTCAAGTCCGTAGCCATCATCCTCATTCAAAGGCTCTTTCTCCAGCATTGCCTTTACCTTCTCCACCGCAGTCTCCCAATTTCCAGCCTTCACCTCAAAGGTGCGTGAGAGGACGTTGGAAACGGTCACGTTGAATGTCTTTTCGGTTTCCTCCTTGATGTAGGAGAGCAGTCTGCTGATTTCATCGAGGTCGAGGTCGCTCACCAGCGCATCTTTCCCAACCACTTTTGAAGATTTCTTGGTGTGCATCACAAGGACTCCCTCATCTGATATGCGAACGTTTGCAACATTGGCGAGGATGATTGCACTGCCTTCGGTGAGGTAGATTGGTTTCTTGCCGTCAATACCAGCGAACTCAACCTTATTGCCATGCTCTTGAAGAACCTCTCTGATGTACATGATTTTCTCACTGCGCAACTCCGCAATAAGTGTCTTGTAGAGATTGAGGATGGAATCAAAGTCATAATCCATGAGCCTGTCCTCCGAATCGTTGGTTCTGATTTTAAAGTTTTGAGCGTGTTCCGTCTCAAAGAAGAATTTCTCATCACCATCGCTATACTCCAGCAGCACACACTTCTCGGTTGTAGCCACCTCGTATTCGATGTAGTGAATATAGACGGGTTCTTGGAACTTGTGGAATTTCTCCTTCTCCATGATTTCCCTGATGTCGCTGAGGAGTTCGAGTTTCATGTCCCCAATCGCTCTTTCGTATGCCTTGATATTTCTCATATTGAATTGTTGTTTATTGATTACGCTACAAATATAGGATATTATTTTCAAATAACCAAAAAAAAACCACTCTATTCTCACGAACCGAGTGGAAAAATATATCCCTCTATACCCCGAATCTTCATTTCTTCACGACTCTGCCGTATGCCATCATGATGTCGCCAAACGTGATATCACTTGGTTTCAAGTCCCAAAGACCACGATACTCAAGAACCTCCTCTTTCTTTTTCTTGTCGGCAAGAACCTCAGCCAGTGTCGGGTAGGTCATTTCTACCACGTTGGGTGCGGTTTCATCATCCTCGTCAGCCTTGTGTGCGGTTGCGTGTCCGTCAAAGCACTGGATGTTGTAATAATGTATCTCATTGTCACCGAAGAACTCTTTATTAACGAGTTCGATGTCTTCTTCAAGATAAAACTTTTTCTTCTTCATGTTGTTTGTTGTTTTAAGTTCACTACAAATATAGGACATTATTTCAGATTATCCAAATAAAATCGGAATTATCTTACGTCAGTCGTAGAAATTCTCCTTCACATACTCCTGGAGTTCCTGGTCGTCATACCCGTTGAACACATCATCGGGCACATAGCATGAGAACTCATCGTCAAGTGGTGTACCCTCAATGAACTTCTTATACTCCTTCTCGTTGCCTACCCATACATTCCCGTCAAGTTCCTCAACGAAAACCTCACGGAAATGTACGTTGGCGTTAATGCTCTCTATCTTCATTGCGCACTTGCGATTTTGGATAAAATCTCACTCTTGACCTCGCTGATGAAATCACTCTCATCACAGTCGCTGCCGATGTGCCATTCAAGAACCTCATTATAGCCGTAGTTGCGGTACTCCTTCCAATCGTAGATGGTTACGATGTGACTTCCGCTCATCAGTTCCCACTCATTCTGAACCTTCTCGTCAATGTCGCAACACCCGTCAGTCGGTTCTCCGAATGCCTTCTCAATCTGATGCTGCGTTGCACGGAAGGTGCTTACCAAATGTGATGAAATCCACTTGTCTTCCTTTGTACGTTTTCTTAATTCCATAGTTGTATTGTTTTAATTGTTTGACACTAGACTTCCCCAAAGGATTGGGGAGCAAGCTCAGCCTTGCTTCACTACAAATATAGGATAAAAAAATGAGATGACCAAACGACCATCCCACTTTTTTTTTTGATTTTATTTCAAAATTTCCTTTTCCTCGATTTGTATGAACTCGTAGTATTCGTCACAAGGGTCGTCAATGAAGAACTCACCTTCCTTGTCCTCATACACCTCGTACTCATCATCAGTGCCCAACAAATCGTTGTAGTCACCGAAATGTCCGTTGGACAATGTTTCCTTCTTCAGCTGTTCAAAGACCTTCTTCGCAACTTCCTCCGTTGCGCATGGTGTGACATTGAAAAGGATTTCCCCGTCAACGTTGCTCTCTTGGGTTACTAACCAAATCTTATCCATTGCACTTTTCTTTTAATGTTATTGTCACTTCCTTTGCATCGGGGTTCATGTCCTCATAGTCATTGAGCATTACCTCAAGGACGTTGAGCGCAGCCTTCTTCGACTTCACCCCGCTGATTTCTATAACTGCATTGAACTTCATAGCCTACTTTCTTTTAACGATGTCTAAGTCCATAAGCATTTCATAGATGTAGCACTCGCTTGCGCCATAGAGCCAAGACACGGGAACATCAAGTTCGTCACCATAATCCTGCACACCCTTGAGTTTCGCTGCCAAACTCTTTCTTCCGTCATACGCTTCATCCAAGTGGATTTCAGTTACGATGTACTCCGACACATAGCCGTTATCATTGGCATAGGTTACAAATGGGGCAACGTCATTTATGTCGCAGAACTTGTAATCCTCATCTTCCTCACGAGGATTGACCCACTCCATTTCATCTTCGTCATACTCGGCAAAGACAAATTTCTCATCGGGTTGGTTTTTGAGGAATTCCTCACATTCCTCTCTGTTTTCTCTGAGAATTTTCCAAATACTTTTCATATTGAAATACGTTAAATTAAACTTCACTAGACCTTCCCCAAGGGGTTGGGGAGCAAGCTCAGCCTTGCTTCGCTACAAATATAGGACATTCTTTTCATTTATCCAAATTCTTGGCGAATTTTTTCAGTTTCGCTATCGCACCGACGTGGATTTGGCGAACTCTCTCGTCTGAATAACCAATCTCCAATGCGATGGTCGGATAACCCATAGGAATGTCATTACCCAATCCGTAGTACATGGTGACAACCTTTCTCTCCTTGTCTGACAACTTGTCAAGCAGACTGCCAAGCACTACTGCCAAAGTGTCAAGGTTTTCGTTCACACCCATGTCGCCAATGACGAAATCCGACTTCTTGTCAGCACTATCACCATTGTTTCCGATACACTCGTCAAGGCTATCATTGATTACACTACCCTTGTAGCAGTAGTGGGGAACTCTCACCAACTGATTAACCTCAATGGCTTTGAGCATGTGCATGCGGATTAACGGGGCAGCATGTGTCGAGAAAGCACCAAGTGTCTCGTCATAGGTCTCAGCAGCCTTGATAAGACCGATGTTGCCCTCTTGAATCAAGTCCTCGATTGGCATGGCGAACTCATACTTCTTTGCGATTGAGATAACGAGTTTGAGATTGTCAGCAACAAGGTCACCACCAGCCTTGCGCACATCTGCAAGGTATGGCTTAATGTTGCTTATGTTTGTGTAACTCTCACCACCAATTTTCCCGAAGAACTTTGTTTTCATATTATGTACCTTATTAAAATTAAAACTATTTTTATTTAACTCTCACCAACATATATGCAAATGCCGTGCCAAACGCCAATGGACTGACAGACTGCCATAATGTCAGTGACATGGTGACGCATGAAAAATGGAAAATCATCTCGGATTATTTGGATATCTGTAATTTTTGTCATATATTTGTAGCGAAATCAAAACAACAGAAATCATGAAAGCAGAAAGTTATCTTATGAGCGACAGTGAGTTTTCGGCAGCAGTCGAGATGGTTGTCGGAGGCTTCGAAAAGAAATACAACTACACAATCGTGGATGTGACAGACATGAGACGATATGATTTGAGGAAGTATGTTCATGAGGCAGACCCCATGTTGCCGTTTAGTATTCTGGATGAGGTTGTCAATTTCGCACAGAATGCCAGTAACGACGCTTTCGTATACATCCTTCGCACAGACAGTGAGGTATGCGGAATCATCTCAGTGCAGGATTAACAATAAAATCAATATGAAAAAGAGTAAAGTTATGAAAGCAAGATTATTTGATGAAAGAGGCGAAATAACCTTTAGTCCAGAAGATGTAGAGGAAATAACCATCGAATATGGTGGCTATTCTATTTTGATTAAGTGGAAAAACGGGGAGTGTGATAGAGCAACTTATGTTGGTATTTAAAGAATAAAGTTATGAAAGCACCAGAAAAGATTTATCTAACATCAAACGAAAATGAGGCCTTTGTGTTCACACAAAAGAGGTCTGACAACAAAGGAATTGAGTACACTCGCACTGATGCCTTTATTGAGAAGACTTGTAAGTGGCTAAGAAATAATTCTCATAATTATGCTGACAATGCTCTCGGAAAAGAATATCTAGTTAATGATTTTAAGAACTATATGAAAGAAGACAGGTAAGGTTGTACTTTTACAAGTACATACAGGACATAATGGCAATACACTGGAAAGCACACTGGCTCCTGGATATCAGAGATGGTATCCAGGAGCTCTCTTTTTGTAACAGTTATAAATAAAACCATTAACCCGTGAATCCTGGATTAATGGTTACAAATAAAACAGTTAACAGGGGCAGCAGCAATACTGTAACCCCTGTTGCAGACCATCGAATGGGATTCAATGGCAACAACGTTGCCGTTGTACTTATTTAAGTATAATAAAAGAGGCAGCACCGTCGTCAAGTGCTGCCGTCCCATTATTTCCCTGTTCCCCTACACTGGATTATCATGTTTATGAACGAGGCGACGCCATAGAGCTCAAACGTCTCAACGTTTCCTGTATCATACCAGTCGGTATCTTCCGTCTCAAGAACGAGTTTGTCACCGTCGAGTTTCACTGCCTGAACCGTCGAGAACGCATTGCTTGCATATTCAGGATGGTTTCCACCGTCGTAGGTTACACATATAGAACCGAAGTCGTCGTATTGCATGAGGTCAAAATACCCGTTCTTCTCCTTTGTAACCTCCTTCAGGAACTCAATGGATTCAACTCTTACCTCACTGATTGTTGGAGTGATGGACTCCACTTTCTTTTCTGTCTTTGAAAAATCAATCATAGTTGTTAATATTTTAATTGTTTACCATTTCTCAACATCCACGTCGTGTCCGCAACATGGACACTTGATGTAATGCAAATAGAAAAAATGCGACTCGTGTACAATCACGTCCTTCTTGTTATAGCGTAGAAGGGAGTCACAGTGATTACACCTCACGAGCCAATTCTCTCCTTTGTAGTTGTTTTCAATAATTTCCATATTATCTGTTTTTAATTCCTTCACTACAAATATAGGATAAATTTCCCAAACACCCAAACAAAAGTAAAAGAAAAAGGTGGACTTGGCAAATGCCCAGCCCACCATCGTAAACAACAACAATAACAACTTTGGCAGTATATGTCTGTGGCCGTGCCACCATGCCAGCCTGCCTACTGGCCTATTCCAATACAAATATATGGATAATTTCACAGAAAAGCAAATTTTCCAATGACAATTTTATATCGTGATGGGACTGGGACTCGAACCCAGAATGAGTCTTTCGACTCGCCAGTTTAGGAGACTGGTGCATTATCCATCCTGCCCTCCCACCGTTAGCATCCTTATTTCTTCTTTGACAGCCATACCCTGAATGCACCTCCCAGAATGACTGGGAAAATCAGGAAACCGAACAGGAACACAAGCGCATCAATGATAACCCTTGTCCTGAAACCGTCGCTCGGATACATCGGTACGTATCCGACGGAAAACAGGCCTGCAAACACATAGTAAATGATAAACCAAATCATAGCTTTTTATTAAACTGTAATGTCCAGTACTTGATTTCTAAAGGGAAAACCATTCTATTCTCACGAACCGAATGGTTTAAAACGCAAATGCCAAACATATATGCTATGAATTAACTTTTCTCGCCTTCCACCAACTCCAGAACGTCCTGTACCATCGTATAATCCATCTCGCTGAAGAACAGGATTTCGTCGTTCACATCTGCCACATAGCTTTCCTCGTCGCTGTCTCCGATATGAACCTCAACCACGTCGGGATAGCATGTGCCGTCATCTCCATACACGTCCACTGGTTTATCAAAAAAATACTCTTTAACCATTGCTTCTATGTCTTATTGTTTTAAATTGTTTACCTAATAGGAGGCAGGTGCCGTGGGGGTTTGTGTTTTAACGTTCTCACCTTATCCCACATTTGCGGTAGTTGAACAGTCTACCCTTCAATCTGCACCTCATCCCTTACGTTACAAATATATGACAAATTCCCGAACTATCCAAACTTTCAGGCGTAAATTTCTCGCCATTCATCAAGTTTCTTCTGCTCAAACTTCTCCAGTTCAATGAGATAGTCCCTATCATCGCTGCCGTCGCTCTTCCAGTTGAGCTCCTGCTCGAACTCTATTGCCGCATCCCTGATGAGGCATGCCGTCATGGTGTAATCCATCTCGTCGCTCATGTCGTAGAGTGTCTGGAACAAGTCGCCACCCATTGTAACCATTGTCTCACCCAGAAGGTTCAAGTCCTTCTCCTTGAGGATAACCTCGTCTTTCTTTCTCTTAATCTCCATAGCCCTTACTGTATTAAAGCCAACTCACGTATGTCAGTTTGTCCTCGTCCCCACGCACATTGAGCGGTTGGTCGGACACTATCGTACCACAGAAGTTCACAAGAACCTTCTTGCCGAGAGGAACGATTGTAACTGGCTTTGACCAGTCCGTATCGCTGTGTCTTGTCTGGTAGGCGTATTTGCCTTCTGGAATGGTTTCGTCGTTGAGACGCACACCGTCGAAGTATTCCACCATGTGGAAGTCCCTCTGATACTTGAGGCGGATTTCAAGGGTATCCTCGTACCCTTCACCCTTCTTTACCTTGTAGTCGTATACCATAACACTATTGTTTTGTTGTTACTCACTTTACGTCGGAGGTTATCACCTCACACTACAAATATAGGACATTCTGTTGAGATGACCAAACATTGAAGGAAGTTTTTCAATAAAATATGTTGAATCAGCACAAAGGCCATTTATTTTGCTTCTGACGGGCTTTTGCTGTCTCTGTGGACAACTTATCCAGAACTAACCAGATAAACGATTCTGGAGCCCTTCAGGGGCTCCATTTCTTTTTCTTTTATATTTTTCTTTTTCTTTATATATTATATAGTACTATTTAGTATAACTTATAGTATTATATATAATATATTATATAATATATATTAGTACCTATACATATAGTAGTTAAGGTACTATATACACCCCTGAAAAAATATGGTGGGAACCCCATCAGGGGACTCCCACCAAAGCATTAATAATAATATAAAAAGTTTTATAAAAGGTTTTCTAGTGCTCCAAACGGGATTCGAACCCGCACGGTCATCACTGACCAAGGGATTTTCATACTACTCTTGTTTTTACGCAAGCCAACTACGTGAGTTGTTGTAGTCTGGACTATTTCTTAACCATATCTTTCGACTTAGGTTCACCGTGTATAGTCTCTACGCCATTTAATTTAGAGAGCCATCGCCAAAGTCTATGTCGCCATAAACGAGGTTTCTGTTTGTTAGCGGTGTTCTACATCCCAACAATGTTAATTGTTGTTTTCTCCTTTCGGAAAGGATGCACTCTTTTTTACGTTTAGGCCTCTGTAATTGTCAGTTTGTGCGTGACAATTAGGACACAAAATTTCAAGGTTTTCTAATCTATTATCAGTTGTAACGCCATTTTTATGGTGTAATTCCAATGCGATTTTTTTACCCATCCATTCAGTAAGCCCGCAACATTCACACTTTTCTTCTTTAAGATGCTCCTTGAAAAGTCTATTTTTCAATTTATAAGAATTATAATAAGAATTTTCAATTAGAACTTCCTCAAGTTTTCTAGCTGGTCTAGGTTTAAATTTTAAACCAACATTCCAACCCTGTCCAGTAAAGTGTGAAATATCAATATCATAAGTTTCAATTGCTTTGTGTAAGGTTTTATAATTTCCACCGCAAGGTTTCAAACCCAAAAACCTCAACATTCCAGCAATACTATATGAATTGATTGCTGCCTCAATATAATCTTCTTTTGTTTTAACTTGTCTCATAAAAAAACTAATTTATTATCTATATAATAAATAGTCTATTTCATGAAAAAGTAAACATAAAGGTAGATATATTTTTTAGCCTTTACCAAAAGTCCCTAGTGTATACCAGTTCCACCATCGGAGCATGGAATGGTGCCTTTCAGCACCGTTTCCGTTACCAGTCCAACTTGAAGAATCCGCTAATCTCGTCGAATCCTGCGAAGTCCTGAGGGTCATCTGTTGCACCAATCTTGTCGAAAGCCCAACTGCCCACACGCTCGTCTTCTATTCCGTAGTCACCGCCTCCACGACCATTGCCGTATGCTGTCAGAAGGGGCAGCGGATGAATAACGTACTCTTTCTCGTTTTTCTCTGGTATCACGCAGTACTGTTTCTTCGTCTTGTTGAAAAGATACTTGTAATGATGCTTCTCGTGGTTGAGTTCACGCTTCAGCGAAAGGTATCTGCTTGATTTCTCCTCACTGTCGCTGTCGTAGTCCTTGTAGATGAACTTGTTCGCCTCCGTGTATAAGTCAACGCTCTCACCGTTGATTTCAACCGTATCGGAATAGTCCCCAACCCAAGCGAACGGATAACCCTTGTATTTTGTGGCAATCAGTTCCTCCATATCCTGCACGAGAGGGTTTCCAACATACGAATGCTCCATGAGCTTCGCCCCGATGAACCAGCCTCCGTCTTTGTAGTCATAGCAGAGAAGTGATGCCTTGACTGGCTTTCTGTTCTTTTTCCATGTGTGCTTAAGCACCGTAGGTCTGAAATACTGTCCCATAGTCTTATTGTCTTTAATTGTTTAACTTCACTACAAATATATGATAAATCCGTGAAATATCCAAATAAAATCAGATTTATTTTCTCAATACCTTCTCCATCGCCTTCTTGAGGGTGTAAGGATATCTTCCGAGTCCCTTGCTGCTCACCTCGTATACCATGTAGTCAAACTCCTTGTCGACGAACTCGGACAGTATGTCAGATGCCTTCTTCGTGAACTTGAGCTTCGGGATTGAGATGACGTAATCCGACCCTTCCTTCTCCGCTGTCGCAACCGCCTTCGAGACGCATCCCCTCATCCAAGGCTTGTTGAACTGTCTGAGCAGTAGCTGCTCACAGAGCCTCAGGATGCTTCCGTTCGTGTCCAGGCGTGAACGGCATAGCTGGTAGTTACTTACTAGGGTGCTGCCCGTATCGCTTACATAGGTCTCGTAAATCTTTTTCTGTTTCATGTTACTGTTATATTGTTTCATTACAAATATAGGGCATTATTCCCAGATAACCAAGGATTAATTGAAAAAAAAAAGTGGGGACTGTCGCTCCCCAACGCAGTCCCCACAGCCAATTTAAAAAGGTTCTTCTTCCTTTGTCGCTTGAATTCCCCCTTAACCGTCAAACAAACTGGAACCCAAGTCAGCCCAAGGTCTCAGGTGCTCCTGCAAGCAGCGCCCTGCTCAGGATGTAGCCGTTCCCGTTCTCGTTCTTTCTCCAGTTCATGAAGAATGCGAACGAATAATCATCCCACGAGAACGTCACCTTCGTCGTCAGGTCATCCTTCTCCTCCACATCGATGCTGTCAGGCTGCACCAGAACTGGGGTCTCCGATTTCGGGAAGTCTCCTCCCAGAATCTCCCTGATTGCCCCAGCATCCTTTTTCCTGAAATCCGAGTTCACGAACAGTCTGTTGATGTGGTCTACATATTTCTCTCCTAATCTCATAAATATATCTCTTTCCGTTAATCTGTTACAAATATATGGAATTTATTCGGAATATCCAAACTATTCCTCCATATTTTTCACGTATTCCTTGAATTCCTTCGTCTCCATTGCGTCAGCATACAGGATGACGACGAGCAGCAGTAATAATATACCCATATCCTTCAGTGATTTATATGATTAATCATAGCAGTGGAAATACTCGGATAGCTTGTCCTCATAGGTGTCCGCATCCTCGACTGTCATGGTCTCCACGAAATCACCGTCGAGGTTTTCCAGAAACTCTTCCGAATAGATGTTTGTTGTCTCGTACTTGTCCCTGATTTCAGCCAGAGTGTCCCCTTCAATGTAGCACTCGCTTCTGAAAGTAATCCTTATCTTCATATCTATTAACCGTTTTAAGTTAAACTTTTATCACGCTACAAATATAGGACATTCCTGCGGAATACGCAAATTTTTAGGTAGATTTTTTGGTAATTGAATTAAATTTATATCAATTTGTTCTTTTATATTACTATTGCTATCTAAGACATCTTCCATAATAAACCATAAACTACCATAAGCGTAATGTCTATCAGTTTTTGAAACTTGATTTATTAAATCTGATTTCTTACCAAATGATTGGTGTATATTATCATACCGTTTTACAAAATTGCCATTTAAATCATATTGGATTATAATATGATGCTTTATTTTAGATTCAATAAAATCATTCAGCCAACCATTTTCGTAAGATTGAAGATACATTTGCATATATTTTTCTTTGAAATCTGTGCGAGATTTACAATTACTTGCAGCCTTTTTACATTCTTCATATGTAAAAATTCTTTTCTTCCTATGTGTTCTTTCTAACCAATCATAATCTTTAAGCCATCCTTTTTCCAAACATTTGAAATACACATTCCTATATGCTTCTCTAAACTCTTTTTTGGTTTTAAATTGTTTGGCTAAATCATAACATACTTTTTTTGTATATCTGTGTGAAATTGTACCAAGACTTCCAGCCTTTGCTGTATTCAATACTACCCAACCATTTTTCTTGTATTCATCAATCTGTTCTGCTTCTTTTTCTTGGCTTTCTTTGGCATTTAGTTTCTCATATAATATTTTCGGCATGTCAAGATTTTCTATTCCTTTAGTTTTAATAAACTTGCCCAAAGAGCAAGATTCGTACCTTAAATGTTGCAAGTGCCTTTTTCTAATACTTATTGTCCTGCCTATATATACGGTATTATATTGGGGAAACTCATAAGCATATACATAATGCACTTCTGATTCTTCTGTTATTACTTTAAGATTATCAATTTTATCCAACCAACCATTTTTTTCTATGAAGTAATACAATCTATGATTGTCTTTCCGTAAATCACTTCTACATTCATATTGTTTGGTTTTTTCCACCGCTTCCTCAAATGTCTTAGGTTTATTCCAATCAAAGAATGATGGACAAATTTCTTCTAACCACCCATTTTCTTCACATTGACGATAAGCACCATAATGCCTACTTCTAAATTCAGTTCTGTTTTTGCATTTAGCGAATATTTCTTTACATTCTTCTTTCGTGTAAAATTTTTTTCTGTAATTCATCGTATTTTTTATTATAAATATTATTCTATACATAAAAAATACAAATCCCATAGTAATAAAACAATAAAAACCACAAGTATTTTTCAACTTGTGGTTTTATATTATTTTATGCAGCCAAAAGCATCATATCATACGCTTTCTGTACCTTTTTAGCAACGCTTCCATCGAAGATAGAATCAAATTTGGTCTCATTGTCTTTGAAATTCTGCACATTTTGATAGAATGATGTAATTCCATTCAATGCCCACTGAGCAGTACCACGTTCTTGATAGTCTTGCCCAATACCATTGTCAAGGCATTCCTTAACCCCTAAGAAGATATTTCTACCCCTTGTCTTAATATCCTCGTGATAGATGTTTCTTGTCTCTAAGAAAACCTTTTTTGCTTCATCAGCGAGAGTAATCTCTGCGATGATATTGTCAAGGTCTCTCTCTGACAATTTGATATTGCGAAGATGGTCATAACTCTCTTTGAACTCCTTTTCATAAAGGCTTGCAAGGTTCAAAGCATTGTATGCAAACTTAGCGTTTTCCTTGTTCAGGAGGTCAAGACGTGACATCACATTTGAAGAATGACGGAAAGAGAGCGTACCAGTATTTTTATGCAACGCTAGCCGCAAAGTATTGTTACACACAACTCTAACTGGACTGCAAACACATCTTACTGCACCAGTTCCATCGTGAGATGTTGTGAATACCACATACATGTCAATAAGGTCATCACGTTTTGCATCAACTATAATAGGTTGCGGAAACTTTGCAGTAACAAATACACGCTCTCCGTTGCCAAGCACCCCACAAGTCTCAATCACAGGGGTATCGTCTCTATCAGCAAATTTCCCGCTACAAAACATATCAACGAACTTGAAGGCCTGCTCGTTAGATACGGTTCCGTAGTTCTCACCCACTAACCCAAGGCTCTTATTGGTATCAGTACGCACGGTTGCCATACTTTTCTCAACAAGCAAATCACGAAGAATTGAAGCATTGATAGACTCTCCATTCTCCATTGCATGAACCAACTCGTCAGAAAGAGCCACCAGAGGAGCCAATTTAACCTCATAGTCTGCGTGGCAGGCCTTAAGAGCCTCGTGTACGAACATAGGACGGTCAAAAATCTGCTGGTCATCACCAAGGCCGTGCCATGCACGTTCCTTCTTACCGTTCTCTGCAAAACTTGCAACTCCGTTTCTAATCTCGATGTTATGTGCCATAATTAAAATGAATTTAAATTAATATTATTGTTTCACGCTAGACTTTCCCCAAAGTGTTGGGGAGCAAGTTCACCTTGCTTCACTACAAATATATGACATTATCCTGAAATAGCCAAATAAAATTAGATTTATTTTTATTTTTTTTTTTCAGGAGGGATTAGCAGGCGTATGTTGTCTGCCAATCCAGTCCTTCCACGAGATTTGTTACATTGAGTGAGAACGGGTTGTGCCCGCATGGTGTGAACAGATGGTAGCCGTTTTCCTCGTCACGGTAGCCCGATTTAAGGTCAGCCTTCCAGCACTTATAGTTGTGCATTATCGCCTCCTCTGTGATGTTGAAGCCGTTTTCAGCGAATTCCTTGCGGATTTCGGTAATCCTTTTCTTGGGAAGCGTCTTAATCCAGCCCAAGTTGATGTCATACTCATCATAGCAATGCACTTCCCTTCCAATGCCGTTGCCAGCAAGAATGTTAAGCGTAATGGCACGTCTCTCATCGTATCTGTCCAGTTCGTCGTCACTCTCGAATACCGTACCAGTCTTCATGTTGAACTTCGTGTCCCACCTCAAGAGGAATTTTCCTCCCTTGTCACAGATTACGATGATTTTGCCCTTTTCGACCTCGTAACCCCACTCACACTCGGTCTTATTCGTTACAATTTTTAACTCTTTCATAGTCTTATTGTTTTTAATTGTTCAACTTCATTACAAATATAGTATATTTCATTGAACCGTCCAAATAAAAATAGATTTATTTTAATTTTTCATTGAAAAAAAAAAGGGCAGGTATTATATCCCGCCCACTATTAAACCGCATTACCAAGATACGAAAATCATCCAACTGAAACCCTTGTCACGGTTCTCATAGAAGGACTCCATGAGGGAAAGAAGCCTCTCCACCGTTTCCTCGTGGGTCTCCCCTTCATAGGCAAGACTTTCAACCGCATCGTCCACATCCTCAGGGTCAACATACGAATCCTCAGGCATTTCCTCACCCTTTGCGTATGCCTTGAACGCCTTGAGAGCCTTCTCATACTCGTCAGTAGGAACCTCGAATCGGTCAGCATTGCCTTCCTCGTACTCGTTTACATAGCAGTCAAGCGCATTGAGAAGCGACTCGAATTCATTCTGCTGATAGTTGAAGGCTTCTGTGGAAGCGTATTCCTCAACCTTCTTTACAACATGTACTCTGTGTCCCATAATCCATTGTCTTTTAATTTGTTATACATTCTCGTTATACCAATCCGTTTCCACCACGTAGGCGCAAGAGCCAAATCTGTTGAGGCCACGAGTATCATTGATGAGCCATGAGTGGTTTCTGTGGCCACGAGTCTCGGTAAGATACTGTGAATCTGGCCATGTGACAATCGTAAGTCCCTCCTTCTTCAGTTGACGCTGGTTGTAGCCTCCGTTCCAGATTTCGAGTTCCCCTTCTGG
>JAEEGL014260607.1_pt1 | contig 16713 bp, 14 predicted proteins | sample 9134231 | NCBI WGS metagenome assembly JAEEGL01 (sample SAMN16246548, study PRJNA631951) | gut metagenome | biome: gut microbiome; feature: rumen; material: fiber-attached | host: Bos | place: Iran: Karaj | collected 2018-10 | reverse complement strand
GACCGTGGGTCGAAGCGTCAATCAATGTGCCGGTGGCACATTGATAGCGGAGACTGTCACGGCTATGCCGTGCAGGGGCGACTTTGGGGGAGCGCGCAAAGAAAGGCTGGACCGAAAGCTTTTATTGTGAATCCCCCAAGCATTCGTGAAGATCCAAAAAAGAGCATCCGCCCGGATGCTCTTTTTTATGGCAAGACATTCAGTCTGTAATGATCACCGCCGCGTTGGCCGGGACCCATACGGAGCCATCCAGCTTCTCGCCGCCCAGGTAAACCTGCATGTTTTTCATATCGTCGTTCAGGTTGTACGTGATCTCGTTGGGGTTGTTGTTGGCGATCACGGCAACGCGTTTTTTGCCCTCTTCGTAACGCAAAAAAGCGATACAGCCCATTTCCGCTGACAAAGGATAGAAGCCGCCGGTTTTCAGCACGTCAAACTGTTTGCGGAATTCACCCAGCAGACGGAAGAACCCGATCAGCTCGTGATCCTCGTGCCCCCAGGGGTAATACCCCCGGTTGAACGGATCCTTTGCGCCGGTCATACCGGCCTCGTCGCCGTAATATATGCTTGGGATGCCCGGCAGCGCGTAATTGATCGCGGCGCTCATTTTCAGGCGGTTTTTGGCCGTTCTCAGCGCTTCGCCCTCCAGCTTCAGCTTTGCCTGTGAAACGCGGCTTTTACGGGTCAGATCCACGCCGGAAAGGGCGGTCAGGATCCGCTCTGTATCGTGGGTGCCAAGCATATTCATGCAAACGTGCATCGCCTCAGGCGGATAGTGGTCCGTGATCTCGCACACCTCGCGCATAAAGCGCTCAGCGTCCGCAGTGAGCGCAAAATCGATGATCGCCGTACGGAAGGGATAGTTCATTACGCCGTCCAGCTGCCGCCCGTCAAAATACCTGCGGCGCCCGCCGTGGCTGATCTTGTTGCTGGCGTCCTCCCAGACCTCGCCGAGCAGCAGTTTATCCTCGCCGTTCCGTTTCAGCGCAAGACGCGCTCTGTCGAGGAATACGTCCGGCAGCTCGTCGGCCACGTCCAGCCGCACGCCGTCCGCGCCGAGGGAGATCCAGTAATCGATCACACCGCCTTTGCCGGTGATGAATTCCAGATACCCCGGATCGTCTTCCTTTACCTCGGGCAGCGTATCTATGTTCCACCAGCAGGCGTATTTATCGCGCGTGGCGCCGAAGGTGTACCAGCCGTAATAGGGGGATTCCTTGCTCTGATACGCGCCGAGGGTGGGGTAGCGGCCGTATTTGTTGAAATAGACGCTGTCGTCTCCCGTGTGGCTGTAAACGCCGTCGATGATGATTTTGATCCCCTTTTCGTGGGCGGCGGCGCAGAGCGACCTGAAATCTTCCGCCGTACCCAGCATGGGGTCCACCTTTTTATAATCCGCCGTGTTGTAGCGGTGGTTGGAATGGGCCTCCGCGATGGGGTTCAGGTAGATCACGGTCACGCCCAGAGAAGCGAGGTAACCGAGCTTCTCCGTGATACCGGCAAGGTCGCCGCCGAAGTAATCGTTGTTGCGGATGCGGCCGGTTTTATCGGGCAGATATACGGGAATATCGCTTTTATCCTCGTGCAGCACGCGGTCCGCAGGCACGTTCTCTTTCGGCGTGCCGGAATCGTAAAACCGGTCCGGAAAGATCTGATAGATCAGGCCGCCCTTGAAGCCGTCCGGCGTGCGGAAGGACGCGGGGAATACGGTCTGCTGCCATTCTTCCGTCCCGTCCACACCGGCGCGCCCCGTATCGGCAATGCGGCGCAGTACGCTGGTGCCCCATGGGGTGGTATACTCAAAATGATAAAAGTAGAGCCCCGTTTCCCGGAACGGGTACGCCGCGCACCACCATTCCTCCACGCCGTCCGTATGTTCCCACTGCATGGGGATCCACTGTGTGCCCGCGCCGTCTTGCGTGAGCACGAGCGTACACGCGGAAACACCGAAGGAACGCGGCAACAAAACGCGGAGCCGCAGGGTTTCACCTGCGGCAATCGCGCCCCGTATGGATTTGTAAAAGTCAATATGCGCGTCAAAGGGAAGCATTATTTGATTCCTTTGGTATGCCAGATCTTTTCGGCGTATTCGTCAATGGCGCGGTCCGCGGCAAAGAAGCCCGCCCCGGCGATATTCAGCAGGGACATGCGGTTGAACACGTCCTTCTGCGTGAACAGCTCCACGGCTCTGGCCTGCGCCAGACGGTAATCCGCGAAATCAGCCAGCACCATATAGGGGTCGTGGTATTTGATGGTCTCGCCGATCTCCGGGAAGCTCTTGCCGTTGAACTGGTGTCCGTTCAGATAGTCGATGGTCTCCCTCAGTTCGGGGGAGTTCTGATAATAGGTCATGGGCGTATAGCCGGAGCGCTGCAGCGCCTCCGCCTCGTCGGCGCGCATGCCGAAGATGATGATGTTTTCGGGGCCTACGTTTTCGTAGATCTCAATATTCGCGCCGTCCATGGTGCCCAGCGTCACGGCGCCGTTGATCATCAGCTTCATGTTGCCGGTGCCGCTGGCTTCCGTGCCCGCGAGAGAGATCTGCTCGCTGATGTCGGCTGCGGGCATCAGGCGCTCCGCCATGGTCACGTTGTATTCCTCAAGGAAGATCACCTTCAGATACTTGTTGACTTCGGGATCGCTGTTGATGGTTTTGGCCAGCGAACAGATAAAGGAGATGATCTTTTTGGCCATAAAGTAGCTCGGGGCCGCTTTTGCGCCGAAAATATAGGTGTGCGGCACGTGGTTGCCGTTGGGGTTGTTCTTGATGGCGATATAGTTTGCCAGAATGCTGAGGGCGTTCAGCTCCTGCCGCTTGTACTCGTGCAGGCGCTTTACCTGTACGTCGAACAGGGAATCGGGATCCAGCGTTTCGCCGGTGGTTTCGAAAATATATTTCGCAAAGCGGGCCTTGTTGTTCCGCTTGATGGCCTGCAGGTCGGCAAGCACGCGCTTGTCGTCTGCGAACGCGGCAAACTTTTTCAGCTCCGCGCCGTCGTAAACGAACTGGCCGCCGATCTTATCCGTGAGGTAGGCGGTAAGCTCCGGGTTTGCCTGGCAGAGCCAGCGGCGGTGGGCGATACCGTTGGTGACGTTGGTGAATTTATCGGGCGTGAGGCGGTAAAAATCACGGAAGACACTGTCCTTCAGGATCTGGGAATGCAGCGCGGAAACGCCGTTCACGCTGTGGCAGGCCGCCACGCAGAGGTTGGCCATTTTTACTACGCCCTCTGCGATCACGGCGGTGCGCTCCACGTAGGCCGCGTCGTGCGTGCTCTCCCATACGTAGGAGCGGAAGCGGTTGTCGATCTCTTTGATGATCTGGTAAATGCGGGGCAGCAGCTGCTTGATGAGTGATTCCGGCCATTTTTCCAGCGCCTCCGCCATTACGGTGTGGTTGGTATAAGCCACGGTGGAAGAAACCACGTTCCAGGCGTCGTCCCAACCGTAGCCGCATTCATCCAGCAATATGCGCATCAGCTCCGGGATCACCAGCGTGGGATGTGTATCGTTGATGTGGATGGCGATCTTCTGCGAAAGATTCTCTATGGTGCCGCCGTGGTGCAGGTGATTGTGGATGATATCCTGCACGGACGCGGAAACAAGGAAATACTGCTGCTTCAGGCGCAGGCTCTTGCCCTCGTAATGCGCGTCGGAGGGATACAGTACCTTGGATATGATCTTGGCCATGGCCTCGCGCTCCATCGCCTTCATATACTGGCCGGCGTTGAAGTATTCCAGATCCATCACACGGGCTTCGGCGCTCCACAGACGCAGTACGCTCACGCCCTTGCCGTCCTTGCCGGGCACGAACATATCGCTGGGCACGGCGTAGATCTCGGTGGCGTCCTTGATCTCCACCTGATGGTGGTTGTTATCCCAGCTGTCCTCCACGCGGCCCTCGAACAGCACCTTTACGGCGCTCTCATCCCGCCGCACCAGCCATACCTCGCCGCCGGGCAGCCAGAAATCCGGCAGCTCGTTCTGCCAACCGTCCTCCAGGCTCTGGCGGAAGATGCCGTTTTCGTAAAGGATGGAATAGCCTCTGGCAGGGTAGCCGCCGTTGGCGAGCGCATCCAGATAGCAGGCGGCAAGCCGGCCGAGACCGCCGTTGCCGAGGCCCGCATCCGGTTCGCATTCGTACAGCTTTTCAAGGCTGATCCCGTAATCCGCCAGAATGCTCTCAAAGGTTTTCGTGAGGTTCAGATTGTATAAATTGTTCTTCAGGGAACGCCCCATCAGGAATTCCATGGAGAGATAGTAAACGCGTTTTACGTTCTGTTTATCCGCCCGCACGTTGAATTCCGCGCGCTGGTTGGCGAGGATATCCTTGAGAATGAGAGCGATGGCGCGGTAGAAATGCTCGTAGGAGGCATTCTGCGCCGTTACGCCGAAAATATGAAGCAGCTTCTGATCGAGAAGTTCCTTTGCTTGTGCCTTGGTTAGTGCTTTTTTCATATAATTCTCCCAAAAAAGATTAAAAATATCAGCAAAATAACGCTTTCATTTGTATATTTTACACTATATTATATGAAAATTCAATAGGTAATGAAAAATAATTGCGGCGAACGCCCGAGCGCGATCGCCGCATGGTAATTTACCCAATATTTTCGTCGTACAGCGTTTCCGCTTTGCGTTTGATCTCGGAGGCGATATACGCCAGCGTCATCACCGTGAGCGCGGTCACCAGTTTTTCGCGCGCGCCTTCAAAGGGCTCGGCGTATTCCGTAAGGCAGCTCTCTACGCAGGCGTGCACGCCCGGGGCGTCCGTTACGTTATCCGCCAGAACGCGGTCGATGATCACGCACAGGTGGGTATACAGGGCGCTGTCCGGAATGATGTCATCCGCACGGTCGTCCGCGCTGCCGTTGACGAAGCGCAGGATCACGGCGATCTTTTCCAGCTGGAAGCTGGAGCGCAGCATATTGAGGATGATGATGCGCGCCAGATGGTTTTCACGGTAGCGCTTCTGTTCAGGGTGCGCCACCCAGCCGCGCTTGATCCAGTTTTGTACGGTGGTGAGCTCCACGCCTGCGATCTCGCAGATCTGCGAAAGGGTAAGCCCTCCGGTGACGGAGAACAGCCCTGCCAGATTCGCGAAGCCGAACTGCAAACGGCCCTCTTCCACCTCTACGGCGGTGCCCGGAAGATACATCATGCTTCCTCGCTTTCTTCGGCGGCTTCTTCTTCACTGACCGTAAGGATCTCGGTCTGATTCGTGAAGAACAGCAGCGTGTTGATCTTTTTGCCCAGCGTTTTTTCGCAGGCGGCGCTCATCAGCGGGAACATTTTTGCCTCGATCACGCAGTTGATATACGCGAAATCGATCAAAATATTCAGCTGGTTCTTTAAGAAATCCGCGTCCTTGTCCGCAAAGAATTCGTCCTCCACCGTTTCAATCTTCACGCCGGAAAGCGCCATATCGGAATCGTAGAGCTTACGGTTCTTTTCCATGCATTTCTGCATGATGGAAAGCATCTGCGCCGGATCGCCCGCCTTCACGGCGTTGGAAAGACCGGTGGTTTTCATCTGGAATTTAAAGGTGAGGCGGCAGGTTTTTACAATGGCCTTGGCCAGCTTCACCAGGTCCGGGTTGATGGCTTCGGGAATAAAGATCCCGCCGTCTTTTTTGTAGAAATAGCTCATTTGTTCTCCTCCAAGGTTCATATGACTTTTACGCGGCTATTGTAACATATCGCCGCGGGTTCGTCAAATACTTTTTTCCGTGAACCGGAGCTCAGCGCCTTTTTTTCGGCAGGGCAAGGTCTTTTTTCACCGAGCGTGAGACAATGTAACTGATCACGGCGTAGAGGACCGTAACGCCGGTAACGACCGCCATTACGCGCAGACCGACGGAGAAGGTGGGATACGCCCCGGCGGCAAGGAGCGCGATCGTGGCGATATAGGCCGTAATGCTTACCGCCAGAAGCGCTTCGATGATAAACTGGAAAACCCTTTTGATGAAGCCGAAGCGCACGGAGGGGGTCTTTGCCCTGATCAGAATAAACATGGCGATCAGCAGCAGAATGATAAAGCCGAATTCAATCATGATCTCCAGCGCGTCGTTCTGTGTAAGCCCCACCGCCTTCAGAACAAAGGTGCTGAACACAACGCCGAACATGGCGGAGAGAATGTGCAGCCCCTTGCCGCCGATCAGATCGTAGATGCTGTCGAATATGAAAATCGCGATCGCGGTAAAAAGCGTTTCCGGAAAGGACTTCATGATCACCATCGATATGGAATTCCCCATGGCGGTGATATCCATGCCGGTCAGATACTTTTTGAGAATATCGATCCACGTGGAGCAGAGGGGTATTTTTTCAACCAGCGAAATAAAAGCGTCCTGCCCGCCGCTGCTGCCGAAAATCAGGGAAAGAACGTACGCTAAGGAAGGGAAGATGAATACGATGATGAGGAGCTGCGCAACGTTGCTGCCGAGCTCTCTGGTAAAAAAGCGAAAAAACTTTTTCATGGTGATCTCCTTCATGTTTTTGCAGATATGATTCTACCATACGCCCCGGTGCTTTTCAACAGCGTTTTTTTCTTGCAATCCCACGGGGCGTATGTTAAGATAGAAAACGGTGATGACGAAATGGAAGAATACGTAAATACCGTGCTGCGCCCGCTGCTGCGCGGGGACGGCGGCGAGATCGAATATATAGATTATAACGGAGAGACCTTACGGGTGCGCCTGAGGGGGGAGTGTTCCTTCTGCGCCAAAGCAACGCTTTGCATGGATTGGTGCGAAGAGAAGATCGGAAAAGACCTCGGCAAAACCGTAAAGATCGCCGCCGAAAAGAAAAAACCGTATTTCAGAGATACGTAAGGAGGGGCCATGGCACACGTCAAAGTGACCCGGCGCTCGATGCGCCCGGAGGAATATATATCGCTCAGGTACGGCTGGCTTAAGCGCATGGTGCACGAAAACCTGACCGAGATCGCGCCCGTGATGATCCGCAACGCCCGCCAGACCGGTGAAAACACGTTTGATTATTATGAGGACGTGCCCCATGAACTCAAAAAGGGCGAGCTCTGCTATACGCCGGACGGCAGTATCTTTTTTACCGCCTCGGCAGGCGTGCCGGAGACGCTCGCGGGCAGGGAAGTGTATCTCTGCTTCAAAACCACGTCCGAAGTCATTGTAAAGGTGAACGGGCATTGGGCGGGCGGCTTCGATCCCAACCGGCAGCGCGTGAACATCACACCCTATATTGAAAACGGACGCGCCGGGATCGAAATGCTCGGCTTCAACCGCTCCAAGCCGGACGACGAGCGCAACCCGGAAACCCTTGCCCTGCGCGGCTGCAGGCAGGTGTTCGGCGGGCTGTATCTGGGCACGGTGAACGGGGACGTGCAGGCGCTCTGCTACGATCTGGAGATCTTTACGGATATCATCGGCAGCGACGCCTTCGACGAGGATTACCGCTCCTTTGTAAAAAAGCACGTGAACGCCGCGCTGGATCTCATTGACTTTGATTCTTTCAGGCAGGAGGACGTCCGCCGCGCTTCGGATTATATAGAAACGCATCTTTACGGCAATACCACCTGGCGCGGCTCCGGCAGGGTGGGGCTTGTGGCCCATTCGCATCTCGATATCGCCTATTACTGGCGGCGGATCCACACGGTGCAGAAAAACCTGCGCACCGTGCTCATCCAGATGCGCCTGATGGACAAATACCCGGAATTCACCTACTGCCATACGCAGCCGTACTTATACGAAACGCTGAAGGAATATTATCCCGAGGTGTTTGAAGAACTGAAGCAGAAGGTGAAAGAGCGGCGCTTCGAGCCCGTGGGCGCCATGTACGTGGAGCCGGACTGCAACATCCCCAATGCCGAGAGCCTTGTGCGGCAGTGCCTGTACGGCCAGCAGTTCTATATGGAAAACTTCGGCTTTACCGTAAACACCTGCTGGGTGCCGGACGTGTTCGGCAACAGCTGGATATTGCCGCAGATCCTCAGAAAGAGCGGCGTGGAATACTTCGTTTCCAACAAAATGAGCACGTGGAACGATACCAACCGTTTCCCGCACAACCATTTTATCTGGCGCGGGATCGACGGCACGGATATTTACGCCTGTGTGCCGCCTACGCACTTTATTACGTGGAACGCCCCCTCGCAGATCGCTGAAAACTGGCAGGCGTTTCAGGAGAAGGATACCGGCAGCGAAACGCTGAGCATGTTCGGCTACGGGGACGGCGGCAGCGGCGTCACCGAAGAGATGATCGAACTCATGCGCCGCTGCCAAAAGCTCTCCGCGATGCCGCAGACCCGCCACGTGCGCGCAGACCGTTTTTTAGCGGATAACTTTACGCCGGACAAAGACCTTGCCGTATGGGACGGCGAACTTTATCTGGAGATGCACCGCGGCACCTATACCACCAAGGCCACGCTCAAAAAATATAACCGTGAGCTGGAAGAAAAGTTCCGCGCCGCGGAAATGCTCTGCGTGCTGCGCGGCGGGGAATACCCGGCGGAAAATCTCCGTTCGCTTTATAAGAAATTCCTGCTGCAGCAGTTCCACGATATTCTGCCCGGCAGCCACATCACGCCCGTTTACGAGGACGCAATGCGCGATCTCGCCGAGGTGGAAGCGGGTCTCAACGAGATCATCGACACGGGGGACTGCCTGTTCAATACGCTCAATTTTCAGCGGAGCGGTATCGAGTTCCTTCCCCGCGGGGGCGGCGTGTTTACCCGCAAGGGCGAAAAGGGAGATTTTGTTCGGGTGCACGCAAATGCGCTCTCCGCCGCGGAAACCGAAGCGCCCCGCACGGATACGGACTGGATCGCCGTAAACGGCAATACCGTGGAAACGTATCGGTACCGTATCACGTTTGCGCCGGACGGTTCCGTAGAGAGCTTCCTCTGGAACGGCAAAGAGCTCACAGCGGGACCGTTCAACAAGCTGCGGCTGTACGACGATAAGCCCGGCAACTACGACGCGTGGGATATTCTGCCCGATTACGTAAAAAAAGAGCGCCCGCTGACGCTCCTTTCTCCGCTGACGCTGACCGCGCTTTCCGGCGAATGCGCCGAATTCACCGCCGTGGAGGGGACGGATAGGAGCCGCATCGAGCGGAAGATCCGCGTGTTCCGTGACGAGCCGATGGGCGAGCTGCCCGGAATCGAGGTGGAGGTGATCGCCCATTGGCACGAGAGCCATAAGCTGCTCAAGGTGGAATTCTGCCCCAACGTGCGCACGCGCGAGCTTGTGTGCGATACCTCCGCGGGCTTTATTGGGCGGCCTATGCATAAGAATACAAGCTGGGAGGCCGCCCGCTTTGAGTGCTGTACGCATAAGTGGTTTTACATGGGCGAAACGGACGGCGGCGTGGCCGTGATCAACGACGGCAAATACGGCGTAGGTATTCAGGAAAACGGCGCAACGTTATCTCTGCTGCGGGCCACGGAGCGGCCCGATCCGCGCAGCGACTTGGGGCGGCACGATTTCTGTTATCTGATTTTGCCAGAGCCGGAGTGGGCAAGCTTTTCGTATATCAATCGCGCGGCGCTGCGGTATAACGCGCCGCTGGTGCGCACGGCGCCGGTGGTACACCGGAATGCCGGGGCACTGTCAGAGGAATCTCCCTTTTTTGTCGCGCTGTGCGGACCTCTGTATCTGCAGGCGCTGAAAAAGAGCGAGGACGGCACAAAAACGATCTGCCGCCTGATTGAAACAGACGGCAGACGCGGCACTTTGCATTTGGAAAAAAAGGTCACGGTCACGGACCTGCTGGAACGCCCGCTTTATGAAACGGACAAACTCGAATATAAGCCCTTTGAGATCATCACGATCGCATTTTGAGTGTTGAGTGTTGAGAAATCAGCGCTTTCATTCCTCATTTCGGGAGGGTCAGTGTTCATTCAGATTTTTCAGAAAGCTTAACCGGTGCACGGGAGAGATCCCGTGCTCCTTTATTTTTGCGTAGTGGAGCGCGGTGGGGTAGCCCTTGTGCTTTGCGAATTCGTATTCGGGATAGAGCTTATCCAATTCCAGCATGTAGCGGTCCCGGCTCACCTTGGCTAATATGGAGGCCGCCGCGATGGAAATGCTTTTGGAATCGCCCTTAACGATGGTGATCTCCTCCACGCCGGTGTTCGGTTTGCGGTTGCCGTCGATGAGCGCCAGATCCGGCCGCAGGGAGAGCCCGTCCACGGCGCGCTTCATGGCAAGGTAGGTGGCGTGCAGTATGTTCAGCCGGTCGATCTCGTTTTCGTCTGCGCTGGCGATGCTGTAAGCCACGGCCTTTTCTTTGATCAGATCAAACAGGAGCTCGCGCTTTTTTTCCGTAAGCTTTTTGGAGTCGTTCAGCCCGATGTCCTCCAGCCCCGCGGGCAGGATCACCGCCGCCGCGAACACCGGCCCCGCCAGCGGGCCGCGCCCGGCCTCGTCCACACCGCAGATCACGGCGTAACCCTGATCGTGATACAGGTTTTCGTATTCGTAGGTCATTTTGGGATCTCCTTGGTGATTGCAGTTTGTTGCAGAGTGTTGAGTTTTAAGTTTTGAGTTTTGAGCATCCTGTTTTTTCCATATAGTTTACTGTCCGGATGTTTCTCAACACTCAACACTTTGAAATTTATCGCGTCGGGCGATAAATTTCAATTTGGTCTTTCAAACGTGATCTTGCCCAGCTTGCCGCCGCGGAGCTCGTCCAGCAGCATCTGTGAAGCGCGCAGGGTATCAACCTCGCCGCCCGAGATCAGCATGCCGCGTTTTCTGCCGATGTATTGCAGCAGATCGTAGGGCTCCATATCCGCAAAGTCCGTCACCTTGTAGCGTTCGGTCAGGCGGGCGGGGTAGTCGCGGGAAAGGATCTCCACCAGCTTTACGGCCAACTCTTCCAGATCCAGGATATCGTCCTTGATGCCGCCGGTAAACGCCAGCTTATAGCCCACCTCGGGATCCTCGAATTTCGGCCAGAGCACGCCGGGGGTGTCCAGCAGCTCCAATCCGCCCTCGATCACGTACCATTTGTTGTGCCGCGTCACCCCTGCGCGGTCCTCCACCTTGGCCTTGGCGGAATGCGCCATACGGTTGATGAACGAGGATTTTCCGGTGTTGGGGATGCCCACCACCATCAGCCGCAGCGCCTTTCCCGCCATGCCGCGCTCGGCGTTTTTGCGGATGGTGTCGGCAAGTACTTCGTTCACCGTGCGCCGCAGTTGGCCCAGCCCCTTGCCGCTTTTCGCGTCCGCGCTGACGGCGGGGATCCCATGTGCCTTATAGTGGGCGAGCCATGCGGCGGTGGCGGCTTCATCCGCCAGATCCGCCTTGTTCAGCAGAATGATTTTCGGCTTGTTTTCGATCAGCTCGTTCAGTTCCGGGTTGGTGCTGGAAGCGGGAATGCGCGCGTCCCTGAGCTCGATCACCGCGTCCACCAGTTTCAGGCTCTCTTTGATCTGGCGGCGGGTTTTCGCCATGTGCCCCGGAAACCAGTTGATATTGGTTGATATGTTTTCACTCATAATGAACTCCGTAAAACAAAAAAGGGCTTTGCAGCCGATTTTTGTTGTTCTTTTTCAGTCCTTTAAGGCGTTGTGGGTGAAGTTTTTGTAGATATCCCAATCCCGGTCCACGCGCACCCGCGCCTTGCCCAGCAGGTAATCCTCTTCTATAAAGCCGATGTTGGTGTAGCGGGAATCCCACGAAACGATGCGGTTATCGCCCATCAGCATCACGCAGCCCTCCGGCACGGTCAGGGGATAGGTGCGGTCCCCGCGGCCGTAGGTGCCGTTTGTTAAAGCATAGGTCTCATCCAGCTTTACGCCGTTGATATAAACGCTGTTATCCGCATCAACAAAAACCTCGTCCCCGGCCACGGCGATCACGCGCTTTACCAGTGCGCCTTCCGCGGCGGTCTCCTTGGTGGAGATCACGATGTCGCCGTACTCCGGCTCGCCGAAATAGGGCGTTACCACAAGCCAGTCCCCGTTGGCGAGAGTATCGTCCATGGAATGGCCGTTGACGCCTACCATGCGGAACCCGAAGGTGAACACGATGGCCAGCAGCGCAATGGCTGTGATGAGAATGGAAACGGCGTCAAACGCGATGCCGTCAAAACCGTAATTCCGCTGATCTTCTTTTACCGCGGTATCTTTTTTCATATGAATGCGTCCTTTATATATAATATATTTAATTACATTATATTTATTATAGCACACCATTCTTAAAAAAACAAGAAAAAAAAGAACACCCTGCGGTGTTCTTTTTTTTCGGTTCTTACTTGATGGATTCCTTGACCTTGGCAGCCTTGCCCACGCGGCCTCTGAGGTAATAGAGCTTGGCTCTGCGGACCTTACCTTTTCTGACAACCTTCACGTCGGTCACGTTGGGGGAGTGCAGCGGGAAAACTCTTTCCACGCCTACGCCGTAAGAAAGGCGGCGCACGGTAAAGGTCTCGGTGATGCCGGAGCCTCTCTTGGCGATCACGGTGCCCTCAAAAGCCTGGATCCTCTCTTTTTCGCCTTCACGGATCTTTACGGCAACGCGCACGGTATCACCGATGGCAAATTCGGGGGTCTGCTCTTTGAGGCAGCCTTCAGTCATAAGTTTGATAGCGTCCATGTTTTTTCCTCCGTTTCTTTTTTTCAGGCGTTCATTCGCTGCAAAAATTTGCGGCAGCCAGAGGACCGCTTGCTTTAGTACACAGACTAACTGCAGTGAGGGGAGTTCCACACTCACGTATTGCCGATATATAATATCACAGCAAAACATAAAAAGCAAGCATTTTTTTATTTTTTTGAAATTCTTTTTTATCTTTTTTTCGTTTTGCGGCGATCCCGTTGATTTCGGCGCAAAAAGAACGCGCGGCGTATTGCATTTGCCGACGCCCGGCGGTATAATATATATTAATACAAAACATTAAAATTGTAAAGTGCAAAGGAGCGCCTTTATGAATATTACCGAGCGTCTGAACGGCAAACGCATCCTCATCTGGGGCTACGGCCGGGAGGGCAAGTCCACAGAACGGTTTATAAAAGAATACTGCAGCGTAGAAAGCGTGGAGGTGTTCGAGGGCAAGCCTGAGGAGATCGACGAGGAAAAATACGATCTTATCGTAAAAAGCCCCGGCATCAACGTAACGCGCTACAGCGAAAAATACACCTCGCAAACGGAGCTGTTTTTAGGGCAGTTCCGGGAGCGCGTGATCGGCGTGACCGGCACCAAGGGCAAAAGCACCACGTCCAGTATGATTTATCACGTGCTCTCCGCGTGTCTTCCGGACCGCAAGGTGCTGCTCGTGGGCAATATCGGCATTCCGTGCTTTGACGCTTACGCCGATATCGACGAAAATACCGTGGTGGTGTTCGAGATGAGCTGCCATCAGCTCTCTCATAATCCGTATTCCCCGCATATCGCCGTGTTTCTGAACCTGTACGAGGACCATCTGGATTACTACGGCACGCGCGAAAACTATTTCGCCACCAAAAAGAATATCACAACGCACCAGACGGCGGCGGACTATTTCTTTTACGGCAACGACGTGCCGTTCGTTGAAACGCCGGCGCAAAAGCGCCTGATCACGTTCGACGATCCGCTTTGTTTCGATATGAAGCTGCTGGGCTCCCACAACCAGTTCAACGCACGGTTTGCATACGTGATCGCAACCGAGCTTTTCGGCTGCGCGGACGCCGACGTGCGGGAGGCGATCGCCGCGTTTAACGGGCTGAAGCACCGCATGGAGTTCGTTGCCAATATTGCGGGCGTGGATTGGTATAACGATTCTATCTCCACTATCCCGGAGGCCACCATCCGTGCCGCGGGCAGCATACCCAACGTAAAAACCGTGCTGATCGGCGGTATGGACCGGCATATCGATTATACGGTCCTTATTGATTTTATCCGCGCGCACGGGGAGTATCTGTATATCCTCGCCTATGAATCCGGCAAGCGCATTTACGAAAGCGTAAGCGGGCTGTCCTATTGCCGTTACGTGCCGGATCTGGCCGCCTCCGTGGCGCTGGCCAAACAGGAGACGCCCGCGGGCGGCGCCGTGCTGTTTTCCCCCGCAGCTGCCTCTTACGGGTATTTCAAAAACTTTGAAGAGCGCGGCGAGGTATATAAACAACTCGTGCTGCAGGGCTGAAACGGAGGACCGGTATGAAGAAAACCTCTGTGCTCACGTTTACGGGCGATATCGGCTTTGACCGCTATATGTCCGGCAGATGGACCGATGAAAACCTGATCGACGAAGATCTTCTGGCGTTCCTTCGTGACGGGGACCACGTGATCGCAAACGTGGAAGGCCCCGTGATCGCGCAGCCGGAAAATACGGAGAACACCGGCGCAAAGCAGCTGCTGCACTCCATCGATCCCGCCGCCGTGTGCGTGCTGCGCCGCATGGGTGCGGATATCTGGAATATCAATAATAACCATATCATGGACGCGGGCCCCGAGGGCGTGGCGAGCACGCTGTGCGTTGCCGCTGAAAACGGCGTGCGCACCATCGGCGCGGGCATGAACATCAAAGAGGCGTGTACCCCGGTGATCCTGCACGAGGCAGGCGGCATCGGTCTGTTCGGCGTGGGTTATCAGCGCGCCTGCCGCCCCGCGGGGGAGGAGAAGGCCGGGTGCCTCAGTTGGAGCAACATGGAGGCCATCCAGGCCGTGATCGACGAGATCAAACGCACCTGCCGCTGGTGCGTGGTGGTGGCCCACGGCGGCGAGGAATTTACCGCGCTGCCTTCCCCCTACACGCGGGACCGCTATCTGCAGTATCTTGAAATGGGCGCGGACGTGGTGGTATCCCACCATCCCCACGTGCCGATGAACTACGAAACGGTGGGCGATAAGCTGATCTTTTATTCGCTGGGAAACTTTATTTTCGATACGGATTACCAGCGCGCCCAGTATAATACGGAATACGGGATCGTGGTAAAGCTGCTGTTTACAACACAGAGCGTATCGTTTGAGGCCAGAGGGCTGAAGATCGACCGTGAAACCGAGCGCGTGGTGCCGTGGGACCTGCCGCGTATCTTCCGTGACGTACACGAAAAAGATTACCGGCTGCTCGTGCCGCTGTCCGAAAAGCTGCTGGTGCAGGCCACGAAGCGGCAGATGACGTTTCTGTTCCCGGAGCGTTTCCGCGGCGCCACCGAGGAGGATTGGGCAGCGCATTTCGCGGAACCGCTGCGCACCGGCCGCGTGCCCGGCGAGGTGCTGGATTTTTATATCATCTGCCCGCTGGCCGCCGAAGCGGAGAACGGCGCCTGGCGGGAAAGCGATCTGGAGGACGTAAAAAACTACATTCTCGATCAGCTGGAATGACCGTTTTTCCGGCCGTGCAAAATCGTGCGGCAGTGCGCTTAACGCCTCATTTTTCGTCCGAAAAGTGAAAAATTGTAATAAATAAAGCTTAATATGTTACAAAATGTAACCGTTTTTGAGGTCCGGAAACAAGTTTATGGATTTTCAACAAACGCAATTCCGATTTTTTGCCGAAAAAAGTGAATTGGAGCGTTTGCTAAAAGAAATGACAAACGGTTGTAACATTTGTTTGTGCAGTTTAAATAAAAGCGGCCGGAAACGGCCGTTTGACTTTTTTTTGGCGTTTTATTATAATGTCCGTTGTCTTAGCCTATAAATCTACTGAGCACAAAAAATGCTTTCGATTTTCGTGCGCAGTATTTTAACGGACAGGAGTTATAAAAAAAATGTATCAGATGAAGAGAGTCGGCAGAGGGAAGCCGACGGGGCAGAATGCTCCGCTCATTTCCCAATCTGCCTACGAGAACCGGCAGGGCTTTCGTACCGTTTGCCTCGTGACCGCGCTCGTTCTGCTCTTCGCGGTGGTGATTTCCACCGTTCCGCCCACGGCGGTTCAGCTGGTTCGTCTTTCCCTCGGTGATTACCGCGCTGCAGCAAGCGCCCCATCGGACGCGCTGTATCCGCAGACGGGCTTTTCGGCCGTCGCCGCAAACGATCTGGATGAGGTGAGCGAGCTGCTGGCCGAGCTCGCGGAAGCGGATGCGCTGAAAGTTCGGATCAAAAACGGAGATTTCGTGTTTGCGCCGTATATTACAACGCTGAGCCGTGAAGAGGCGCAGGTTCGCCTGGACGAGATCAAAGCCGCGAAAGAGAAAGCGGAAGCCGCAGAACGCGCAAAAGCTTCCGTTACGGTTTACACCAATTATACCAGTTACGTTTCCCTGAATACCAAAGGCGTGCCGATGTCGCAGAAGGGCACCGTTGAAGTCGACGCAAACGGCGTTCCGCTGCATTATACGCGGCTCATCCAGGGCCACGCGACCGCCTACTACGGCGGCACGCTGACCGCCACGGGCACGCGGCCCATGCAGGGCACCGTAGCCGTAGATCCCAGAGAGATCCCTTACGGCACCCGGATGTATATCACCTCCGCGGACGGCAGCATCGTTTACGGTCTCGCCGTTGCCGAGGATACCGGCGGATTCATTTACTGGCCGAACGGCGCCACCGTGGACCTTTACATGTGGACGTACAGCGACTGCGTCCAGTGGGGCTGGCGCATGGCAAACATTTACATTCTTGACTGAAAAAGAACCGACGCGAAAGCGGCGGTTCTTTTTTGTGTTGCGGTAAATTGGAATTTATCGCACCGTTAGCGGTTACATCGGGTAGCGCGGCTCCGTGAGCCGCCCCGGCGCCCTCAGGCGCCGGTTCCCCGCATTTGAATATTCTCCGCCGCTGTGCGGCGGCTGTAAAACTGTTTGTGCTGCAAACAGTTT
>JAEEGL012755041.1_pt1 | contig 16713 bp, 16 predicted proteins | sample 9134231 | NCBI WGS metagenome assembly JAEEGL01 (sample SAMN16246548, study PRJNA631951) | gut metagenome | biome: gut microbiome; feature: rumen; material: fiber-attached | host: Bos | place: Iran: Karaj | collected 2018-10 | reverse complement strand
GGGTACCGTCATAATCAATGCATTTGACAAATATATATTTGACTATTCTGCCAAAGAAAACCACTCTGCCAAGCGCCTTAGGCTTGCCAAAGACCTTTTGGGACAGTTTTTTCTTGGTGTCAGCAAGGCAAAATAGAACCACTGATTTGAAAAAAATGATAACATATAATCATAAATTTTAATGAGAAGGAGGCTATTATGGGATCAGTTTCGAAGGTATATTTTACAAGGATAATCACACCGGAACAGGTTGTGAAGATGTATGATACGCTTGGAAAAAAACTTGAGGGAAAGGTTGCTGTCAAGGTACATTCCGGCGAAGATGGCAATCAGAATTTTTTAAAGCCGCAGTTTTTCAGACCCATGGTTGAGCATGTCGACGGCACCGTTGTTGAGTGCAACACAGCCTATGAGGGAGAGAGAAACAGCACGGACAAACATCTGCCTCTTATTAAGAAGCACGGCTGGAATGACTTTTTTGTAGTTGATCTCATGGATGCCGAAGGACCGGATGTCGAGCTTCCTATATCTCATCCGGGACATCTAAAGAGTGACATTGTGGGCAAGAATCTTATGAACTATGATTCAATGCTTGTGCTGTCCCATTTCAAGGGTCATCCCATGGGAGGATACGGCGGAGCGCTCAAGCAGCTCTCGATAGGATGCGCTTCAACGGCAGGCAAGGTCAATATCCATTCTGCAGGCAAGTATGTAAAGGCCGAAGAGCAGGGCATTGTATGGGGCGACCTTCCACCTCAGGACGCATTTCTTGAGTCAATGGCAGAGGCTGCGTCTGCTGTAGTCGATCATTTTCATGGGAACATTGTATACATAAATGTCATGAAGAATCTGTCTGTTGACTGTGACTGCTGTGCAGTAGCAGAGGATCCGTGCATGGCGGATGTAGGAATACTTGCTGCAACCGATCCTGTGGCAATTGACAGAGCCTGCATGGATCTTATATACAAATCTGAAGATCCCGGACGTGACCATTTCCTTGAGAGAGTTAAGACCAGAAACGGTGAGCATACCATGGAGACTGCAGCAGGAATGGGATACGGTGTATTGGAGTATGAACTGATAGAGGTTAATTGAACAGTAGCATGGACTCTTGATGAGTGTCATTCCACCTGATGGAAGAAGGAGGCAGAGATGGATAACAAAACAGCAACTGTTTTTGACACAAATAAGTATTTGCTTGGTGAGAGCCCTTTTTATGATCCGATATATAAGCGCTATTCCTGGGTCGATATTATCGCCAACAGGTTTTACCGGCTGTCTGAGGATGGTGAGAGGAGATGTTTTGACCTTGGACAGCCCATAGGTGCGGCAGTTCCCATTAAGGATAAAGGAGGATACCTTCTTGCTGCAAGGGATGGGCTCTATGTCCTTAAACACGGAAAAACTGACCTTCTCTGTGAACTAGGGTCTGTCTATAAAACTTACTGGAGATCCAATGATGCAAAGGCTGACCCTGAGGGGAGGATATTCTTTGGAGCGTCGGTGATGGATGACCATGAACCGGAGGGAGCGCTTTTTTCCTATGACAAAGGAAAGATAGCCTGTCTTCAGCCGGGGACCAGGATATCCAACGGAATGGCTTTTGATAAGGAAAAAAAGAAATTCTTTTTCTCCGACTCAGAGGAATATGCGGTGTTCGTGTATGATTACAACATTGCTGACGGGAGCATTTCAAACAGGAAGGTACTCTTTAACGTGGAGGACGGCGTACCGGATGGAATGTGCATAGACTCCGAGGACAATCTTTATGTCGCAATCTGGGGAGGAAGGCGCATAGAAAAGAGAAGCTCAAAGACCGGAGAAAAGCTCGGAGAGATAGCTGTCCCGGCAGAGCATGTGACATCCTGCTGCTTTGGAGGGGATGACCTTAAGACACTCTTTATCACATCGTCGGGAGACGGTCTTGACGGGGAATATGATGGATGTATATTCAAGTGCAGGGTTGACACAAAAGGTGTTGGACCGGACTATGCTGATATAACTATGATGGGAGAAATATAATGAGAGCAGTTATTACAAGGGTACTCACTGCATCAGTATCTATTGATGGCAGGGAGGTGGCTTCAATAGATAAGGGATTTCTTGTGCTCCTTGGTGTACACAAGGATGACACCAGGGAGCAGGCGCTTAAGATCGCGGACAAGATATGCGGGCTGAGAATATTTGAGGATGCTGAGGGCAAGATGAACATCAATCCCCAAGATGCCGGTGCGAAACTCCTTATCGTGAGCCAGTTCACTCTTTATGCTGACTGCAGCTCCAGGAGACCGGGATTTACCGAGGCTGCAAGGCCCGAGATATCAGAGCCTTTATATGAGCTCGTTGTCAGTGAGTGCAGGGGGCGGGGCTTTGAAGTCGGAACAGGTGAGTTTGGCGCTGACATGAAAGTGGAGTCTGTCAACGACGGACCGGTCACGATCATCCTGGATACAAAAGATTTTATGAAGCACTGAGCAAAGGCGCTTTGAGTTTAGAAAAACTTATCGGAGATTATGAAGATGGACATAAAAATACCTGATAAGGTAAAAAACGGCATCTACATAGGGGTGATAGCAGTTTCACTGATTGCTGTGATCATACTGTGTGCTACCTATAAAAGGAATGACAGGGGAGAGACTGATCTGGCCAGTATGTCGGCATCCCTTAAACCAAAAGAGGACAATGTCAAGGTGACAGTCAGCACTGAGATTTTGGAAGACGGTCTTTCCGATATGGGATTTCTGGTTACCCAGGAGTACTATTTCACTCAGGTGGAGAAGTATACCAAAGAGAAGAAGCTATTTAGCATCATCCCTTCTTCTTCTGAGATGATGTACAGCTACGAGGGGTCGGTGCTCGCAGGTATTGATTTTGAAAAGATAAGGGTGACCAAGGACGATGAGACAAAGACTGTGAGTGTTGAGCTTCCTGAGTCTGAGATCATGACGGTTACCATAGATAAAGATACGTTTGAGGTCTACTCCGAAAGCGACTCTCTTTGGAACCCTCTTAAGCTTGAGGATTACAACATGTCACTTTCGGAGTTTGAGGAAGCTGCCAAAAACAAGGCACTAGAGGATGGAATTCTTGACAGGAGCGATGAGCAGGCCAGAAAGCTTGTGACAGGTTTTATCAAGAATTACCCATCGCTTGGCGACTATGATATTAAATTCTGACGGGAGGAAGAGACAGATTGGAAATAAGACCGGAACTTAAAACCTGCGCAAAGATAGCTCTTTTGCTGCTGCTTGCAGTTGTATCGCTGACCCGGATCGCACCCTTTATGGCTGATCCGGCCAACCACAGGCACTCCATTGAGCAGACAGAGGAGAAGATAGGAGCCGTGATCACACTCTCCGGTGGGGCAGCGGCTACATCGGCGACGCTCTCACTCCTTCCCGGAGATCTTGGAACGCCTCTGGCTGAGCAGCTGGCGGAGATGGCAACCTATTTTCTGCTGATACTAAGTGCATTGTATCTGGAGAAGTTTCTTATAACTATCTCAGCGCATATAGCTTTTTCTGTTATGATACCCGCCGCATGTCTTTTGTGGTGCCTGTCCATTCTCGTGAAAAAGAAATTCCTTCGGACTATCGCGCTTAAGATTGGCCTGATGGGCATGGTGATCTTTCTGATCGTTCCTGCGAGCATCCTGCTCTCTGACATGGTATATCAGACCCAGGCAGATACGGTAAACGGGACGATCGAGGAGTACAATAATCTTGAAATAGATGGGAATAATGATTCAGGCGGAGCGATTGACACCGGTGGTATATCAGGGAGCACCATTGATGATATATCATCTTTCCTGGGCGATATGCTGGAGTCACTTGCCGTAATGATCGTCACTTCATGTATTATACCGGTTTTGGTGTTTGTGTTCCTCGCCTGGATAATCAAGATAATTTTTATCCCAGCCGACTAGGGATGGAGGTGATTGATCACTGGTTCATATAGTGGTCGATCACCTCATATATTTTGAGATTTGGATCCTCCACCGGTGCAACCTCTGTATCAAGGTTTAAAAGAAAGGAAGACTCATTTGTGACACTTGGCCATTTTGGAAGTCCGTCGCCGTTGGGATCTCCGGTCTTTGCAAAGTTTACCCAGTAGTTTTGCATGATCTCTGACAGAGCATAGTCTGTTTTATCGTAGCTCTTATCGTGATAGGAGAGGTTGCCGTAGGCATAGGGGAGTTCTCCTGCGTGATGACTGGACAGCCTTTTATTGGTCTTTGTAAAATAGTACTCGTAGCAGGGGCGACCCTGCTTTGCCATATATGAGCTCCATACATAGTGGGAGTAGGAAAACCACATGGCACTGTAAGCGGTATTAAGGGCGCCCTTGGCTTCGCCACCTCGATCAACGATAAAGTACTGATCCCGCTGAGGCGAGTCGTATGGAAGAACACTTGCCATCTCACCTGCATATTCTCCGAGGTCTTCTGCTATCAGACTCTCATAGTTATCTTTTGTCGCCTTTATGTCCAGCATGAAGGCATCTGCTTCTTTTTGGTTAAATCCGTTCAAAAGAGCTTTTTCATGGTTTTCACCTTTTTCATACGTCAGGTATGGCATCTGCGTGATTGCATACCCGTCTATGGTCATGGCTGAGTTGTCAGCCATAGTCTTAACAAGTTTTTCTGCGGGAATCTTTCTGAGATCGTCAGATGTTGCGCAGGAGAATTCATCTCTGGTAAATGCTCCCTGGATAAGAGCTTCATCATAATCCCTGAATGTGTGGAAAGGCTTTTTTGCCACAATTCCACTGGACTCTGCGATGGCATATTGAAAGAGACCATCAGTGAGAGGGGACACACAGATGGCATTGACGCTTGAAGAACCTGCTGATTCACCGGCAATGGTGATCCTGTCGGGATCGCCGCCGAAGGCTTCTATGTTGTCATGAACCCAGGTAAGCGCTGCTATCTGATCGAGAAGTCCGTAGTTGCCGGTGGTACCGTTTGGGGATTCAGCTTTAAGGTCGTCAGCAGCATAGTATCCAAATACGCCGAGCCTGTAGCCGCAGTTTACAAATATGACACCTCTTTTGGCGAGGCTCTCACCTCTGTATTCTGTATAGGAGGGCTGCCCTGTCGTCAGTGACCCGCCGTGGATATAGAAGATGACGGGAAGAAGTTCATCATTCCTATCCTTTGGGGCATAGACATTCAGGTACAGACAGTCCTCACTCATGGCTTCCTGGTATTCGTCCCCAAATTTTATCTCATAGTCATTCCACCCCAGTATGTGAGACAGGGAGTCGTATATAACTGACCCTCTTGGCTGCATTGCCATCGGTGCAAAGTGGTCGCAGCTCAGAACTCCCTCCCAGGGAGCGGGAGGCTGTGGCTCTTTGAATCTAAGATCGCCAACCGGAGGTGCGGCGTAGGGGATTCCTGCAAAGATGCGAACGGACTTGTCTTCATTGTAGACTCCGACAACCTTTCCCTGCTTTACGGATACTTCATCAGTGACCTGCGGATTTTTTATTTCAACAGCCGGAACCCTTTTATAAGGCGGCGCTGTCAGCTTATAATTGAGCACAAGCAAAAGAACGAATCCAAAAAACAGGGCAATGCGGATGAATCTCTTTTGCTGCTTCTTTCTGTGTAAAAAAGTATTAAGACCTATTGCCAATGCGCAGATCATAACTGCGAATAGCCAGCCTGCAGGAATGTTCTTTGAAAGTTCCAGAACTACTATATACAAGACTGTGATGAGCAATGTGACAATGTTAAAAAACATATTTTTCCTCCTGCCTGGCGGCTTCAAAGTGTGTTGTTGCGGATATCTTAAATCAGAGATCAATGGATGCATAATATATGCTCAAAAGTGTATGAAAACGATTGAGAAAGAGCATTTTATGCAGATTTGTACCATAAAATCAAGAAAATGATGCAACTATATACATTTATTAGACTTTGTTTTCAGATATTTTATACCTTCTTTATCCTTTTTATAATTATGCACATTATAATATAAACTGTGCTTACGAGAATATGATAAAGGATTGTGAGGGAGAATTAAAGATGGGGAAGATCACAAGAATAAAAGGAATTGATGATGTTGTGCTTGGAATTGGAATTTTCGGCCTTTCAGCGCTGGTACTTGGAGTTGCAATGATATACGCAGCGATGAGCGGATTTTCACTATTTGCAATGAGAGGAGCAGTGGCATCATCACTTGTTTTAAATACACTCTTTAACGGAATTAGTTTTATAATATGTTCTGCGCTGTTCTTTATAGTAAGTTCTCTGGCGCTGCTTACCATCAGAAACACAATATTGTTAAAAGCAATAGAATACTTTTCTCTGGCAGTAACACTGTTTGTTGCCTTCTCCTTTATCAGAGAACTCTTTTTCGTAAGGAGTGGCTATGAAATCCTTGTTACACTATCAGCACTGCTGATCAGCGGTTTTCTGTTTTACATTATAAGAAGTATTGTTAAGGTGACTCTCGCAAGAATGGAGAACAGAGATAGAACCGGCGAAGATGAGAGAATGCTCAAGAATGCAGGTTGATCTTCATTTTAGAAGTGACATGAAAAAAGCGTGTCTGCATATTCCTTCTGGGAAGTGCAGATACGCTTTTTAAGTTCATATGATTTCAGGATAAGAACAAACACATAAATGATTTACAGATTCTTTATCATCTCATCTCTTACACTGTCATAGTGTGGTCCGATTATTCCAAAGTCTTTCTCTTTATAAACCCACAGGCTTCGTCCGATGCCGTACTTCTCAAAAGCATCATGGATATCCCTGATCCAGTTGATGGTTGAAGGAGTCGGAGCCTGATCGATTACGCCGTATTCTCCGCAGTAGAGAGGAGCGTTGTTCTTGGTAGCAGCTTCTACAGCAGGCTCAAAGAGTTCTGCAAAATACTCTGCGCTTGTCTCCTTGACATTCATCTTCATGATGGCACCTGCCCAGTCGGGATCAAGATCCTTGGATTTCTCTGAGTATTCAGCAGTAGTTGCAGGATAGTCAACCGTAATGTCCTTGGGCATGTTGTCCATCCACCAGGCTCTCTGATGAGTGAAGATCATGGGTTCATAGCAGTGGAAGTTGTAAACAATGTGGTCATCCTTGGGAGGATTAAGGAGCGGTACGCTCTTTACATTGTTATAGCAGACACCGCCGATTACAACGTAGCTGTCAGGAGCATTCTTTCTTATGATGTCAACAGTCTTGTCGGCTATTTCATTCCAGCTTTCTGCAACATCGGGAGATATAACCTCATTTAGAAGTTCAAATGCCACATCCTTCTGTCCGGCGTATCTTTTGGAAATGCGGTCCCACATGGTGTAGAAACGCTTCTGAAGCTCCTCGTTGTGGAAAAAGATTTCCTTGTCGCCGTTTACTTCAAGCGGATCAAAGGTATAGCCGAAGGTGTTGTGCATATCAAGAAGAATGTTAAGTCCAAACTCCCTGCACCAGCTTATGCAGTTGTCGATGTACACATATCCATCCTCAAGCATGGATCCGTCTTCACCCTCGATCACGATGTAGTCGATGGGGAGACGTACATGATCGCAGCCCCAACCGGCAATCTTCTCTATATCCTCTTTTCCGATAAATGTATCGTAGTGATGGCTTGTCTTCTCATCAGCCTGGGAGAGCCATCCGCCCAGATTGACGCCCTTTTGGTAACCCTCAAATTTCCTCATCATATCACCTCGAAAAATACAATATTTTGAATAGCTACAATCCTTAATATATCACAACGAAAACGTTTAAGCTATGGCTTTTATAGAAATTTAACTTTTCGTTCAGAAACTTACCCTAAATGAAATTGGACCTTTTCCAAAATAAATTAAGGAAATCTTAAGAAATTTCGACGGTAAATCTTAAGAATTTCATGCTATGCTTTTCAAATCATGTTGAATGAAGAATACAGCTACAGGGGCACAAACTTCATTATCGAGTGCAAAGAGCACATCAACAGAGTAGCATCTCCGGGTTCCAGAAATTATATAATCAGGGGCCTTCTTTCGTATGGGGAGGAGGTCGAAGTGCCAAAGTTCATCGACGGGGATCCTGTGACTTCATTTATGCCTTCGCAAAAGATTGTCTATCCTAAGATAAAGAGACTTTGCCTCCCGGGATATCTTGGCAAATTTCCCGAGAGAAATGATATTTTCCCTGATCTGGAGATACTTAAGGTGGATCCTGAAAATCAAATATTCTGCACTGACGGGAAAATGCTGTATAGAGATGGGGGAAAAGAGCTGTGCCTGTCCCTGTGCGCGGGCAACAGGGATGATACTGTGACAGTGCCCCAAAAGGTGATGCGCATTGGTCCAAATGCTTTTGCAGGCAGTAACTGTGAAAAAATTGTATTTGAAAATCCCAGGATAGAAGCAGAGGATACATCGTTTGACGGATCGGTATGGCTTAGAAGCTGCGGCCCTGCAGTCTATGTTGGAAATATGCTGTACAGAATCAGCACAAATAATACCGACAGAAGATTAACTATAATTATAAAAGAGGGTACTGAGAGAATACACAAAAGTGTTTTCACCGGTATCGGTCCTTTAACCAGGCTTAAACTCAATATCCCTGAGAATATGGAGTTTCCGGGCTTTGCTGATGCCGTTGTGGAAGCTCTGATGAATGCAACTATAAGGGACGGATATAAGAGTTCCGGTCTTGTAACTGCATCAAGGATGTCAGGTGCAGGATACGAGGGAAAAGAGATACCGATCCCGTTAAGCCTTGACGCCAATGGAATGAAGCTCCTAAGGAGAACTCTGGATTTTGGCGAAGACTTTTATGATGAGATTTTTGACAGCATAGGAAGCGGTAAAGAAAAACTTGACTATGCACTGCTTGCCACAGCAGGAGACTATGATGCTCCAAAAGACTCATATAGGAAATATATAGAATACAATCAGGATAGAGCTGCATTTCGCGCAACGGAAATACTATCTGAAGAAAGCATTTCCAGTCTTATAAGAAGAAATCTTTTAGGCAGGGAAGCACTCCTTGGAATACTTCCAAAGCTGCAGGAGTCCGGCATGGTCAACGCGGCAGCAGGTATACTGGTTGCAGTAAGCAGAGGGCACGTATAAAAGAGGGAGCCGTATTAAAAGTGGAGAGAGAAAAAATCATCGAATACGCAGAAAAGATTATGGATCTGGGCAGGGAAGAACTCGCCGGAGCATACCCTTTCCTTGTGCCTGCAATCTATGCGTTAAAGCCTGTGGCAAGTCTTGGAAGCGGTGTGGACTACGGACTTGGAATTGGTGCAGATGTATTTATTTATAATCCTGCCAGGCTGGTAGATGATTTCACTGAGGGAAAAGATACGGCTGCCATTTTCCTTCACAGTATGCTGCACTGTCTGTTTCTCCATCCCTTTGCGTCAGCCTTTCATAAGGACCCTGAATTGTGGAATCTGTCATGTGACATATGCATATGGGACATAATGCTTTGCCTTAGGCAATATAGGACTGTCAGTGAAGCTGATATCCAAAGGACATCAATAATTAACGGACTTAAGAGGTCGCTTACGTTTCTGAATGCTGAGTGGATTTATGCAAGACTACAGAGGGAAAACATACCTGCAGATCTGTTTGGGGTTGATGACCACGCTTTATGGTGCCTGCAGGAAATGGGATACAGTCAATGTGACCGAGGCATCCCCGGTGAAGAACTTAGCCGTAAAAAATGGGAGGGCATTGCCGGCGAGATAGAACTGTCCCTTAAAAGATCACTTAGATTCTCAGATGTCAGAGGAGACCTGGCAGGATACTTTATTGAGGTTTTGAGTGGTATTGAGCGGCGGCATACAGACTATGATTCCTTTCTTAAGCACTTTGGAATATATTACGAAATCCCGCGCCTTGACCCTGATTGCTTTGACTTTTCCCTCTATACATACGCTCTGGAACTATATGGGGATATGCCACTTATCGAGCCGCTTGAATACAGTGAGCGCAGGACTGTCAGGGAGTTTGCAGTAGCAATCGACACATCGCTGTCCTGCTCCATGGAGCTCATCCGGCATTTCCTGGAAAAAACCTATGATATTTTGTTTGCATCCCTGGACATAGGCGAGCGCAAAAAGCTGGTCATATTCCAGTGTGACTGTGAGATACAAAAAGAGACAGTGATATCAGACAGGGAAGAGCTGAAAAAGTATATGTCTAAGATCTCAATACACGGAAGAGGCGGAACGGACTTCAGACCGGTTTTCAGGCGAATCGGGGAGCTGGAGAAAGAAAAGTTTTTTACCGGATTGAGAGGACTATTGTATTTTACTGATGGAGACGGCATTTTTCCTGACATGCCGCCCAAATATAGAACTGCATTTGTAATGCCCTATGGCGCAGCCACAGTAAATCTGCCGCCGTGGGCAATGAAGGTAATGGTGGAAGCATGAACATAAGACAGGCAAAAGAAGAAATTAGAAAAACGGTCGAGATATATCTTGACAGGAAAAGCGACGATGAATATAGTATTCCGCTTATTAAGCAGCGTCCGATATTCCTTATCGGCGCCCCGGGAATCGGCAAAACTGCCGTTGTCGAGCAGGTGGCCGGGGAGCTTGGTATAGGCTTTATAGCATATTCCATGACCCATCACACGAGGCAGAGCGCCATAGGTCTGCCATATATTGAAAAAAGAGATTACGATGAAAAAGAGGTTCGCATTTCAGAGTACACTGTCAGCGAGATAATCGCTTCAGTCTACGACGCTGTCAAATATGGCGGTTATAGGGAAGGAATCCTGTTTCTGGATGAGATCAATTGCGTATCTGAGACTCTTTTTCCTGCACTGCTTCAGTTTCTGCAGTACAAGAAATTTGGAAATCATGTGCTTCCGGCTGGCTGGGTTATAGTGACGGCCGGGAACCCTCCAAGATATAACAGGTTCGTCAGGGAGTTTGACATAGCAGTCCTTGACAGGCTGAGGCCCCTCAAGGTGGAGGAGAGCCTGGAGGCATGGAAACCCTATGCCCTTGAGTGTGAGATACATGGTGCAATACTCACATTCCTTGAGCTGGAACCGTCCTGTTTTTATCACATAAATACAGATGAGGAAGGACCGCGCTATGTGACAGCAAGGGGATGGGAAGATCTCTCTCTTGCCATACAGCTCTATGAAAAGAAGGGATTTGAAGTGGATACGGTGCTCATCGGACAATATCTCGCGGATCCCGATATTGCCGGTAAGTTTGAGATTTTTTACCGCCTGTACGACAATTGCAGGGAGAGATACCCTGTGGAGATGATTCTGTCCGGCACGATGGAAGAGGATATTCTGAAAAGAGCAGGGGATGCTTCCTTTGACGAGCGGCTGGCGGTGCTGGAACTGGTCCTTGACAGGCTGGTTGCAGACTTTGAATCTGTCCTTTGTGATACAGAGGATTCCGGGCACGATGGCCATGTGAAAAGACCTGATGAAGTAAGCGCAAGACTTGAAGCGGCCTTTTGCTTTATAGAAGATGCCTGGGGAACGGGACAAGAGCTTGGCTTCTTCATGACCCACCTCACTATGGGAAGGTATTCTGCGCTGTTCATAGCCAGATACGGTTCTGAATCGTATATAAGATTTAGTGGGAAAATGCTTACCTTAGATCGCCGGGAAAAGCTAAGGGAAGAAATTCTCAAAATCAAAAACAATTAAAAAACAGGAGATTGGAGGAAAGTGAGATCATTAAAGGATCTGTCAGGAAACTTATTGCATGCGGAGCGTGTGCTGTATTCATAGTAGGAATGCTGCTTATTGCAGCACTGCAAAAGCATCAGTATGGCGGCATCATTCTATTTGCCAGGAAATTAGTGAAGTTGCTGAAAAAAATGGTGTATCTGACATGACACTAGAAGAAATAAATGCAGAGATAAATGCTTCAAGAGCAGAAAGGAAGTATGGTTAAGCCATGCTATGATTGAGGATTGATCTGGATTGTAATAAATAGATATGGCATTACAACAGAGCATTGTTAAAACTACAAATGATGGGCAAATCCAGTCACTGTGAGCACCTGTAGGTGTGAACAGTAACATTTCGAACAGATGGTTTATAACGTTGCCTGATAATATTTTGACAATGTAAAGCAGGATTAATATAATGGAATCAGAAACAAACAGGCGGCATGTGCCTTTAGAGGTCGATGCAGCGGTATAGTGTACTGTTGTGCCAGTGCATAGGAGGGACAGGAGAGTTCCTTTTTCGGGTTGGTGGTGATGACATATGAGCCGGCATTCATTTGTGAAAACAATACTTGCTGTCGGAGCGTGCAGACTGGTCAGATTCCTGATGAGGGTTCTGCACAGAGGCGGAACAACATTGCCCGGCAGAGTGGCGATGTTGTTTGACAAAGATATTCTTGAGGTCGTATCTGAGGGGGTCAAGACTATTTTAGTCACCGGAACCAATGGCAAGACGACAACCTCCCATATGATTTCTCACGTATTATCAGAGGTTGGGATCAGGCATATATATAACCATTCCGGTGCCAATCTTATCTCCGGGATCACAACAGAGTTTTGCTGCGCAGCTCTGCCGGATGGAAAGCCCCGGTATGGGTATGCGGTCATAGAGTGCGATGAGGGAGCGTTGGAGCAGGTTGCATCCATGATACATCCAGATGTCATCCTGGTTACCAACCTCTTTCGTGATCAGCTTGACCGGTATGGGGAAGTGATGAACACTCTTTCTGCCATACAAAGAGGGATCAGGAAGGCCACCGAAGCAACTCTTTGTCTGAATGCGGACTGTTCCCTGACTTCATATCTCGCGCTCTCGGCTCAAAATCCGGTGATCTATTATGGGCTTGGCTCTGCTGCGGGGAGCTCTGTGCAGCCAGAGATTTCAGATGCGAGATACTGTATCCGCTGCGGGAGGGCTTACCGGTATAATTATCATACCTACGCACATTTAGGAGGATTTTACTGCCCTCAATGCGGATATCGGCGTAAAAGCCCGCAGGTTCTTGCAGAAAGTATCATTGCTGCTGACCGTGAAAGCACCTGTTTTGCTATTAGGACAGAAGATGAGGAAACAGAAGTGAGACTGATGCTGCCGGCTCTGTACAATGTTTATAATGCCTGCGCAGCGGCATGCGGATATATTGCATTTGCAGACAGGATAAAAACAGAAAAAAACACGGTTCCTTATCTGAAACAGTTCACAAAATCCCTTGCCGGAATACAGCCGAGCTTCGGACGCATGGAGAGGATTGATATTGAGAACCGCTTTATCCGTATCATTTTGGTTAAAAATCCTGTGGGCTGCAATCAGGTGATCTCATATCTGAATCAATTGGAAGAAGCCTACGAGCTTGTAATCTGTTTAAATGACCGTACAGCAGATGGACATGATATATCATGGATCTGGGATGCGGACTATGAAAGCTTTGCAGGTGATAGTTACCTTGCGCGTATATATGTTATGGGAGACAGAGCGGAGGATATGATGCTGCGTCTGAAATACGCGGATCTGGACTGCAGCAGGATAGTACACGTCTCAGGTTACCGTGAGTTGCTGTCGGAACTTCAAAAAGGCTCTTTGCCGGTTTTTGCTATGCCGAATTATACTGCCATGGGTTCCTTGAGGGAAAACATGAAGCGATTTTCAGGTTGATGATTATGGGAGGGTGATTTACATACAGCTTAAATTATGCCATTTATACCCTAATGAACTCAATATGTACGGAGACAGGGGTAATATCATATGCATAAAGAAACGACTGAAGTGGCGGGGGATAGACTGCACAGTTGAGGAGGTCGGAATAGGTGACAAAGCGGCCTTTTCTGATTTTGACCTTTTTTTTATCGGTGGTGGACAAAATTTTGAACAGGAACTGATATGTGCTGATCTGAAGACTAAAAAGGGGAGTGAGATCGTCAGTGCCATAGAGGATGGAAAAACATTTCTGTGTATCTGCGCGGGATATCAGATGATGGGACATTACTATGAAACTTATAACGGGGACAGGTACGGTTTTCTCGGTGCTATAGATTTTCATACCGTGGCTTCAGCCATAAGAATGATCGGAGACTATGTATTTCACCTGGGAGAAAAGTCCGGTGCATCGACTGTTGTTGGCTTTGAAAACCACAGTGGGAAGACATATCTTGAGAAAAATGTCTCTCCTTTGGGTAAAGTGATAAAAGGTCATGGAAACAATGGTACGGATCTTACCGAAGGAGTACGGTATAAAAATGTTTTTGGCACCTATAGCCATGGTCCTGTTTTGCCCGGAAATCCTGAGTTTTGTGATCATATACTCCAGACCGCATTGGAAAGAAAATACGGAAAAGTACAGTTGTCCACGTTGGAAGATTCCTATGAGAATCTGGTACACAGGAAGAGACTGGTGTACTGATGCATGAATGATCCGGCACAGCAAACGAGCAAAAGTATAAATACTTTTGTTGTTTGCTATATATCCATCATATATCAGGAGAGAATGTGCACTGTCTTTCCTGAAAACAGAAAGGAGACCAACTATGGAAAGAGGTAACACGAAAAAATCTTTAAGCAACAGATACCGGCGATTCTTTTTGAGTCAAAACACGGCACTTTTTGCTGCTTTGGCGGGAATCCTGCTCATGCCTGTCATCGTTTTTTTCGGCATAAGATCGGGCGGTATCAACCTCGCAGGTATATATGACATCATGATACGATGCACACTGATCTGTACACTTTTGTATGCCCTTAAAAGCCATAGGCTGTTCCTGATGCAGGCTGCTCTGGTGGGGCTTTTGTTCTGCATGCTCTGCGCCCAGTCACAATACGGTCTGGGAACCATGGAAACTCAGGATTCGGAAATATATATAACCATGGGTCTGCAGGGCTTCGTTTTTCTGGCAGGAGAAAGGATGATCCTGTTCATACAGTCTTTTATATGTATCAGTCACTTTATCATCCATGCGGCACGGCGTCAGGAACTTGTCCGGATTTATCTCAATGAGGTCGCACTTCTTTTTCTGCTTGCTCTTCTCATCGTTCAGTTGATCATCGCACCTATGCTTTCCTTTGAATACAGCTATACTTTCTATATTTGGCTGCTGCATCTTGATGAGCTGCTTATCTTTATCGTGGTTGCCTGTGCAGATCTGATTCTCGTGATTGACAAGCAGGAATATTCAGGAGGGAAATAAAATGGTTAAAAATTCACATAGAGCGATATGGTATCTGTTTACAACCATGATGTCTATTTTCAGTATAAGTTGTATCAGGATTTTTGACGGTTTCAACTGGCCCTTTTATACGGTTACAGTAAATGCGCTCATATCATTGTTCGGCCTGGTCTTTCATATCCATAGACGGGAGGATGATGTAAAAACTCCTGCACTTTCTGCAGTGAAGATTTTTCTCCTGTTGAATTCCCTCTGTGTTTTTGTGATGATAGGCTTCAGTCTGTTTATCGTGACTACACAGTATCATAATGCACTGAAAACCGATGGAAGATTCACATCTGTTGAGGCAGTGGATAAACAGCTTGAGGAATCCGGCAAGGATGTGCTGCTGCTTGAAACGGATTCTCTCTATATCTTTTTCCCTAAGTACAACGATATAGATTTCGTGACCGAAAAGATGCCTTCCACGGAGGATGACAGTATCCTTCTCAGCGTGACTGCGGCATTTCAGTCTCATCATCAGTTGGGCTTCAGCCATGACAATATCGTAGGTATGCACGCATCAAACGGAGAATTGTGGGAGGGAAGACCGGCAGAGGGAGTAGGCGCATTTACCTTTGTAAACGGAGATGCCTGTATCTGGGATATAGATCAGTCTTATGAAGCGGTTAAAGCTGCTGCTGCAGGCGGCGGTTCCGGTTTTCAGCAGTTTATCATACTTTTAAACGGAAAGCGTGATTACCACAATGAGATCGATGAGTTCAGGTGCTACCGTGCATTGGCTCTTGTCAACGGAAGAGTCTGTATCATCGATTCCCGTACTCAGGTGCACTATGACGAATTTGTAGAGGCACTGCAGGATGCCGGGATCAGGGATGCGCTTTATCTCGATATGGGAAGCGGATGGAACCACTCATGGTATCGTGGTGAAAACAATAAGTGCGTGGAGATCATCGGCAAACCGTGGCCGTTTTCCCATAGCTGGCTCGAGTTCCGCAGGTGATAGATAAGCGACTTTTTCTCTGCTCTTAAACTCAGGACTATAACACAGGGCGTTGATTTTGAGTGGTAAAAATACTGGAAGTTAAGATTGGAACAGATTTTATTTATGAGCGCGGTTTTGGGCTGGGCAACTGACTATATTAAAATGCTATTAAATTTCGGCTCAAATTTATCAAAATAATGTTTTGCATGTTATGATAAAACTATGAAGCAGAAATTCAGACCCCTAAAAAAGAGCATAATAATCAGCAGCGCGATCTTTTTCATTTTTTTGTGCCTGGTATTGAGCGTACTTACATATGTAAGCTATACGAGGTCACTCTACCGCGCCTACGAGCTGAGAATGGCTGATATCCTTGACTATGTTGAGACGCACATGGACAAGGATGATCTTTACGAGTGCGTTGAGACAGGTAAAGAATCTGAGAAGTACTACGAACTCATGGAGTTCATGGACTGCATTATGGATGATTTTGATATCCATTTTCTTTACATAGTAAGGCCTGTGAGTGCAGAAAGTCCGACAAAGATGCTGAACATTCTGTCAGCGGATACCCACGAGGGCAGGATCAATGACCCGGATGAGCTGTGCCTGGATTATATGATAGAGGACGG
>JAEEGL012238457.1_pt1 | contig 16713 bp, 14 predicted proteins | sample 9134231 | NCBI WGS metagenome assembly JAEEGL01 (sample SAMN16246548, study PRJNA631951) | gut metagenome | biome: gut microbiome; feature: rumen; material: fiber-attached | host: Bos | place: Iran: Karaj | collected 2018-10 | reverse complement strand
GCTGGCAGGCGCCGATAAATAAAGGGGGATATTGATTATGTAGTTGAAAAGAGTAACAGCGATGATCTCCTCAGCAGTTATGATGTTCTCACTGCTAGCGGGAGTAACTATCGCAAAACCGGCAAAGGCTGCCGTGACAAGCGAGCTTCCGACACTGACCGGATTGTATGTGACAAGTAGGATTGATCACAATTGGGATGATGAGCTCCAAAAGGAGGTCGTATTTACTGACACGGACCAGTACGGAAACACCGTACTCGTTGATTGGGATGGCAATCCTCACAACGAGTATTTGGATCAGGACCAGATGCAGGACTACTACACGGAAGGATTGGAGCATGGATTTGGTCTTAGTGGTAGAGCGGCCGGCTCTAATTACTGGTTCGATTACATCGAGGACGGCAAGAAGGTGACACATGTATCACTTTCCGATCTTACCATTACGCATCTTGACGGAACGCCATGTGATGATGTGTTCTTTAGCGAGTGGAATGATGATCCGCGTGTGATATGCGCGTCATCCAGCAAGGTCAATGAAACGGTACTTATTACCTACAACAAGGGAACGGTAAACAATAAGTTTGTGATGAATTTTTCGCTCTTTGAGGGGATTTACTCATCACCTACCGAGGCGTCTTTGGATACCTGTCTGGATGTACTGAACGTCTATAAAAAAGGAACTACGGTAGGTTATCTGCATCTGCAGAACGCGGAATGGAATGATGGCAGATACGAGGCAGACATCAAAAACATGATCAGTGGTTTCCACTATTTCGATACGAAAAAGAATCAGGAAGTGAATCTCGTCGAGACCGGGGAGGTAAGCAAATACCTCACCATCAAGCAGGTTTCCAAGGATCCTCATCATTTGGTTTATAAACTCTTGGTTAAGGCGATTCCGACCTCGGACGGATGGGCTGATGTTGATGTAAATTACAAGAACTACAATGTGGAGGATCCAGCTAACAAGTGGGATGGTGGTTGTGGCTTCCACATCAACTTCATCGACGGTACCGCTCCGGCTCCGGCAAAGGGAACGACCGAAACAATTGGAGGCATTAAGTACAAGGTAACAGGAAAGAGTGTCGTATCGGTTGTTAAGGGCGCCAACAAGGCTTCCGTAACCATTCCTGCAAAGGTCAGCATCGACGGTACATCCTTCAAGGTTACCGCGATCGACGCAAAGGCATTCAACGGTTGCGCAAAGGTTAAGACGCTTACCGTTAAGTCTACTACCATCACGAAGGTTGGTAAGAACGCGCTTAAAGCACTGAAGAAGAAGGCTGTTGCCAAGGTTCCGAAGTCAAAGAAAAAGGCTTACGCTAAGCTCTTCAAGAAGGGTGGCTTCAAGGGTAAGGTTAAATAATTAACCGTATCTCTATCATTTTCATAGTAAACAGCGGGGTGTTCCGAGTGGACACCCCGTTTTTTTGTTCCAAAACCTGCGAAAACATCTTGCGACCGATGACCTTATGTGCTATAATAATTGGGCGTGTGTGAAAATGAACGATCGCGAGGTGAGATCGATGCCGGAGGAGAACGAATACCGGGGACTTGGCGTAAGAAATCTCAAGCAGGTGCCCTGGGTGACATTGCTTCTGATCCTGGCCAATGTCGGGGTATTTTTATATGTTGAGTCGACCGGCTCCTCGGAGAATTCGGATTACATGCTGCAGATGGGGGCTTCCTATGAGCCACTGATCGTGGAGGGGCATGAGTACTATCGCCTGATCACCCACTTTTTCCTGCACTTTGGCTGGAACCATCTGGTGAATAACATGGTTTCGCTGTTGGTGCTGGGGTACGCGACCGAGCTGGTGTTAGGACGTGTCCGATTCATCAGCCTGTATGTTCTGGCAGGGATCGGCGCGGGGGCCGCGAGTGTGTGGTATCATATGATGTCCGGTGATGCGAGTGTGTCCTGCGGGGCATCGGGAGCGATATTTGGTTTGTCGGGCGCGCTTCTGGTCCTGGTGATCCGGGGCAACCTTATACGTCGGAAAAATGAAGGCGGCCGCGGAGGAACCGAGGTGATCCGCTACCTGATCTACATGGGACTCAGTCTGTACAGCGGATTTACGGATCCGTCGATTGATCATATGGCGCATCTGGGTGGATTTGTAATTGGAGTCATATTGTGCTTTCTGATGACTGTCGGAAAGAAAAAAATGGGCGTCAGCTATGGAGGACGATCATGAGAGTAAATATATACTACGGAGGACGAGGACTGATCGATGATCCCACACTGTTTGTGTTGGAACGGATCACGAAGGTGCTTGATGAGTTGCAGGTTTCCGTAGAAAGATACAACCTGTTTGAAGAAAAGAGCAGTATTATGGTGCTGCCGAAGACACTCCGCGACGCGGATGCCGTGATCCTCGCGGCTTCGATCGAGTGGTTCGGTATCGGTGGATTTTTACAGCAATTCCTCGATGCCTGCTGGCTGTACGGAGATAAAGAAGAAATCAAAAAAATCTATATGCTGCCGGTTGTGATGGCGACCACTTACGGAGAGCGTGAGGCTGAGTTTTCGATGATCCGTGCCTGGGAGATGCTGGGCGGTATCCCGTGCGAGGGGATCTGTGCTTACGTTGAGAATCATGTGGATTTCGAGACGAATGCCGAGTACAACCTGATGATCGAGAAAAAGACGGAGAATTTTTACCGGACAATCTCGAAGCATGCAGTTGGATTCCCGAACTCCAATATGCAGGTGAAGAAGACGGTGTTGCGTTCAAGCACGCTGTCACTGACGCCACAGGAGAGCGAGCAGCTGTCTGCCTTCGTGGCAAATGATGAATACGTCAAGAAGCAAAAAGAAGATATCGAAGAGTTGACCAACCTCTTCAAGGGAATGGTGGGCGAAGCGCCGATGCGCGACGAGTACATCGAGACAATCCGTGAGCATTACTATCCGATCGAAGGCCTTGAGGTGGTCTATGAGCTGGATCTGGAGGATGAGAATTCTTCGATCATCATCGAGGTTAAGGACGAGAATCTGGATATCTACAGACAGCCTTTGGGCGCCGGTCCAAGACAGGGTAAGGCAGATGTCACGGGCAGTGTGAAGACCGATGTGTTCCGTGATATTCTCGATGGGGAGAAGACCTTCCAAGGGTCCTTCATGCGAGGAGATATGCCGGGTGTCAGCGGCAACTTTACGATGGTGAGATACTTTGATTCGCTGTTTCGATTCAATGATGTGGAGGTAGAGGACTTATGAGTGATTGTATTTTTTGCAAGATTATCGCAGGCGAGATTCCGTCGTCGACGGTTTACGAGGACGAGGATGTCAAGGCAATCCTCGATGTCAATCCGGCAGCAAAGGGACATGTGATCGTACTGCCGAAGACACACGCGGCCGATGTGTTTGAGATTTCGGATGAGTCACTGAGCAAGGCTGTATGCGTTGCGAAAAAAATAGCCGCGGCGTTGAAAAAGACCTACAACTGTGACGGCGTGAACATCCTTCAGAACAACGGAGAGGCAGCGGGACAGACGGTGTTCCATTTACATATCCACGTGATCCCGAGATTTAAGGGTGATACGGTTTCAGTCGGCTGGAAGCCGGGAGAGATGCCGTCGGATATGGCTGAGACAGCGGAGGCGATCCGCGCAAACCTGGAGGTATAGTGTGAAAAATCGCATTGATATGCCGATTTTTCACACGGTTATTTGCGACGAGCACAAATAACCTTTGATCCGACATGCGTGCTTCAAGCACGCATGCGGTGACTCGCACAGGTGCTCGTCATGGAGGTATAACATGGCAGATAAAAAGATCATTCTGACAGGCGGAGGGACGGCCGGTCATGTCACACCGAACATCGCGCTGATGCCTGAGCTGAAAAAGAGAGGCTACGAGATTTTCTACGTCGGTTCGAAGGAAGGTATGGAGAAGGATCTGATGTCGAACTTCGACGTACCATATTATGGGATATCATCCGGAAAGCTCAGAAGATATTTTGATGTGAAAAACTTTACCGATCCTTTCCGTATCCTGAGCGGATACAATCAATCCAAGGCGCTGATCAAGGAGATACAGCCGGATGTCGTCTTTTCCAAGGGTGGGTTTGTCACGGTACCTTTGGTCAAAGCGGCCGCTAAAAAGGGAGTTCCCTGTGTTCTGCATGAGAGCGATATCTCCCCGGGACTTGCCAATCGCCTTTGCATCAAGTCGGCCAAGGTGATCTGCACGAACTTCCCGGAGACGATAAGGCACCTTCCTGAAGGAAAGGCGCAGGTGACGGGATCGCCGATCCGACAGGAACTGTTTGAAGGAGATAAAAAGACAGGCCTTGATTTTTGCGGATTTGACGACAGCAAGCCGGTGATCATGATCATCGGAGGAAGCCTCGGATCCGTACGCGTCAATGAGGCGGTGCGTGAGATCCTGCCACAGCTGCTTGAGGAGTATCAGGTGGTACATCTTTGCGGCAAGGACAAGCTGGATGAGAGCCTGGTCGGCACGAAGGGATATGTTCAGTTCGAGTACGTTCAGAAGGAACTGAAGGATCTGATGAAGGCCGCGGATCTGGTAATCTCCCGTGCGGGAGCCAACGCAATCTGTGAGCTGGCGGCACTTCACAAGCCGAACATCCTGATTCCGCTGTCACTGGAGGCGAGTCGCGGTGACCAGATCCTGAACGCTGAGTCGTTCGAGCGACAGGGATATTCGTACCTGCTGCGCGAGGAGGATATGACGAGCGAGACGTTGCTTCGCGGTGTCAAGACTACTTGGGACAAGCGCGAGGAGTTCATAGAAGCTATGGAAACCGGCGGTCATGGGGATGCCGTAAAAAAAATCGCGGATATTATTGACAGCGTATGCGAAAAATGATAGTATAGGCAACGGTGCGTAAAAAGGGACGCACAAATGAAACACAGAATGCGCCGAATTCGGCGTCGGAAGGAGTACAAGATGGACAAGCATGTAAGTTTTGATTATTCTCTCGCGAGCAACGTGATTCGCGATGATGAGATCGTACAGATGAAGGCAGCAGCTGAGGCGGCGCGCGAGACTCTGGAAAAGAAGACAGGGGCGGGCAGTGACTTCCTCGGATGGATCGATCTGCCGGTCGACTATGATAAAGAGGAGTTTGATCGTATCAAGCGTTCCGCGGAGAAGATCAAGTCGGATTCGGACGTTCTGATCGTTATCGGTATCGGTGGTTCCTATCTCGGAGCCAGAGCGGCGATCGAATTTTTACGACATGGATTCTATAATTCATTGGATAAAGCAAAGCGTGGAACACCGGAGATCTACTATGCCGGCAATTCGATCAGCGGAACGTATCTGTCTCAGTTGATCGAGACCATCGGCGATCGTGATTTCTCCGTGAACGTGATCAGTAAGTCCGGAACGACAACCGAGCCGGCGATCGCTTTCCGTATTTTTAAAGAAATGCTTGAGGAGAAGTACGGTAAGGAAGAGGCGGCGAAGCGTATCTACGCTACGACAGACCGTGCCAAGGGCGCACTGAAGGTGCTCTCTACCGAGGAAGGCTATGAGACCTTCGTGGTACCGGATGACGTGGGCGGACGTTTTTCCGTATTGACAGCGGTAGGTCTGCTTCCGATTGCCGTGAGCGGAGCGGATATCGATCAGTTGATGGCCGGCGCGCAGAGCATGCGTGAGCTGTGCCTGAATACTCCGACCGAGAGAAACGACGCGATGAAGTACGCGATCGTACGCAATATCCTGCATCAGAAGGGCAAGTCAGTGGAGGTTCTCGCCAACTATGAGCCGTCCTTCCACTATGTATCCGAGTGGTGGAAGCAGCTCTATGGAGAGAGCGAGGGCAAGGATCAGAAGGGTATCTTCCCGGCGTCTGTAGACTTCACGACAGACCTTCATTCGATGGGACAGTTCATCCAGGACGGTGCCCGTCTGATGTACGAGACCGTGATGGAGCTGGAGACACCTGCGCTTGACATCACGATCAAGGAAGAGAGTAAGGATCTTGACGGCCTGAACTACCTGGCCGGCAAGACGATGGACTTCATCAACAAGTCCGCCATGAAGGGAACGCAGCTGGCACACACCGACGGTAATGTACCGAACCTCGTGATCCGTGTTCCGGAGAAAAATGAGTTCTCTCTCGGCGAGCTGTTCTACTTCTTTGAGTATGCCTGCGGAGTCAGCGGCTACATGCTCGGAGTGAATCCTTTCGATCAGCCGGGTGTGGAGAGTTACAAGAAAAATATGTTCGCACTGCTTGGCAAGCCCGGCTATGAAAGTCTCACCAGAGAACTTCAGGAGAGACTGTGAGCGTTCGCTGAAACTAACCAAAATTAGGCGTTTTTGGGGCATTTTATGCTTGCATTTTAAGATGAAATATGGTATCGTATCAATGTAGCAAGTACGATAATTGTATCCACCGATGACAGGAGTGGGATGCAATACACGAGAATAAAAGGAGGATAACGATTATGGCTTATGTAATTTCTGACGCATGCATCAGCTGTGGAACCTGCGCCGGTGAGTGCCCGGCAGGAGCTATTTCTCAGGGTGATACTCAGTATGAGATCAACGCAGATAGCTGTCTGGATTGTGGTTCTTGCGAGGCAGTATGCCCGACAGGTGCCATCTCACAGGGATGATTGATTTGTAAAAGAAACGAAGAGCGTGTTGTCTTTGGATGACACGCTTTTCTTGTATGTAGAGACTGTGGGTAAGGAAAGACTATGGAACAGAACGAACGATATAAGACAAGAATGCGCTTTACGAAGACCGGAGCGGTGCGATTTATCGGACATTTGGATCTGATGCGGTTTTTTCAGAAGGCAATCCGTCGCGCGGGACTGAATGTCGCGTATTCACAAGGGTATTCGCCGCATCAGCTGATGGGGTTCGCGTCTCCTTTGGGAGTCGGGGCAACGACAGACGGTGACTATATCGATGTGGAGTTTGTTCCGGGATCGGATGAGCCGGATGAGTTGATGCGCCGGCTGAACGAATGCCTGACGGATGAGGTGTTTATTACAGGGATTGAGCGGATGCCGGAAGGGTTCAAGAATTCGATGTCGATGCTTCAGAGTGCGGCCTATATGGTGACGGCGAAGCAGAAAGGTGCGTTTCCACCTGACTATAGGGAACGGTTTGAGGCGTTTCTGGATCAGGATCATATCCTGATCACAAAGAAGACAAAGAAGTCGGAAAAAGAGATCGACTTGAAGCCGGCCGTGCTTATCCATGCCTATGAGTCGGAAGTCTTTGAGAGAGAACTCGGCGAGACGCTACCGAAGTTACATCCGGTATACGAGGGCGAGAGCATTTTTATGAAACTGCCCGCCAGCAGTGAGAATACCGTGAAACCGGAGATGGTGATGGAAGCATTTTTTGAATTTTGCGGATTTCAACCGGAACCGTGGGGGTATCAGGTACACCGATGCCAGATGTGGTTTGCGGATCCGCGATGAGCCTGCTTGTGGCCTGGCAGAGTGAGTTATGGGCTTCGCGAACAAAGTGCTAGCAGTTCCCCGGATATACGTGTGGCAGATACACCTTGGCGATATCCACCAGATTGTAGATTGTTGCCACCGGAGTCGGTTGCCGATCGGCGTACTGACTCCTCGGGAAAAATCGTGAGATATGAAGCGGGATGTCCTTCCCGCTTCTTTTTATGAGATCCGACAGGTAGGAGGCGATGGCGCGCATCTCGTCCACGGTGTCGTTTTCTCCCGGGATGATCAGAGTGGTTACTTCGATGTGAGCATAGTTCAGCGCGCGCTCGATGAAGTCTGTTGTTGCGGCAAAACTGCCGTGCAGGACGTGCTCATAGTAGTCGCGGTCGTAGGACTTCAGATCGATATTCATCGCGTCGACATAAGGGCCGAGCTTGTCAAGTACGGCGCGACTGGCATTTCCGTTGGTAACGAGAATCGTTTTCAGGCCTTCCAGTTTCAAGAGTCTGGCCGTATCCAGGATGAATTCGTGGTTAATAAGCGGCTCGTTGTAGGTAAAAGCAATCCCGATGTTTCCATCCGGCTCGTATTTCTTGCAGATAGTGACGAGTTCTTCCGGTGTGTACGATTCCGTATCAGGAATATCACGTTTGTCAGCTAAGGAAATCTCGACATTCTGACAGTACGGGCAAGCAAGGTTGCAGCCAAAAGACCCTACGGACACGATCTTGCTTCCCGGATAAAAATGATAAAGAGGCTTTTTCTCAATAGGATCGAGAGCCAGTGATGTGAGCCGTCCGTAGTTTAAGGGGATATTCTGCCCGTCTTCATTTCTCCGTGCGTGACAAAAGCCGGTCTGTCCTTCCGACAACCGGCAGCGGTGAAAACATATATCACACGTAATTGTATTGTTCATAGGCTGTATCCTCCGAATGCGGATGGCAGTATGCAGGGTGCCTTATCGAAATTTCAGGATGTTGTTGGCTTCCGCTTTCATTCCTTCATTTCTGACGACGCGAATCGAGTACGCCGTGTCGCCGAAAATATAGATGATCAGTCCCGTCAGGATGAGAGGAAGGATGGACTGTGGAATCAGGCCCAGCAGATACATACTTCCGTCATGTAAAAACCATACCTCGAGAACGGCATAGACACCCCACGCCAGCGTGCTCTCAAGACAGAGAATTCCTTTGTAGTTAAACGGCCGGTTGGTATAATCCCACCAAAGATATCCCGTTTTCCAGATCAGGAACTTGGCTACCAGGAGTTCGAAAAATGTACAGAAAGCCGTTCCGACTACAAAGTACAGGATATAATTGTGCGGCAGTAAGAGTAAAAGCTTAAAGCCGATAAACTCACCGAATCCGTAGATCGGACAAAACGGAGCGAAGAGGAAGCCGCGATTGGTCCATTTTTTATTCATCCAGGAGATGTAGAGCGACTCCACGCACCATCCGAGCACGCCCCATACGAAGAACATGCCGACGTACTGGCATACCTCATGTGGGTTCACGATGCTGTACATATTAAAGTCGAGTGTCCACAGAGACATCCGCTGTCCGAGAGAGGCCCCCCGAACGATACTGTAGACGAAATCCCCGATCAGATCACATATCAGGAGAACCGATACAATACGCCATACGGTGTTCTTGCAGAGTTTCGCGAACCAGTTCAGAACAACCGTAAAGTGTACATTCATAAATAGTCCGATCAGGACAGCAAAGCCGAGAGAAGTCGGCAGGCAGGCGTATGGGGTAAAACTGAGAGGAATCGAGCTTACGTCCCAGGGGCGAAAGCCGAACAGTGCCTCGAAAGCGTAGCCATAGCCGATCTCACAGGCGGTAAAAATCACAAATGCCCCAAGCATATACAGAGGAAGTGTTCGTGTTGTCGGTGTACCGAGAATGATATAGATCAACAGGATGATCAGTCCGTACACAAACAAAAAGGGTGTGGTAAACCCACGGTTGCTGATAAATCCGGTTGATAGATAGCTCCATATGTTCTCAATGACAAACCCGAAAAGAGAGAGCATGGTAAGCATCAGCATCCAGTCAAATCGGATTTTCCCCAAAGAACGAACCCTATCCTGAAACGACGACATGATAACCTCCTTAAATACAAGCAGTATCATTATAGCAACATTTGTAAAAACTGTCAATAAGGCTTGCGGCAGGAGGCGGATTATGGTAGAATAGGTGCGACAAATGTTTCGGTGTCTGGCCTCATAGCGGGGAATCGGTCCTGACGGATCGGATTATAGGCATGAAGAAAGGCAAATATAGTGAAAAGAACAGATAGAGAAAACGCACATAGATTAATATTCCGGAAGGCATTTGCGTTCCTTCTGATCATTTTTATGATGTCATCTTCGACCATGATGGCTTCACCGGGCGTCAGCCGTGCGACGGAGATGGAATCCTTGTCGACCGATATTCTGGATCGGATCGACAAGGTAGCCTATGTTTTGTATGACAACACCAACGGTCTGCCGACTTCCGAGGCCAATACCATCGCGCAGACCAAAGATGGCTTCATCTGGATCGGGAGTTATTCCGGTCTGATCAGCTACGACGGGACAACCTTTCATCGGTTTGATTCGTCTTCAGGTGTGGCAAGCGTCGTATGCCTTTATGTGGATTCAAAGGATCGTCTTTGGGTCGGGACCAACGACTCGGGACTGGCTTTATATGAAAACGGAACCTTCCGATTTTTCAATAAAAATGAAGGCTTGAGATCGGCTTCGATCCGTGCGATTACCGAGGATGAAGCCGGTGATATCATCATCGCGACGACGCAGGGAGTTGCTTATGTGACCGAGGATATGAGTCTGCACGTGGTGGATGACCCGCAGATCAACAATGAATATATCAAGCAGATTAAGCCGGATGGCTTCGGTGCTCTCTACGGCGTTACGATGAACGGCGGTATTTTTAAGGTCGAGGACAAACGTGTGACGGCCTTTGTGTCCGGCAAGAGCGATGCGATCGATTCTGTGAACTGCATCTGTCCGGACTCGATGCACAGGGGGTATATCTATATCGGAACTGACCATGATTATATCTGGTACGGTGACATCGGTAACGGGTTTTCCGATGTGAAGAAGTTTCAATCCGGAGAGATCAAGAATATTAACAACATCCACATGATCGGAAAGAGGATCTGGATCTGCGCCGACAACGGTCTGGGATGGTTGGATGAGCAGAAAGTGTTTCGCAATCTGAAGGGAATCCCACTCAACAGCTCGATCGACGATATCATCGTCGATCATGAAGGGAACTACTGGGTGGTATCCTCCAGGCAGGGCGTTATGAAGATCGTGAGTGATCAGTTTACCAATATCACGAAGATGGCGAACCTCGAAACGATGGTGGTCAATTCCACCTGCCTGTATCAGGATGAGCTTTATATCGGCGCTGACAACGGCCTCCACATCGTGGACGGGCAGTATAAGGAGAAGAAAAATGCGCTGACGAAAAAACTGGAGGGCATCCGAATCCGTTGTCTGATGCGGGATAAAAATGACAATCTGTGGATCAGCACCTTCAACGGAAAAACAGGTGTCCTGTGTTACAATAAAAACGGCGGCGTGAAGGTTTTTACCGAAAAGGAAGGACTGAAGTCCAACTGGATCCGATCCACCTGTGTGTTGTCGGACGGAACGGTCGCGGTAGCGGCCAGCGGTGGCGTTTCACTGATCCGTGATGGGGTAATCATAAAAACCTACAGCGCTGAGCATGGCATTAAAAACAGCGAGATCCTGACCATTTGTGAAGGGTCGCAGAATACGCTGTATTTCGGAAGTGATGGTGACGGAATCTATGTGGTGGACAACTATATGGATGAGAAGGCTTCTGTCCGCCGTATCGGTGCGGAAGACGGGCTTCCCTCGGAGGTTGTTCTTCGGATCCGTTATGATGAAAAGCGAAAGGTTTGCTGGGTGATCACCAGCAACGCCATCGCGGTATTAAAGGATAATAAGGCAGAGAAGATCAACAAGTTTCCGTATTCCAATAACTTTGACATCCAGCATGATAAAAAAGGAAATATCTGGGTGCTTTCCAGCAATGGAATTTATGTGGTAAACGGAACACAAATGCTTGATAATCAGGAACTGGATTGCCAGCACTATGATGCGAGTACCGGTCTGACCTGTGTTCCGACTGCCAATTCCTGGAGTGAGCTTTCCGAAGACGGTGGACTCTACATCGCCGGAACGACGGGAGTCGGTTATGTCAATATCGATGAAATTGAAGATGAGACACAGGATGTGAAGCTGACGGTTCCCCTTATCACGGTGGATGGAGAGGATATTTATATCACCAATAATCGAACAGTTGTTATTCCCAAGACGGCTTCCCGTGTGGTGATCCATGGTTACGCGTTGACCTACGCGCTGAAGAATCCCAAGATCACATACAAACTGGTTGGATTTGACAAGACAGAGACAGTGACATCGAAGCAGGAACTGACACCGGTTACCTACACCAACCTGGCCGGCGGGGATTATCGCTTCCAACTGAGAGTTGTGAATACGATCACGGGACATGTGGAGAATACGTTCCAGTTAATGATCGAAAAAGAAAAGAAGTTTTCAGAGAATCCCTGGTTTATCCTGATCGAAACCGTGGCGGTTATTTTTCTCGTGATCATGGTTGTCTGGACTATCGCTTTCAGAAAACTGAGACGTGAGAAACGAAAGACGAAGGAAACTCAGGAGTTCGTAGATCAAACGATCAGCGCGTTCGCGAAGTTGATCGATGCGAAGGACAAGTACACACAGGGTCATTCGAGGCGTGTGGCGGCATATACCGAAAAATTGGCTGTAAAGCTTGGCTTCAGTGAGGATGAGGTCCGCAAGTATAAAAATATCGCGCTCCTTCATGATATCGGTAAGGTGGCGATCCCGGACAGTATCCTGAACAAGCCGCAGGGATTGACAGACGATGAGTACGCGATCATGAAGTCTCACGCGGAGCGCGGTCGAGAGATCCTGGAGGAGATCAAGATCGATCCGGATCTGGCACTGGGTGCCGGTTTCCACCATGAGCGTTTCGACGGACGTGGTTATCCGGAGGGACGACACGGCGACGATATACCGCCGGTTGCACAGCTGATCGCAATCGCGGATACTTTTGATGCGATGTATTCGACGAGGCCGTATCGTAAGCAGTTGCCGCTGTCAGTGGTGCTGGATGAGTTGGAGAGTATTGCCGGAACACAGTTGAATGAAGAATACGTGAAGGCATTTTTAGAGTTGGCGAGAGCAGGCGAATTGGTGAATCTGGAAGAAGCCAAGCGTCGTGAACAAAATGAGGGAGAGTAACATAAATATGGACATAGGTGCATATGAAAAAGTATATAAACTCGGTATGAAGGAATACCGCAACAAAACACTGAAGGGTGAGTGGCCTTACCTGTGGGTGTTGGATGCGATTCTGTCTCATGTTGATGTGGCGAGGGAAGAAGAATTGGGATTGGTAGATATCCCGCTGGATCAGATCCGCGGCACGAAAACCGAGGGAAGGACGAACGCGTTCGCGGCGAACTTTATGCCGCTTTTACCACCGGATTCAGAGTTCGCTTACAAGTGGGCGCAGCTTTATGAATCTCATCTGGAAGAGGGGATCCACGAGCCGATCAAGGCGTATGAATTTTTGAATCAGTTTTATGTACTGGAAGGGAATAAAAGAGTCAGTGTTTTGAAAAGCTGTGATGCCGTCTCCGTGCCGGGTATGGTGACACGTATTATTCCTAAAAAAGACGATTCCGACGAGAATAAAATATACTATGAATTTCTGGATTTTTATGAAAAAACAGCGATCAATTTTATCAACTTTTCGCAGGTGGGAAGTTACCCTGCATTACTTGAAATCATCGGTATAAATAGTGAAGAGGACTTTACCGATGAAGTCAAGGAGCAGTTTCAGTCGGCGTATATACGTTTCTCCGGAGTCTTTAAAAAGAAGGGCGGAGAGAAGCTGTCTTTGACAATCGCGGATGCTTTTTTACTGTATTTGGAGTTGCATTCTTATGAGGAAATGGAGGATAAATCCGCCGATGAGATCGCGAAAGAATTGGACAAGATATGGAATGACTTTGTTTACTATCCGAACAAGCCTGAGGTCAAGCTGATCTTTGATGCCGATCAGGAATCGACCAGACAAAATATAGTGAAAAAAATATTGCCGCTCACGACTTCTTCGACGCCGGTCAAGGTGGCATTTATCCATTCGAAAACCGTGGAGACATCCAGTTGGACCTATGGACATGATCTCGGTGCCAACCATTTGGAGGAGGCTCTCGACTACAATGTTGAGGTGTCTTCCTACTTCGGTGCGGATACACAGGAAAGAGAAATGGAGTGTTTTGAGCAGGCGATCGTAGATGGAAATACGATCATTTTTTCCACGTCGGCGAAGCTGGTCGGAACGAGTATGAAGTATGCGCTTGACTATCCGAAGCTGCATTTTCTGAATTGTTCTCTGAATACCAACAGTAAATATATCCGGACCTATTACGGAAGACTGTATGAGGCGAAGTTTTTGATCGGAGCTTTGGCCGGTGTGTTGGCGCCGACGAATACGATCGGTTATATCGCGGATTATCCGATCTACGGAGGTATCGCAAATATCAACGCCTTCGCTTTGGGAGCGAAGATGGTCAACCCGGAGATCAGGGTGTATGTGAAATGGGCACACTTAAATTCTGAGCGTCAGAATGATCTGCTTCGGGATGTCGATGTCTCACTGGTTTCCGGTCGTGATTTCATCCGGCCGGAATCGGACTCGCAGAAGTTCGGATTGTATGATCCGCATGAGGATATACCGGACTCCCTGGCGATGCCGGTGTGGGACTGGGGTGTCTACTATGAGAAGACGGTAAGTAGTATTTTGAACGGAACCTGGAAGCAGGAGGCTGACGGGAAGAATGAGGCGTTAAACGATTGGTGGGGGATGAGTTCGGGCATGATCGATGTGATCTGTTCGAAGAAACTTCCGCCGGATACGGTCCGTCTGATCGGACTTTTGAAAAAGGGAATCTGTTCCGGTGAATTTGATCCGTTTGCCGGAAGGCGATATACCAAGGATGGGACACATTATATCAAGGTGACGGATCGCCTTACCGCGGAGCAGATCATCACGATGGATTGGTTGGCAGAGAATGTGATCGGGTTTATTCCGACGATGGAGGAACTGACAGAAGATGCCAAGCCGATTGTTCGAATTCAGGGAGTATCCAGTGTGACGAAGGAGGGCTGAACCGTGTCGCAAGAACCTATTTCCAAAGAAGAAGAATCCGTAGACAAGCTTCCCAATATTCTGTTTTTAGCGGACGAACCGGACAAGGGACTGTGGGATTATTTTGAAAAGGAGAAGCTTGACGGGATCGATCTGATCATCTCCTGCGGTGATCTTCCGCCTCAGTACCTGTCATTTTTGGCAACGTATTTTAAGGGGACGGTTCTCTATGTGCATGGCAATCATGACGCGTGCTATGAGCAGACACCGCCGGATGGTTGTACTTGTATCGAGGATATGGTGTATGAGTATCATGGCCTTCGGATCGCGGGACTCGGCGGTTCCATGGAGTATAGTAAGGGTGTGCACCAGTTCACGGAGGAGCAGATGAAAAAGCGCGTGAGAAAGCTTCAGCGCCGGATCGCAAAGTACGGCGGGATCGATATTCTTGTGACGCACGCGCCGGCCAAGGGACTGAATGACAGTGAGGATCTGCCGCATCACGGGTTTGATTGTTTTCATGAATTACTGGATCGCTATCATCCACATATCTACGCGCACGGACATGTTCATATGAATTATAATTACAATCAGCCAAGAGAAACAGAACACAATGGGACGATTGTTCTCAACGCTTATCAGAAGCTGATATATCAGTTATAATTGTGATTATAATGGCGGTTATAATTGAGAACAACATGGAGAAAAACAGTGGGAGATAATAAGATTTTTAAGCGCCGGGGTCAGACCATTTTTATGAAAAATGAACCCGGCTATGGTCGCATTGAAGTGAGGGACGCGATCGAAAATCACGAGCTGGTAAGACTGTTATTGGTCGATGAAGTAAGGGAATCCGCCACCTTTATGGAGGACGGGAGACATTACGAATTGGTGTTTAAATATACCAAGGATTTTGATATTGCATTGCAAAGAAGACCGGAGATACGAAGCACATTAATGCTCGGCGGAGCCGGTTTTTCTTTTCCGAAATATTATATTCATGCGTATCCGGAAAAGCATATGGATGTAGTGGAATTTAAACCGGAAATGTATCAGTTGGCGATGCAGTATTTTTATCTGGATGAATTATATAGTGATTATGCGCTGACCGAGTCGCGAAGAATGGAAGTGTTTATCGAGGACGCAAACGATTATCTGGCGCAGACGGACCGGAAATATGATCTGATCATCAACGATTGTTATATTTCAAACCGAATGGATGATGATCTGCTTCGCAACAAACAGGTAGTGAATGTCAAGCGGTGTCTGAATCCGGGTGGTGTTTACCTGATCAACCTGATCACGGCCGAAAAAGGACCGGCTTCCATGCCGGGGATCCTCGAGTACGAAATACTAAAAAACAACTTTAAAAATACAGACATGTTTGCCTGCAAAAAAGAGATGAGCAGACTCGAAAAACAGAATATGATTCTTGTCGGTACGGATGGCGAATGGGCGCCGGTAATGAGATGATGAACCAGGCCATGGTTTGAGCCGGTGGCTGTGGTTGCTGTGAAGGAGGAACGGGATATATGAGTCAAAACAAGATTCTTTATATTGAGGCAAATTCCGGCATCAGCGGGGATATGTTTGTGGCATCTATGTTGGATCTCGGGGCGCCGGAGGATGTACTTTTGTCTGTGTTGGACACCATCCCCGTGGATGGCTTTCAGGTTGTTATATCTCGAAAAAAAAGAGCAGCTATCGATGTCTGTGATTTCGATGTGAGGCTTGATCACGAGCATGAGAATAACGATCATAATATGGCGTATCTGTATGGGCATGAACATGGCGAGGCTGAGGAAGCGGGTGCTGCGGAGCACACACATGGCGATCACGCATCAGCGGGCGCTGCGTCGCACGAGCACACGCATGCCGGACATGGGCATGCCCACGACAAGGCACATGCGCACCGCGGGTTGAAAGAGGTGCGTGAGATTCTTGCCAAGACACAGATGACCGAGTCGGCTAGGGCGATCGCGGATCGTATTTTTGAGATCCTCGCAAGAGCGGAAGCAAAGGCTCATGGAACGACTCCAGAGGAAGTACATTTCCACGAGGTGGG
>JAEEGL011243268.1_pt1 | contig 16713 bp, 4 predicted proteins | sample 9134231 | NCBI WGS metagenome assembly JAEEGL01 (sample SAMN16246548, study PRJNA631951) | gut metagenome | biome: gut microbiome; feature: rumen; material: fiber-attached | host: Bos | place: Iran: Karaj | collected 2018-10 | reverse complement strand
TTCTTGCCGCCGAACTCGGTGTACATGAGGGTGTTCTCCACGGAGTAGCCGCGGTCGTGCTCGATGTCGCGATAGTCGCTGATGGTGTTCTTGCTGTCCACGGAGCCACGACGGTTGATGAGGCCGCCGCAGAAAGCCATGGCTTCAGCCATAGAGGTCTTGCCGGATTTGGCGCCGCCCACGAGGGCAATGTTACGGATGTCCTGAGTCTGATAAATTTTCATTGTTTGTTATTATTTATTTTTATTCTTTATTTCTTTGAGTGATAGTGTTATAAACACACCTGCCACGATGGGTGGCGGTGTGGTATGAGGATGCAAAGATACAAATAAATTTGAAACTAAGAAAGAAAAGTTGTAAAAATAAAGGAGTTAAAGGAGAGTAGTTGGTAGTGGATAGTGGGTAGGGGGGGCTAGCGTCTAGGTTGCCTCTAGGTTGCGTCTAGGTTGCCTCGGGGATGGGTTGTTTTTTTTAGTCTTGATAGACTAACTAGCCGGGCTAGCATGGGAAGGGATAGTGGGTAGTGGATAGTGGGTAGTGGGTAGTGAGTAGTGGATAGTGGGTAGTGGATAGTGGGTAGTGGGTAGTGGATAGTGGGTAGTGGGTAGTGGATAGTGGGTAGTGAGTAGTGGATAGTGGGTAGTGGGGTGCCTATAAACTGACAACTGAAACTGCTATCAGGGGGTAAAAGACAGCCAGGCCCCGACCATGTGGTCGGGGCCTGGCGAACAAGTGTTCCGGAACTTACGACTACTGCCAGGCGAGTTCGTTCTGGTCGAAGGCGTCGGTACCGGAGTAGAGCTCCATCGTCTCGATGTTGCTGTTGTCGATACCAATCATTGCACTCAGGAGCTGGAATGCGCTGAAACCGCTGCCGGCATAGCCGCGCTCGGTCTTGAAACTCACCACCGTGAGCTCGGGCGCCATATATTCTTTCTTGGTTTCCATAATTCAATGTTTTTTAGGTTTGCCAGAAATTCAGTTCATTACAGTTCGATGGCCCTGACGGGATACATTATATTACGTGTTACCGCGATGCCGTCGCCGAAGTTGATGGTCTTGGCGAAGAGCTGGTCACCCGTATTGTCGAATCCGACCACGGTGATGCGTTTCACCATGCCGCAGAGGTTCACGGGGACGCAGAACTGCTTGGGAGTGCTGTTGATGGTCACCCCGGGCTCGCCTTCGGTCTTCATGTTAAAGACCATCTCGCTGCCGTACTTGAGGTCCCGGCTGCTGATTTCACCCACAGGGCCGACAGGTAGGCTGGGCACCATACCTTCGGTGCTCCACTTGACGGTGTAGGGAGCCATACTGCCGGGGTTGACGCTCAGCACCTCTCCGTTGCCGAAAACATAGACCTTGAAGGTGTAGAGGTTCATCGGCGTGGCGGACTTCAGCGAGAAGCGGAAGCCTGCGGTGAGGTGCTTGAATTCCATGTCGCCATCCTCGGTGGCCTTGGCGGCCATCGGGAAGATCATGTCGTGGGTGTTGTTACTGTGGAAGTTGACCGCCAGCTGGCTGAGGGTGATGGTACCACCGGAGCCGTTGTTGTTGGCGACGGTCACGACGTTGCCGTTGGCGTTGGTGTTGCTCGGGTAGATGCACCAGAGGGTAGAGGCGTCGACCTCGGAGGTGACGTCGACCACATAGTTGCTGCCGTCTTTCGCGATGGCTGCATCGGTGCCGTTGACGTTGATGTGTTCGCCCTCGAGCCACTTGGTGACCAGGTCGGAGGGGTTCACCAGCAGTTTGGTGTCGCTGCCCGCGGCCGTCATGTTCTCCGCGAAGAGGCGGTAGCGACCGTTGTCTTTGCCGCATCCTGTGGCCAGAAGGGCCAGCAGGGCGGTCATCATGATTATCTTGGTTTTCATATCTTTTTTTTTTGAAGTTAAGTGGATAAGAAGTTAATCGCTTCGCTAGTAGTTAAGACAAATGCATTTTGTCGCCACAATGTTCTGTAGATTGAAAGTGTATTGTCTTCACTACTTTACTACTTTTACTACTTTATTACTATAATTCATTTTTATTTAACAACGATCTTTTGGCTCTCACCATTGAGGCGGAGCACATAGACGCCGGCGCTGACGATGCCGAGGCTGCTACGGTCGAGGGTGGTGGTGCCGTTGACCTGGGCACTGCCCAGCTGGCGACCCATCACGTCGTAGACCTGGAGCTCACCCTCGCCGTCGACGATGATGAGGTTACCGCTGACGCGGACAAAGGTGGTCTCGTCGCCGTCGGGTTTGAGCTTGACCAGGAAGCGGTCGTCGGAATTGCCGGTGACGTTGAAGGTGTAGCCCGCGGTGCGCAGCAGGTCGACATCGGCGCCGGTGGCGTGGTCGATGAGGTGCAGGTAGCCGTAGGCAGAGGTGTTGTCAACGGTCAGCGTGTACTCGCCGGTGCCGCTGAAGGCCAGCGGGAAGCTCTCCACGCTCTCGCTCAGGTTGGCGATGGCGTAGTGGCGGTCCTCCTGCGGGATGCTCAGCGCGGGGGCGGCGGGGTTGAAGTGGGCGAACTTGGGCAGGCCCTCGCCGGCGCCGAAGCGGGCATAGGCGATGTCAGTGAACTCGTCGTTGCTCACCGTGAAGGCCAGGGTCGTGGCGGCGGTGCTGCCGGCACCCTTGGCACCGCTGGGCTCGGTGAAGATATAGTAATAACCAACTGCATCCGCTTTGACGAAGAAGCCTTCGGCCACGGCAACGCTGCCATAGTTAGCTTCGTAGGGCGTCCAGGTGCCATTGGTGTTCAGCTTGTAGTAGTCCATGGTGGGAATGTAGGCCTTCGGATAGGGGTTGCCCATGAGGTTGAAGCCCTTGAGGTTCAAGTCAGAGCAGTTATAGTTGAGATAATTGTTGTTGTAGGCGCCGTGGTTGCTCTCGCCGAGGAAGGTGAGGGTGGTGGCGTCGCTGCGGCGGTAGATGTAGCCGCGGCCAGGAGTGAAGCTGGTGATGATGTCGGGCTTGGAGGTCTTCCATGTGCCGTAGTACTGGTCCCAGTACAGCAGGTCGTAGGTGCCGCTGGTGAGGTTGGTCACGCCGGCGAAGGTCTCGTAGATGCTGTTGTTGTGCACCGGCGAAGAGAGGACGTACCAAGTGTTGGCTGCGATGTCCTTGCTGAAGCTGTAGAGCGTGGTAAACATACCATAGCTCCAACCGCTCTCACCATCGCTACCGCAGTCGCCCTTCACCCGGACGATGTAATCGGTTGCGGTATTGAGGCTATTGATAGTGGCCGGCGAGGTGGCATCATTCACGGTTGTCCACGACGATGGGGCTCCCAAACAAGCGCGTATCATCCAGCCGTATGGGGCAAAACTATTGTCTACATCGCTCATAATTCGCCAACTATCACCCCAGTATATCCACTGGTTGTTGGTGTCGTTCTCTTCACACATTGCCATCGGAAACTGCTCACCCGAGATGGTAAGCGTTACCCACAGGTTCTGGGCGGGATCGATGGTGAGAGGGCTCGAGAGCATAACCTCATGCACACCCATGGCACCCATAGGCGTTACCGTCTCTGTGCCGATGAGTGTTCCCGGTTCAACATCGCCGCCCGAGTAGATGTTTACAGTGTAATCACTTACATAATTTTCAAATACTGCAATCTTGGTGAGAGCGGTGAGTCCGTTCAGCATGGCAGCAGGATACATCACGCCCCAAGTCCATTGGGTCGATGGATCTCCGTCACCAGCAAATGATGAATTTTCGCTGTTGTCATACTGTAGCCAGTAAGGTGTGATTTCGGAATATTGCAACGTGTAGCTGCTTGCAAATCCGTTCCAGGCCACCTGGGCACTGGACGTGGTCGGAGTGATGGTCAGCGCCGTGGGGTTCGGGCAGGCCTCGAGGGTGGTGAATTCCTCAGCGGCGCTCCATTCGCTCTCGCCGTCGCTTCCGCAGTCGGCCTGCACCTGTACTTGATAGGTCGTACTAGGAGTCAGGCCTTCGAGGGTGTAGGGGTTGTCGGTGATGTCGTTGACCACAGTCCACGTCTCAACAGCCGCGACGTCGGTGACAGTCAAATTGACAGCATCATTCGAACCATTAAAATAAACAGAGAACTCATAGGATTTGCCGGCCTCGAACTCGTAGTCGTCGGCACGTCCCGCCACACTGCCGTGATCACCGGCAAACCACATCTTGTTGTCGGGGGTGGGATTGGTGATACACCAGTCATAGACACCGGCAGGAATCTGTATGGTGACGCTGTTACCGTCGGTAACAATATGGGTCGTGCTCAAAGAGCCATCGGCATCTACAGGGATTTTGTGTTCAAATTGGTTATATACCGCATCGTCGACATCATCGTCAGCGAGGTAGTTACTGCTTGTTGGGATAAGGGTACCGTAAGCGTCAGCGTTGGCATCGAGCAGCATCTGATAGCCCGTGCCGTTGCCCCAGACATCGTCGGCCGTAAGGGTGATGGTAGCCATACCGGCATACTCTCTGTAACGCAGGTTGTAAGTTCCTGCTGCGCTGGTCCAAGCCACCTGGGCACTGGTTGGGGTCGGAGTGACAGTGAGGCCTGTCGGTGCCGGGCAGGCCGCGTCGGTGGTGAAGTCCTCTGTGGCACTCCACTTGATGACGGCATCGTCGCATACGGGGCGCACCTTGACGGTGTAGTCGGTCTCTGGGTCAAGGCCTGTCAGGGTGAAGGGATTGGTGGGGGCGTCCACCTCGGTGAAGTCTCCAGAACCGGTCTTGTAAGCCACCTTCCAGGCGGTAGCCTCGCCACGCTCGGTCCAGCTCAACTGGGCGGTGTGGTTGGTGATGTTGGCCACCGTGAGGTCTCTCGGAATCCTGCAGTCGGTCACGACGCAGCTGACGGTATGGTTGACAGGGCTTGCCATGGCACCCGACCCGGAGAAGATTTCTTCGCCGTTGATGTCTTTCACTACATACGAGCATTCATTGCTATAGTTGCCAGCAACCCAGCTGAACTGGATTTCGCGGTCATCGCAGACTGTGAGGGTCTTAACATTCAACTCGTCCTCTCCAAAGGCCGAGGTTCCGTTGAGGTTTTCATTGGTCATTTCGCCGATTATTTGACCTGTGAGCACATCCGTCACGCGGATAGCGTTGCCGTTCCAGCTGTCACCGTAACTGTCGGTGAGTTCAAAGGTGAGTTCGCACCTGTCGGCGGCCAGGCAGAGTTCAGTGGAGAAGCTGACGGGGTTGGTCCACTGGCTGGTGTCGTCGGAGCCACAGTCGGCCTGCACCTCCACGCTGTAGTCGGTGGCAAGGTTGAGACCGGTCAAGGTGTAGGGGTTGGTGATGGTACCTGCAACGGGGGTGCCGTTCAGTTTGAGGTTCCAAGCCGAGGCGGTGCTGGCCCAGCTCACCGTGGCGGTGGTGCCGCCGGTGTAGTTGACGGTCAGGCACGTGGGCCTGACGCAGCTGGGGGCCACACCAGGAGTGAAGTAGAAGGTGGTCTTGGGCAGGAAGTCCTGCTGGCTGATGGAGTTGTCGTGGCCGCCGAGCGAGGCACCTGTGGCTTCGACGCCCAAGAAACTAGCACTACCGGAAGTGCTTGCCGAAGTGGTCTCTTTGATGCCAATCATCAGGTTGCCGCCCAGATACTGGTAGGGATCAGTCAAGGTGACGACCAGCTGGTTGTCGCTGATTTCGAGGTGTGCGGCGGTCATCACCTTGTCCATTTCAGACCAATTGACCAATGTATTGGAGGAGAAGGTGGTATAGCAGACCTCGGTCATGTAGACCTCGAACTCGGCGCCCGTCCAAGGTACAATGGGCATATTGGAGTAGAAGACAAGTTGGTCGATGGAGGCCCATTGCATGGCCGCAAGGCTGGCGGCAGGTATGATGAACTGGCTGTAGGATTTTTGGTTGACATAGTAACCATAGACAGGCACGACGTCGGTGGCATTACCGTCATTGACGGTGATACTATAGGCGTCGGTGGGGGTGAAGGTGCAGATGGAGCTCCATGAACTCTCTCCGTCGCCGTCACAGACGGCTTTCACGCGGGCATAGTAGGTAGCTTCGGGGGTAAGACCGGTGAGGTCTTTTGAAGTAGCACTCAAGTTCACCACGGTGGCATCTGTGAAGTCGGCGGACGTACCGTACGCAAGCACAAAATTGGAGGCTGTAGAGACCCAGCTCAACGTGGCCACAGAGCCGTTGCCGGGGGTGAGAGTCGCCGCGAGGCCTCTGGGGGGGGTGCAAGCTATGTCGGTGGTGAAGTCGACGGTACTGATATTGGGCTCCCACCTGCTGGGGGTGCCGCCACAGTTGGCTCTCACCTTGACGTTGTAATCCGTCAAGGGATCAAGATTGGTGAAGGTATAGGTGGGGTTGTCGCTGACATTCACCTCGGTGAAGTTTTCGTCGGACGCTTTCTTGTAGGCAACGACCCATGCATCCTGGCCGCCCTCGCCGGCAGTCCATGTAATCGTGGCTTCATGGCCGGTGACACTGCCGCCGGTCACAGCAAGGTTGGTAGGTCTACGGCAGGTGGGAGTTTCCATGACAATGAAATTGTCCATGTAGTTTGAGCCGATGTCCTGGTCATCAACGCGCAGGATGATGTAGCAGGTGCCGCTGATGCCGATAGGTATTTCATAGGTGTACCACCCCTCCTCTGCCTCGGCGGGGATTGTGCTTCTGGACACATGGTATGCGCGCGGGATAAAGGCAAGTTCGGTAGCGCCGTCAATCTCGCCGTCGGTGCTGACGAAGACACGGATACCTTCCATTGTATAGTTATCGGTATTGGGGTTGTAGCTTGCGAAGTAACGGTACACATCGATGGAGAACGTGTAGTTGTCGTTCGGAAGGGTCATTTGAGGAAGTCTGAGTTTGGTCATGTTGCCTTCACCCCGGGCAGGCATCCTTAAGTGTTTCGTGTTGTTGCTGCCCGTGGCATAGGTTTCCAATCTGAATAACTCTGATCCTTCACCGGAGATGTGCTCGTTCACCCAGCAGACGCCATCGAAATAGACTGCTGAATAGCACTCAAAGTCCTCCGTCCAGGGGAAGGAGGTGACGGCAGCACAGAGCGTGTTTAACTCGGCCGTCATCCAGCGGCTGGTTTCGTCGCCGCAGGCGCTCTGCACGCGGACTTGGTATCTTGTGTTAGGGGAGAGGCCGGTCATATTGCAGAAGAGGGAGGTGGTGTTGGTGGCGAGAGAAGTCCAATCGTCGTCGCCGGCCGTTTTGTATTGCACATTGTAGGTGCCGTTGCCGCCAGTCCAGGTGAGGGTGGCGCTGGTGGTGGCGACATTGGAGGCCTCGAGGGTGGCGGGTCGCACGCAGGTGGGGATGTAGTCGATGCTCACATTGTCGATATGCAGGTTGTTGTCGGCATTGCCTACGGTCGACTCAACGTAGAAAGCGATGCAGACCGTCTCGCCGGCATAGGCACTCAGGTCGAGGGCCACCTCCATGCCGGTGGAGGTGCAGGGGATGTCGTTGAGGACATACGTGGCATCGATGGCGTTGTTCCACTCGCGCAGAATCGTCCAGCTCGACACGGCGTCGCCCTCCATCACGCCGACCAGCACGAGAAAGCGGTCGTCAGTGCCGTTGGTTTGAGGAGCAGGGGGAATATCATAGTAAGAGGTAGTGGAATAGGTCAGGGCCACATCGAAAGTCAGCTGCACATTGTTCCCTATCGTCAAGGCCGGGGTGACAAGCCATTTGTTTACGTTACCCCAGATAGAGGAGTAGGCGTGTTTGCTGTTCACGCCAGCATTGATACCAAAGCCCCAGCCTCCCTGGGCAGACAAGGTGGCGGTGCCGGCTATCACCTCATCCACCAGGCCTTTGTACTGGGGCCAGAGGTTGGGGGCCGAGGTGCCGAAATCTTCAACCAGGGGGAAGCTGTAGAGGGTGGTGAAGCTGGTGGTCTCGTAGGGGCTCTCCAGGCCGATGCCGCAGACGTTCTTCACGCGGACCTGGTAGGCGGTGCCGGAGGCGAGGGTGTTCAGCGTGTAGGTGTTCGAAGTCAAGCCCGTGACGACGGTCCAGTCGTCATCGGCCTCTGTCTTGTATTCGAATGTGTAGTTGCCCACAGTGCTTTCCCAGGCGAAGGAGGCGCCGTTGGTGGTTACGTTGGAGACCGTAAGGGCGGTGGGTCTCCCACAGGTGGGGCCGGTGAAGGTGAGTTGGATGTTCGGGCGGTAGAGCCAAGTATGCGACGGTACGGACGTGGATGTGAAAGGGGTGCTGTTAGAGTAGCCGTATCGGGTCATTCCTGATTCCCAGGTGCAGGTCCAGGTGTCGCCCATGAAACTTTGAAGCTCGTCTTTGATGACACCGATGAGGAGATTCGAACTGCCGTCATACGCAAACGGGGTTTCGAGGTTGATGGTGAACCAGCCAGGGCCGGTGACCGAGTACATGCCCTCGTAGACAAGCGTGGCGTCGGCAAAGGAGATGCCGTCCCAAAGGTTCTCCTCGGTAACTTGTTTCATGTAGACATGTATCGAGAAGTTCTTGGCAGCCGCATTGGCATAATTGAAGGCGATGCTTGTGATGGTGCCGGCAGTCGCAATTTCGTCGGCCGTGTACAGCATCTCCGAAATCGAGTAATTGGCTTCAGTTAAGATTGGCGCCCGGTTGCTCAATTCTGTCTCGTCGCCAATCTCTACCACTGTTTGTGCATGTGTGACCCAGGGGATGCAGAGCAACGCCGCCAGGGTCAGAAATCGTAATGCTTTTTTCATAATTGAAACGTTTTTGGTTAATATTGTATTATTATTGTTATCGCTGCAAAAAACACACCTATACCCACCTTTTCATGCCATTTACCCATTGCACTGCATGGAAAGAAGCGTTACAACAGGCTATCAGTCAGTCGCATAACCCACATCCCACACTTACCTATACGGTGCAAATATATAAAGAAAAATATAAAAATGCAAGAAAAAAAATCCATCATTCCCTTCCTCAGGGAGGGGATGACCATCGGGGGAGGTCCGACTTTTCACCGACGATTCTCCGACAAAAAAGCGGACAACAGTCGGAGTTGATACGGACTTGTGTCGGAGTTGATACGGAGGGGAGTGAGGGGAGGGGGTAGTGGATAGTGTAGCATCTCTCCGAGATTCGAGGAGGGGGGAGGGTCTTGCTGCCCCAGACTGCGCTGCGCTTGTCTGGGGTTATTGAGATTCAACCTCTTCGAGGTAGTTTTGAGGGGAGATAAAGGGAGGAATGTTTAGTGGGGAGGGGATAGTTAGTGGTTAGGAGTTGATAGTGGCAAGTTGATTGCCTGCCGGAGGCAGGCAATCGGCACGCCGATGCGCTCCGCGCCCGGCTCGCCACAACCTACTGTCAACTACCCACTACTACTAGTAGTTTCAGTTTTCAGTTCGAAGGCTACCCACTATCCACTACTCACTAGAGAGTTGGGGGGAGTAAAAAAAGAGCCAGGCTCCGACTGTGTGGTCGGGGCCTGGCGAACAGGTGTTCTGGAACTTACGGTTAGTATTGTGTTGATTATTATTATTGTTTTCAGAGCATAAGGTTAGTCGGTGATTTCCACCGAGGTGTTTCCGCTCACGGATCCTTCGTCGCCGCCGCCGAAGACGTTTCCGCGCACAAGGGTGTTGCCTTTGAGCAGCACGTGGGTATCTTCGTTTACAGCGCTTTCTTCGCCACCGCCGTAGACGCTACCCGTCTCAGCATCACCTTCGGTACCCACCACAGTGTTGCCTTTGAGGGTGAGATAAACATTACGGACTGATCCAAGGTTGGATTTGCTTATGTCGACATCGGTGTAAATGTAGTGATTCGTAGTTAAGTCACTGCCCGAGTTGTCATTTGATAATGTTACACCGGCTTCCCCAGCGTTCTTCCATGTGAATTCAGTGGTATTGGAGAATACACCTGGTTCAAACATACCCGAAGCACTGTTGTATTTGGGGTTTGTTGTGAAGCCGGCATTCCTAACTTGGATGGTGGGCAGCGAGGCCGAATAGCCGGCGCCGTACACGTTACCTTTTACCGTGCAGCCGTCAAGCACCGAGGTCACTGTGCCGACCACCTTGCCGAGGCTGCCGCCACCATAGAAGTTGCCGTTGACAATACAATTTTTCAGGGTTGACTCCACATCGTTACACTGAGCCAGCGAGAAGGATGCGAACATGACATAGAAACGCGCTCCTGTTTCGCCAGAAGTCCAGACAAAGAATTCGTAGTCGAAGTCGGTGGCTACGCCAGGACCTTTAAAGCCGTACTTTGGTGGAGTACCATCACCTAATCCTGTAGTTTGACCATCAAAAAACTTTCCTCTATCATTGGTGTAGTTATTTTGGAGTGTGTTAAAATTAGGGTTTTTGCCATCGAAATATTTCTTTTTAGAAAATGAAGTACCGCCATATCCTGCGCCAAAGTAGGTTCCGAAGACGCAACCCTCGGCATGGGTGGTGACTATCTTGTCGGCTTGCATGTTGCCGAACTTAGGGCCACCACAGTAGGTAGTTATATGGCTGTTGAAAATGTCGACGGTGATGTCGCCCGTGATAGGTTTGGCATCATTGGTGCCGCCTCCGAAGAAGTTATCGATGTCGGCATTGTAGATCTGCCACCGCACATTGCCGTTGATTTGTTCCTGCGAGGCTCCCGCCGCCTCGTGGATATAGCCTCCGCTGATGTAGCATTCGGCATTGTCAGTCTTTACCGTAGCGTCAGCCTTATAGGTTCCCGTGAGGTAGAAGCCAGGAAACTCGCCGCCCGTCACCGAGACAGGCACGTGGGGAGTGGATTGGCTTCCGTCGCTGTGGGTGCCCATGCTGAACTCCTTGATCCACGCATTGCCACCCACATGGATATATATGGTTTTACCAGTCACAGATGATGACTGTGTGGAAACGAACTGGTCGACCACGCCGCCGAGCATGATGAACGGAGCATCGGATTTAGTATTACTTTCCAGATTTTCATACTCCAACTGTGTGGAATAAAAACTCGAAGTATTGGTGGCTTCAAACCAGCCTTTAGTCTTGAAAATGGTGAAGTTGCAGATGAGGCTGGCACCGTTGGGCTTCTGTGCCTGTGCTGTACCGATGATATTCAGGAAGTCAAAGCGTATCGGTGATATCGATGTGCGGTTTTTGTGATGATATATTAGGCTGTAGTCAGGCTCGTGGTCATTGTCCAGGTCTACCGACATCATAGTGAAGGGGTCGTCGCCACCCGATGGCACGCCGTCCAAATGGAAGTTTCCTACCAAGACAACCGCATTGTCATAAACAGTTGTTTCTGAGGATAGATCGGTGATGCTTGTTTTTACGCTTTGACCATTGAATTCGGTACTACCACCGACCTGTGTACCCGTCTGGCTTACGCCTTGTTTCCCAGTATAATCATTTTTGTATACTACATCGTAATACTGGTCAGCGACATATATGGCCTTACCCCAATAGGGTTCGATGGTAATACTGGTCACACCATAAGGTACATCGAAATAAGCTCCCTGCGAAAAAACACGCTTGCTGACACTATAAAGATCTTTTTGGGAACTCCTGCGGTCAGCAAAATTATAGTTTGGATATTCGAAATAGTCTTGATTGTCAGCATACGTTTTGGTGTAGTCGTAGTTGGCAGAGGTGTAGGGGTCGTCGTCGACAGTAGTGATAGCCGTTATCTTCCAGCCAGTCACCACACGGTTCTCGGTGTAGTTGCCAGTACCCACATCGTTATAATAAGGCAGCTGTACTTTGTCGTAATTGAAGTTGAATCGGTCGAAGTCCTTGTCGGTACGCTGGAGGGTGAGACTGGAGGTGGTGATGCTGGTGCCCGATGGCCACGACTGGCCTCCGTCGGTCTTTGAACCACTGATGGTCACAGACAAAGTCTTGCCGAGTTTACCGCCCTTGTTACGTCCCACGGATGCACTGTTGGGGGCATTGGCAATGTCAGGATTGACGATGGAAGGATAGTAGCCTTGGGCTTTCAGTATGGGGTAGGGCTTCGGGTTGACGATGGTGCGGTCGGCGGTCTCCAGCACCCATTTGGCCATCTCGTCGGCATTGTCGACAGAACCTGTGGCATAAAAAGCAGCCAGTTTCTTATTGCTATTCAGCAGTAGACGGTAGAACTCAAAGCGATTCAGGAATTTGTCCTCTACGGCTAGCGCACTGTTGTATTTTTTATTCGCATTCTCTGCATGTCCATTAAAGGTAGTGGTTTTATCATAAGCATAGTAGTTGAAGGTGTTGAGTCCATCATTAGCTCGATCAGAATTATCCGTCAGGTTGCCGATATTAATACCCCCGTAGATAGGCGACACGTTAGTGCCGCTGGTGATATCACCGTAAAACATACAGTTCATCACCATGGTGCGGATGTCGCCGGCATTTGTCGCATAAGAATTATAGCCCACAATGCCGCCGACGTCGCTCCCTCCTCCGACGGTGGCATAACTAAAGCAGTTGATAACACGCGAACTGCCGTCAAGCAGACCAACGATACCACCAACGTAGTTGCTACCACTAATGCTGCCACCCAGCACACCACAGTTGTAAATGCGGGTGTCGCTTGTGGCCTCGCCACAGATAGCCCCTACATTGCTGCCACCACTAATATTGACATTATCTAAGATGATATTCTTGAGGATGGCACCATGAGAATAGGCAACTAAAGGATGATCTAACCCAGACACTGTCACCATGTTCCCGTCAATCGTTCCGGTAAAAGGATTGCTGGAAGTACCAATAGATGCAGTTGAAGTGAAACCTGGTGCTAAAATATAATTACCTGCCATGTTTGTAATCGCATCCGAAGATGATACTTCCATGGGTGGCGTAAGAATGATTTCGCTGGAGGTGACATAACCTGCTTTTCTCGCGATTGCTCTGATGGTTGTAATGCTCCCTTTGACAAATGGCCCGATGTATGTTGTAGATGAAGAAGTGGCAGGGTCACCATTTGTTGTATAGTGAATCACTGCACCTGCAGTGGCACAGGTAATAGAAACATTTCCCTCACTAACTGTAATGGTAGGCCTCTCGCAGATAGGTAAATTATAAGTTGTGGAAATAGTCGGGAAGGGATCACTTGTCGCTTTAGCAATCGCCCTGATGGTCGTCAGGCTTTCTGTCTGGCTGACATTAACCGAAGTCGTACCAGTTCCAGTATATGATGATATGGTTGGCTCAGTGTCATCAGTGGTGTAATATATCGTAGCTCCCGTCGCTGCTGTAATGGTAAAAGTCCCATCATAATTATTGGTAATGGTGGGAGGGGCGATTGATAGTGCTGATTCGAAATGCCATCTCGCAGCGGGTTCGTCAGTCCAGTAGCCAATACCACCGCCAACGTTAATCGTTCCAGAAGAAGTTGCAGCCGTTCTCGCATTAGTAAGATTTGTCCCATCTATATTACCACCCGCAGGATCAAGATATGTTGTGGTACTATTGTTTATTTTGTCAGCCATATCTTTGTGCCTGATGTTGTATCCTCCATTGTTGTTTTCCCTTATCACAAACAGCGTATTATCATTTGGAGTCGCCATCGTTTCAAGGTGAACTCTTAAGCGGCCAATATTGTTTCCTGTTGTGCCACTATATGCTGGGTTAGCCGTCAGATATTTTCCGTCACTAGCATGGATGATGTGGTAGTAATCTCCACTTTTAACGATGTGCCAACAACAGTTTGGTACCTGGCCTGTCTTGGAAGTCGTTAAATGTGGCTGATCAGTGGCATAGTTGGAGTTCGTTGCGGGAACCAAATAGAAATTGTTGGCGACGTTTGCACTATTATATCCATTCCCATTGGCAATGTAATACGTTCCAGAATAATCGGTTTGAGCCCATGTTTTCTTGCTCTCCAATGTGGGTATTAGAAGCAGGGCAAGCATTGGCAGGTATTTGCGAAGTTGAGGTAGTATAGGCGGTTTTATTTTCATTTTCTCGCCTGATAGTTATATGTTGATTTACTACAAATTACAGTCGTCGCAGATTCTTACCGAGGTGTTTCCATTCACAGGGCCTTCGTCGCCACCACCGTAGACGCTACCTTCCACATGCGTCTCTCCTTGCAGTGTAACAGTAATGTCTCCCGTGACGGAACTTTCTTCTCCGCCGCCGAATACACTCCCTAGGACATGGGTGTTTCCCTTGAGAGTGAGGGTGATATCTCCGCTGACGGTGCCGAGACCATCGAGGTCCTTGGTGGTCTTGATTGTGTGATCGTCATCGTCGAGCGCCTGTGCCTTATTGTTCAGCGTGCCAACATGGACCCATTTATACTCAACAGTGTCCCGATACACAGTATTTTCATAGACGCCGGTGGCTTCATTGTAATAGGGAGCTGTAATGAACCCGCCCAGAGGAAGGACTGCCACTTTAGGAATCTTGGCAGAAAATCCAGCACCATAGACGTTGCCGTTCACGTCGCAATCAATCAGCGTTGAAGTAGCACTTCCGACCACGGCACCGAGAGAGCCGCCGCCGTAGAAGTTGTTTAGCACGGTGCAACCGGTGAGGGTGGAACTGACATCCTCTGTCTGCGCCAACGAGAAGGAGGCATACTGGAGGTAGAGACGTCCGACATTGCCGCTGGATCCTGCGAAGAACTCGTGTTCATAGCCGCAGGAGACGCCCTTGCCGGAGTTGAACTTGCCCCTGTAGGCATCGGCGTCGGATTTGTCGTAACTACCGTTAATCCAACTACCCCAATCGTAGTTTTTGTTTTGGTATAGGTTGTATGCAGAAGGACATTCTCTAAGGATGGCTGTGCCGCCGTAGCCAGCGCCGAAGAAGGTGCCGAAGGTGCAGTCGGTGGCGGTAGTGGTGACGGTTTTCGTTGCCGTCATATCACCGAACTTGGGACCGCCGCAGAAAAAGTCAACGCGGCTGTTTTTGATGGTGGTGGTAATGTCTCCGGTGATGGCTTTCAGCGAGTTGATACCGCCGCCATAGAAACTTGTGATGTCGGCATGGTTGATGACCCATGTAACATCGCCATCAATCAATTCCTGCCCTGCTCCAGCCACCTCGCCGAAGCGTCCGCCGTCGATGTAGCATTCGGCGTTGTTGTCGCCGCTAGTGGCTGTGCATGCATTGGCGTCGGGCCGGAAATACCCCGAGAGATAGAGCTTTTCGTACTCGCCTCCTGTCAAAGAGATGGGTCGGTGCGGTGTAGGGGTCTTGTTATCCATGTGAGTGCCGTTGCTGAGCATCTTGAACCACACGTTGTCGCCAAAAAGCATGTATTTGGTTTTGTCGTTGTATTCTGGCCTGGAGTTGTTGGCACCGGCGGTATTGTTGGCCACGAACTGGTCAATGACACCCCCCATGAATATCACCGGAGCAGGGGTCTTGCCATTGTAGCTATGTTCAAATTGTCCGTATTTTATCAGGCCGGTGGTGGTAATCTCGAACCACCCCTTGGGGGTGCAGTTGCCGGGAATACCAAGGTCGCCGTGCGAGGCCATCTTGTGCGCCATGACCATGCCGGGCACCGTGATGAAGTCAAATCGAATGGGGGCCATTGCTTGGTTTTTTCCGCTTCGGTAAATCAAGCAATAGTCAGGTTCGTTGTCCTCGTTGAGGTCGGCCGACATGATGGTGAAGGGAGTGGAACCATTGGAAAGTTCGGGACCGGCTTTGCCGAGAGTGGCATGGTGGTGGTAGTTGCCCACTAGCACCACAGCATAGTCGTAGACCGTGGCACTACTGACACCTGTCAATGTACTGATGGCGCTGTCGGCTTTGGTATAGACCCGCTGGTCGCTGCCGTCAATGACGATGCGATAGCCGGTGGACGTGCCCGTATAGCGGGCTCCACCGCCCACCTGGGTCAGGTTGTCGGTGTTGTTGTAGCCGTAGCGGTCGTAGCAGCGGTCGGAGAGATAGGCAGCCTTGCCCCAGTAGGGTTCAATGGTGATGGATGTAACCCCCGTGGGGACATTGAAATAGCCGCCTTGGGAGAAGATACGTCCGCTGACAGAGTAGATGTCCTTGCCGTAGGTGTCGCGGTCGGCAAAGTTATAGTTGGGCGCGTCATAGTCGGTCACGGTGTAGCCGCCTGAGGTGCCGCCCTCCATAGAGACAATCTTCCAGCCTGTGACCACCTTGTTCTCGGTATAGTTCTTGCTGCCCACATCGTTGTAGTAGGGCAGCTGCACTTTGTCGTAGTTGAAGTTGTAGTTGGCCGTGTCCTTGTCGGTGCGCTGGAGAGTGAGGCTGGTGGTGGTGACGGCGGCGCTCGTGGGCTTGGTCTGGCCGCCGCCAGTGGTGTTCGACTCGTTGATGGTCACAGCAAGCGTGCCGAGGCTCTTGCCTTGGTTCACTCCGGTGACGGAGGTACGCGCTACCTTGGCGCCAGTCTCACGGTCGTTGGTATAGTCGTGGTCGTAGTTCACTACCGATGGGTATTTGCCTTGCTCCTTCAGGATGGGGTACGGAGCAATACTCTTGTCGAGCACCCATTTGAGCATGTTGCTTTGGTTAGCGGTGCCGGTGGCGTACCATGCTGCCAGCTCGCGGGTGGAGTTCAGCAGGTGTCGGTAGAACTCGAAGCGCACCAGAAAACGACGTTCGGCAGCTAGGGCGCAGTTGTATTTCGTAATATGTCGGCCTTGCGAGAAGGGAGCTTCGTAGAGGAAGTAGTTGTAGTTATTGAGACGGTTGGCAGCGTTGCTGTTATAGTCATTGCTGATTTCCTCGCCTCCGTAGATGGGGACAATGGTGCCACCTGTGGCGATGTCGCCGTAGAACATGCAGTTCATCACCATGGTCTT
>JAEEGL015929357.1_pt1 | contig 16714 bp, 19 predicted proteins | sample 9134231 | NCBI WGS metagenome assembly JAEEGL01 (sample SAMN16246548, study PRJNA631951) | gut metagenome | biome: gut microbiome; feature: rumen; material: fiber-attached | host: Bos | place: Iran: Karaj | collected 2018-10 | reverse complement strand
GTTTGTATTTCTTTTCTGCCATGAAAACCGGATATTTGAAAAATACTTTTCCATTAACTTTTTTGTACGTTCTGGAATTGGGATAACTCTTTCCTTATTCCCCTTTCCCAATACCTTAACAAATCCATCTCTAAGATTTACCTGGTTTGTTTTTAATTCGCAGCATTCGCTCACTCTCAAACCTAAGCCGTAGATTGTTTCAAGAATCGTGTGCTCAAACATGTCTTCAGGATCCTCGTCATTGAAAACGGACATGAGTCTGTCGATTTCATCTTTTGTCGCATAGATCGGAAGTCTTTTCCTTCCATGAGTCACTGAAATATTCAATGATGGATCTTTCATATCATATTTAAAATTAAGAAATCGATGAAAATTACGAATTGATGTCTTTATACGATTAATACTAGACGGAGAATAACTTTCATTAAGTAAGTCTAAAAAATCAAAAATGATATCTTCTTTGATATCTTCAATGTTATTAATATCGTTTTCCTTTAAAAAAAGACTGTATTTCTTTATATCTCTCGAATAAGATGAGATTGTATTATCTGCTCTGCCTTCCGATGTTGATAAAGATAGAATATAGTCTTTTATGGCTTTCTCTATGTTCATTGTCTGATAGATTTCTGGGCATTCTCATAGAGCTGTCTGGCTGCATCGAGCGCTGCATCAGATGTCTCTGATGTCGATATGGTCGCCAGTTCACGAAGAATTTCTTCTTTATTCAGCATTCTGACGGAAGTATTAGTATATCCGGAATCATCATTCTTATAGATATAGAAGTGCCTGTCAGCACATGCGGCGACGGCTGCCAGATGTGTGATGCACAATACTTGTGTGTTTTTAGCGATCGCAGCGATTTTCTGTCCTATTGCCAACGCGGTTTTCCCTGATACTCCTGTATCTATTTCATCAAAAATCACCAATGTTGTTTGACTTAATTTGTTGAAAACAGCCTTCATCGCCAGCATAAGGCGGCTGATTTCTCCTCCGGAAGCAGCATTTTTAAGTGGTTTAGGTGTTTCACCGAGGTTTGTTGAGACATAGAATTCGACATCGTCAATACCGCTCTGCGTCATATCTGTCGATTCAAAATCGATATCGAATACAGTATTTGGTAAAACAAGGTCATTCGCCTGATCAACAACGTTCTTTTCAAGTTCAAGCGCTTTATCTTTTCTTCTTTTTGAGATTTCTGCAGCTTTTGAATATGCCTCAATGTATAGCTGATCAAGCTGTTTTTTCTTTTCAGTCAATACAAAATCACGGTCATCAAAGAATGAGATTTTTTCTTTCAGTTGCTTTTTCTTCTCAATCAGTCCCCTGGTATCCAGGTTGTGCTTTCTTTTAAGCTTTGAGTAGGTATAAAGTCTTTCTTCAATATAATCGATATCAAAATCTTCATCAGTAAAAGATGAAAGAAGCTTTTTCAGGCGATCAGCTTCATCATTCAGCGAATAATAAAGATTGCTGATGTTTTCTCTGATTTCAGCAATCTGGTCATCGTCGATATTCAAGGAACGGATTGCCGTTGAAAGCTGCTCGCTGATTCCGGAATCACCCTCAAACAGTTCTACTGCTGCGCTCAGGGAAGAAATATATTTCTCCGCTGACTTATAGCGTTTTTCCTTATTCAGCAGTTCTTTCTCTTCCTCTTCATTGATGGACGCTTCTTCAAGTTCATTCAGATCAAAGCGATAGAATTCCAGTTCTCTGTCACTGTAGATGTTGTTCTGCAGATCTTCATACTCTTTAAGGGCTTTTTTATAATCCTGGTATGCTTTCTTATACCCTTCTGTCATGTCATCGACGCCGGTATATTTATCGAGCAGTGCAAGATGATTCCTTTTATTCAGAAGATATTGAGAGTCCTTCTGCGAATGGATGTCGATATGCTCGTCGAACAGTTCGCTCAGAAAGGCGAGCGTAACGCTGAACTGATTGATTTTAATGGAATTCCGATTGTCTCTGGAAATGATCCTGCGTACGATCAGTTCATCATCGTAATCGATTCCCGCCTCATCGAGAATTTCTTTCATGTAGTCGTCAATCGTAAAGATTCCCTCGATTACCGCTTTGTCAGCACCGTCCCTGATGACGGAAGGATCTGCCTTCCCTCTGATCAGAAAAGAAAGCGCACCGACAATGATCGATTTACCGGCACCGGTTTCGCCCGTAAACACAGTAAAACCATCGCTGAATTCCAGATTCAGTTCATCAATGATGGCATAGTTTCTTATATTCAGGCTCTTTAACATGGCGGTTTCTGACAGATATCCTTTTCTATTCCATTATTTCCTATTTTCGCAGTAAATCCTAACGATTTGAATATTTTTGTAAAAGAATCAGCGGTTTTTCAATACCAGGAGCACTTCTTTCAGATAGGAAGCATCGAAGACAGCTTCTTCAAGCATCTCATCCAGCTGCCTGAATTCTTCATCGATCAATGTTTTCAATTCATCAGGAGAATATACAGATAATGCAGACCCCTTCTCGTTGCGAAGATCGGAAAGACTCTTACCCATCTCCTCTTCAGATTTGATCAGATCAAAGAGATCATCCTGATTCTGGAAAATCAGGCCTATCAGACGTCCTAGTTTTATGAAATAATCCTCTTTATCGCATTTTGCAATATACATCGGGATCAGGCAGGAAATCTTAAAAAGACCGCCGGTCTTGTTCTCCTGTATTTCAACGAGCTTCTCCCGATTGATCTGCTCGTTGTCACAGGTAACATCGAGCAATTGGCCGTAGATCATGCCGTCACTTCCGGCATATCTTCCTAAAGCGCTTATAATGTTGACTTTCGTTTCATCATCATAAGAAGTGCTCATTGAGACGATTTTAAAGGCATCCGTCAGCAATTGATCTCCGGTCAAAATCGCAATGTCTTCGCGGAAGGCCTTATGCAGCGAAGGTTTTCCCCTTCTGAAATCATCATTATCCATTGCCGGCAGATCGTCATGGATCAGCGAATATGTCTGAATGAACTCAAGCGCCATTGCCGCATCGTATGCTTTTTCTTCATCGATGCCAAAACCCTTCGCAATTGCAAAGATGATCCTGGGTCGGAAACGTTTGCCGCCTTCCAGGGCATATTTCATTGCGTCAAGGATCAGACATGGTCTTTGACGATTAAGATAATCCTCAATATGCTTTTCGAAGCTATTCATCTTCTTCCTCTTTGTTTAATGAAGCGATCTTCTCTTCAAATTCACCCAACTGATCCTTGAGCTGTTTGGAAAGCTTCAGCCCTTCTTCATAAAGTCTGATCGATTCATCTAGATCGATATCGTTTTTCTCCAGTTTCTCTACAATTTCCTGGAGTTTCTTCATCTGTTCTTCAAAACTGAGCTCTTTTTCCATGTCATTCTTTCTCCGTAGCTGTAAGTATTCCATCAAAGAAGCGGATATCAAACGTCTCGTGTTGGATATCGCTCTTTCTTTTGATAACTTTTCCGTTCTGCATGACAATGCTGTAGCCTCGTTCCAGTACGTTCTGCGCGCTGTAAGCTTCCAGCAAAGTATTTAATCGTTTATACTGTAATTTCGCGTTATTCAGCTTTAAATTCATCTCTGAAACGATCTGTACGTTATAATGATCGATTAAAGCCGAATTCATATCACAGTGATGCAGCAGACTGTTTCGAATCGTGTTGATCTGTGCATCGATTCTGTCCTTGATGGAAGAGAGAGAATCGATGTAATGGAAAAGCTTCTGACTGTAGAAATCGAAATTCATTTGTTTTCGATCGAGCTTTTCATTCACTTTACTATAAAGCTGTTTAGTATAAAGATCGACCTGTTTTCTGACGTCTTCGATATCCGGTGTGATCAGTTCAACAGCAGCTGTCGGCGTTGCTGCTCTCAAATCGGCAACGAAATCCGTCAGTGTAAAGTCCTGTTCATGGCCGACACCTGAAACAAGGAAAGTCTTCATAGAATAAATCGTCTTGACCAGCTGTTCATCATTGAAGCAGAAAAGATCCTCAAATGAACCGCCTCCCCTTGCCAGAATAATCGCATCATAACTCTTTTCATCAACTTCAAGAAGCTTCGCAACGATATCAGCCGGTGCTTCCGCTCCCTGAACAAGAACAGGATAATAATCAACATTACACAATGGCCATCTTCTTTCAAAACAGCGTTTTATATCAGACATGGCGGCAGATCTGTCGCCTACAAGGACACCTATCCTTTCCGGATACACTTTAATCATGGTTTTTTTATGATCCATTGAAAAATAGCCTTCTTCATCAAGCCTGTTTTTCAATGCTTCATAGCGGGCATACAGATCACCGAGACCTTCCGGCGTCATTCGCTGTACATAGAGCTGCAGCTGACCGGCAGTCTCAAAGATTGACGTATTCGCATATACGATAACTTTATCACCCGTCTTGGGTTCAAAACGCAATGAAGATGCTGCGGATTTGAACATGACGCAGCTGATCGAGGCGTATTCGTCTTTTAAAGTAAAATACAGATGGCCTGAGAAGTGCCGGTGAAAATTGGAAATCTCACCGGAAACATAAATCTTCTGCAGACGCTCATCTGTATCCAGACGGTTTTTCAGATAACGAAGCAGACTGCTTACTGAGAGCTGCTGCATACCTGATCCAAAACTCCATTGATGAATTTATACGACTCATCATCACAATATTCCTTCGCGATGATGACGGCTTCGTCAATCACAACCGCCTTGTCATTGAGTCCCTGTTTAATTTCACTTACCGTCTCCAGAAGAATGGCCTGTTCTACCAGATTGAGACGATCAAACGTCCACTTGTTCAGATAGGCAGAAATCTCCGAAATGTAGCTTTCCTTATTCTTCGTCAGATCGTTTCTGATAGATAAGACGAATTCATTGTCATCGTCTTCGAAGTTATCCTCAAAGCAGAGATCCAGATCCTTATGCAAAAGCAGGTGCTGATACAAAGCAAATACGATTTTTTCCCGATATTCATGGCGATTAAGCATAACAGTATTATATACCATTTTTGGACAGTCAGCCATTTCCCGTTTTGTTTTCTGAGTGTCCTTTGCATCAATATCGAGTTATAATCAAATACATGGAAAACATGAGCTATTTAAGACGATTTTTCGGTCATTTGAATACAATCAATCATCACAAGTTGCTGGTGATGTCCTATTGCTTTAAATGCGGTATGTATACGCAAGGAATCCTGCATGATCTCTCCAAGTATTCACCTTCGGAATTCTTTCCTTCTGTTCGATATTTTCAGGGTTACCGTTCTCCCATCAGCAAGGAAAAGCAGGTCAACGGCTATTCACTATGCTGGCTGCATCACAAAGGAAGAAACAAGCATCACTGGGAGTACTGGATCGACAGGCTCAGCAGCGATGAACATCTCACATGCATCGAAATGCCCTTCCGTTATATGCTGGAGTCCGTCCTTGATCGCATCAGTGCGTCCAAAGTCTATAAGAAAGATCAGTATTCGGACACTGAGCCGGTAAATTTCTTTATCAATTCCAAAGAATACAATACGATGAACCGCAATACCGCTCATCAGATACGCTATCTCTTGAATTATCTGGCAGAAAATGGCGAAGAAAAGGCTCTCGTATACTACAAGAGCCTTTATAAAGAACATAAATACGACAAGACAATTAATTTTCCTTGCTGAGTGCTACATTGACGGCATAGGGAAGCTGCTGAAGTTCGACACCTGCCTCATTCAGCATCTTTTTTGATGCAATATTCCCTTCCGTGCCATTATACTTGTCGGATTCATAGACGATCTTACTGATTCCGGACTGAATGATGGCTTTTGCACATTCGTTGCAGGGAAACAGCGATACATATAAAGTGCACCCTGAAACAGGACGCGGAGAGTTCAGTATGGCATTGAGTTCAGCATGAACGACGAAAGCATACTTGGTATCCAGAAAACCACCTTCCCTCTCCCACGGAAACTCGTTGTCATTACAGCCTCTGGGCATGCCGTTGTATCCGATCGAGACGACTTTATTGTCCCTGTCGACAATGCATGCACCGACCTGTGTATTGGGATCTTTTGATCGCATTGCAGAAAGATGAGCGAGACCCATAAAATATTCATCCCAGCTGATTACCATAACTAACCTCCATATTGGGCATAGACGTGTGCGAGCCTTTTCATAAGAGAAAGCGCATAATCCTTCATTCCCAGGTCGTCGAATATTCTAACGACTTCCATATCAGTTCCGCCGTATAACGGCGAGATCACATTTATTGTTGCATATTTATATATCAGTGACAACAGCATGACCACAATCAGGAGCCCCAGACCGATTCTGTCCTCCGTAAAGAAGAAATAATACAGCACGATCCCTGCAATGACCCCACCCAAATGGGCGATCCAAGCCGTTGTATCCAGCATATTGATCATCAGGTTGATCAGAATAAGCGGAATAAAGGAACGAAACGGTACAGCTTTCAGCTGGATTAGGTCCATGATGAAGATCACCATCAGACCGTAGATTCCGCCTGAGATTCCAACTGTCACCGTATTCTCAGATAGAATTCCCTGTGTAAGCGAAGCGGTCAGCGTCGATACCAGGAGCGCCAGTACATAATTCTTCTTTCCCAGTCTTCTTTCAAGAAATGAACCCAGAATGAAGATCGAGTACATGTTGGTCAACAGATGTAAGAAACCGCCATGTACAAACGCACAGCTAAGCAGACGCCAGAACTGTCTGAGCCCAAGCGTAAATGTCTTGTAGTCGGCTCCCAGGAAAATATAGACGGAGCTGGATGAATAATCCCTCTGCAGATAAACAGAAACAAGATAGACGATCGTGCACAAGGCAATGATCCCGTAAGTTACATAGCAGATGCGTGAGCCAGTGGCCTTCTTTCCCTCTGCACGTTCACTTGAAGCAGCATTGATGATATCCATACATCTTTTGATCTCTTCGCTGATATTTTCAGGTCTGTTGATACAGGTATACAGTTCGGGATAGAACTCTCTGACGTCATTTCCGTCACTGTATCCTCCAAAAAAGAGATTCAGATGATTGTATTCCTCGTTCTTTACTGCATATACATCGTTATCGATATGAATATCCAGAAAAGAAAGTTCTTCGTCAGAATCAAAAGAAAAAGACTGCAAGATCGTCTCCACTCTTTCACGGTCAGCTTCGAATTCTGAAGCCGGATTGGTCGTAACCCGGATCAGCTGGTAGTGCGGATCTTTCGGATTGAAGAACCACATCTCGCTCTGCATGAATTTTACGTATTCGCGGATCAGCTGTTCTCTGAAACCGTAGCGGGATACAAGGACGCTTGCGGTCTGAAACATACCGGCGATCTTATCGTTATCCATGATATTTACCGCCTTTCTCGCTGATGTATTCCTTCATATAAGATGGCATTTCTGTCGTAAATTCCATGCGCTCATCCGTTTTCGGATGTACAAAGGAAAGATAATAGGCATGCAGATACTGGCCGGAATCATCGATGATTTTCTTTCCGTATCTGGCATCATTGACAACCGGATGATGGATGTACTGCATATGAACGCGTATCTGATGCGTACGTCCGGTCTTGAGTTCAACGTCGAGCAGTGTCGAATCGTCATATCTCTCCAAAACCTTGAAAAGCGTGATCGCCTCTTTCGAGTTTTTCGGCGTAACACACATCATCTGACGGTTCTTTTCACTTCTTCCGATCGGCGCATCGATCTCCCCTTCGTTGTTTTCAATGATGCCGGAGACGATTGCATAGTATTTTCTGAAACACGTCTTGTCTTTCAACTGTTCGGCTAGCCTGTTATGAGCGAAATTATTCTTTGCACAAACAAGAAGCCCCGATGTATCCTTATCGATTCTGTGCACGATGCCCGGACGATAGTATCCGTTGACGTCAGAAAGTTCCTTGCAGTGAAATAGCAGTGCATTGACGATCGTCTTGTCAGGGTTTCCGACAGCCGGATGAACAACCATGTCTTTCGGCTTGTTGATGACGATAAGATCTTCATCTTCATAGACGATATCCAATGGGATATCTTCGGGAAGGATGTCCGTCAGAACTTTTTCTTCGTACGAAAAACAGATCCGGTCATCGACTTCGGTCTTGACTTTCTTATTCGGGATCTCGCCGTTGAGCGTGACTTCGCCGCTTTCAATTAGTTTCTGAATGGAAGTACGTGACAATGGCGTATTTTCGCTCAGAAAGACATCAAGGCGTATGCCGGCGTTTTCCTCATCAACGATCAGGTCAATTCTTGGCATGTCTGGCCTCCAGAAGAAGTTTTATAATCAGCAGAAAACATCCAACCGTAATAAAACAGTCTGCGACATTAAACACCGGAAAATCATATCCGAAGATCTTGAAATCTAGAAAATCGATGACATAGCTGTATCTCACCCGGTCGATGAAATTTCCGATCGCCCCTGAAATGATCAGAAGATAGCATACGATCGACAGAAGATCGCGTTTGTTGCATGTGACCAGCAGATAGAAAAGGACGATGCAGGATATGACCGTCAGCGCCAGAAGGAATGCTGTGGCATGCTGAAGGATTGAAAAACCGGCGCCGTAGTTTCTTACATGGGTCAGATTGAAAAAACCTTTGATCAGAACGATCACCTGGTTCAGTTTTATATTCGAAACGACTGCCTTCTTCGCAAACTGATCGAGCAGTACAAAAATCGTAATGAAAAGTATATATAAAGCGTATATCATAATAAACTTAACAAATGTGACGAACTCTCAGCTGCGCGTCTCCCTGTATTTCTTGAGTGCTCTGGCGATCTGATCAGGACAGCTTGTGCCCTTCATGCCGCAGTTGACACCCTCAAATGCGCTGATGACATCGTCGATCTTCATGCCGACAAGAATGCGGGAAATACCCGCAAGATTGCCCTGGCAGCCGCCGATGATGTTGACGGAACGGATCGTATCGTCTTCGATTTCGAATGTGTAGTGTCTTGAACAGACGCCTTGCGGAACGTATTCATATTTCATATTTTTTACCTACTCGATCATTTTATCTTAATTTATAGGGATTTGCTAGTTTAATGCGTTTACTTCTGTTAAAATGACAAGGGGGTTTTTCCATGAACAAGATAAGAACCAGATTTGCGCCGAGTCCTACCGGATACATGCACATCGGCAACCTCAGAACAGCACTCTATGCCTACCTGATCGCCAAGAAAGACGGCGGCGATTTTATTCTTCGTATCGAAGATACAGACCAGGGAAGGCTTGTCGAAGGTGCTGTCGATATAATTTATGATACCCTGAAGACCTGCGGATTGCGTCATGATGAAGGACCGGATATCGGCGGTAATTATGGACCGTACGTCCAATCCGAACGTATGAAATCCGGAATCTACAGTGAATATGCCCACAGGCTCGTCGAGCTTGGCAAGGCCCACTACTGCTTCTGCAAGGAAGACGATATCGAAAAGATGCGCCAGGAACAGGGAGATTCTTTCTATTTTGTCGATCCCTGCAAGCTTCTTGCGCAGGACGAGATCAAGATGCGCATCGAAAAAGGAGAATCCTATGTTATCCGTCTTAACGTCGAACCGGAAGGAACAACTTCCTTCACCGATGAGATATACGGTACCATCAGCGTCGAAAACAAGACGCTCGATGAGATGGTCCTGCTGAAATCTGACGGTTTCCCCACCTACAATTTCGCCAATGTCATCGACGACCATCTGATGAACATCACCGACGTCGTCAGAGGAAACGAATACCTCTCATCGACACCAAAGTACAATCTGGTCTATCAGGCCTTCGGCTGGGATGTCCCAAGATATATCCACTGTCCCCCTGTCATGAAGGATGAACATCAGAAGCTCTCCAAGCGAAACGGCGACGCTTCCTTCCAGGATCTTGTTGCCAAGGGTTATCTGCCCGAAGCCATTCTGAACTACATCGCACTGCTGGGCTGGGCACCTGAAGAAGACAGGGAGATCTATTCACTTGATGAACTGGCAAAAGCCTTCAACGTCAAACGCATAGGAACGACAGGAGCGATCTTCGATATTGACAAGCTCACCTGGATGAACGGCGTCTACATCCGGAACATGGACAGAGAAGCCTATTACGAGCTCGTAAAGCCCTATATCGAAGAAACCATCGGCAGTGATTATGATTACAGACTTGTAGCTGATGCGATCCACGACCGCATCAGCGTTCTCTCTGAAATCGCCGATATGATCGCTTTCTTCAAGTCCCCTGCCGAATATGAAAACGACATCTATACGAACAAGAAGGCAAAAACGGATTCTGAACTTGCCAAAGTCATTCTTCCGATCGTCTGTGAAAGTCTGGAATGTCTCGAGGAATGGAACAATAACTCGATCTTTGCCTGCCTTGCTTCAAAAGCTCAGGAATGCGGCTACAAGAACATCACCATGATGTATCCGATGCAGGTCGCCCTTTCAGGCAAAAACGTTGCGGCCGGAGGTGCTACAGCGATCGCTGAAATACTGGGAAAAGAAGAATCCTTAAAAAGAATAAGAAACGCAATTGACAGACTGTCCTGACAGTCTGTCTTATTTTTTAATGTATGACTTTGAAGTATAATTGAATCATGAATGAAATCAGAATTATCGAAGTAAAACAGTCTGTTTTTGCAGCGAACGACATTCGCGCAAATGAATTACGAAACGAACTAAAGGAAAAGAAGGTCTTCCTTCTCAATGTCATGTCATCTCCCGGTTCGGGAAAGACGACAGCTCTGACAGGCATCATCAATGAGCTGAAAGATGAATTCAAAATCGGCGTCATGGAAGCCGATATCGATTCAGACGTCGATGCCCGAACCATATCAAAAAATACCGGAGTTGAAGCGATTCAGCTGCATACCGGCGGCATGTGTCATCTCGATGCAGATATGACCAGACAGGGAATCGAATCGTTTGATCATCCCGAGAACTTTGACATGATCGTTCTTGAGAATGTCGGCAATCTCGTTTGCCCGGCGGAGTTTGATACGGGGGCAGTGCGGAACATGTGCATTCTCTCTGTTCCTGAAGGAGATGACAAGCCTTTGAAATATCCCCTGATGTTTGAAGTGTCCAATTTCGTATTAATCAATAAGATCGATGTCATCGATTACTTCGATTTCGATATTAAAAAGTGTAAAGAAAACATCGCCTACCGCAATCCTGGCGCGGATGTATTTGAAATATGCGCCAAAGACGGACGCGGAATCAGGGAAGTGGCTGACTACATCCGCAAACTGATTATTGAATGGAGAGAATAATATGCCTGAAATGTCAAAAGCCTATACTCCCCGCTATATGGGAGAAGAGAAACCGAACGAGAAGATCCTCGCTCTGGGAAAAAAGATCACCGATGTGGCAAAACACAAGCTTTTCGGCATCACAGCAAACGATCCCGAATACTGGGGACTTCGGACGATCTGTACGGATGAGATGGCTGACATTGCGCTTAAGATGAAGGTCCGTGCGCATTATACACTTGATGAAATGTCAAAGCTCTGTTCCAGAGGCAAGGAAGAACTCGAGCCGATACTTGAAGAGATGGCACACAGAGGGTTACTGGAATACGATTACGGCGATCACTACAGCAATGACGGTCCAATCAAGGATGCGCCGAAGATCAAACGCTATCAGCTTCCGATGTTTGTACCCGGTTCGGCAGAATTCACAAACATGCTGAAATCACAGATCGATGAATTCCCTGAGCTTGCTCAGTTCTTTGAACGCATGACCTTTATCCCGCTGGCCGGAATCACTGAAATGGTGCCACCCGGCGGTGCCGGTATCGGCATGCACGTCATTCCGGTAGAAAAAGCGATCTCACTGGAAAACAAGACACTCGATATCGAACATATCTCTCACTGGCTGAAAAAGTATGAAGGACATCTCGGAGTCGGCATCTGTTCCTGCCGCTATGGACGGGCAAAACTAGGCGAAGGCAGCGGCGATTCCTGTGAAGACTGGTGCATCGGCGTCGGTGATATGGCGGATTATTGCCGCGAGACCGGCAAAGGTCATGATATCACCTACGAAGAAGCTTTGCAGATTCTGAAGAACGCAGAAGATAACGGTTTCGTACACCAGATCACCAATATTGACGGTGAAGATAAGATCTTTGCCATATGCAACTGCAATGTCAATATCTGCAATGCGCTTAGAACATCGCAGCTTTTCAATACGCCGAATCTTTCCCGCAGCGCCTATACGGCAAAAGTCGATCCGAAGAACTGCGTTGCCTGCGGCAAATGCGTTGAATACTGTCCAGCCGGCGCCGTTAAACTCGGACAGAAACTCTGCACGAAGAACGGACCTGTCGTCTATCCCAAACACGAGCTTCCCGATCATCTATCATGGGGCGAAGACAAATGGGATGAAGATTACCGCGACAACAACCGCATCAACTGCTATGACAGCGGAACCGCTCCCTGTAAGACAGCCTGCCCTGCTCATATCGCAATTCAGGGTTATCTGAAAATGGCAGCTCAGGGCCGTTATCAGGATGCCCTTGCACTGATCAAGAAGGACAACCCCTTCCCTGCAATCTGCGGACGCGTATGCAATAAGCGCTGTGAAGATGCCTGCACCAGAGGCCTCTTTGATCAGGCTGTCTCGATCGACGCAGTCAAAAAATTCATCGCCCAGCAGGATCTTTACGCTGAAACACGCTATATTCCGCCCGTTGTCATTCCTTCAAATGTTGAAGATCACTGGACGCAGAAGATTGCGATCATCGGCTCCGGCCCTGCTGGTCTTTCCTGTGCCTACTATCTGGCATGCAAAGGCTACAGACCGACTGTATTCGAAAGAAACAGCAAACCAGGCGGCATGATGCGCTATGGTATTCCTTCTTATAAGCTGGAAAAGGATGTCATCGAAGCTGAAATCGATGTTTTGAGACAGCTTGGCGTTGAAATACGCTGCAACGTCAATGTCGGCAAGGACATCACGCTTGATCAGCTACGCGAACAAGGCTACAAAGCTTTCTATATCGCCATCGGATGCCAGGGTGGAAAACTTCCCGGCATTTCCAATGAAAACGTCAAAAACACTTATATCGCCGTTGATTTCCTGAAACAGGCCAGCATTGATGAGAATAAGAAACTGGAAGGCAAAGTAGTCGTCATCGGCGGCGGCAATGTCGCAATCGACTGTGCGAGAACGGCGCATCGTTTAGGCGGAAGAAATATCGAAATATACTGTCTAGAATCCCGCGACACGATGCCTGCCACAAAATCGGAAATCGAAGAAGCTGAAGATGAAAACATCACGATCAACAACTGCTGGGGTCCTAAAGAGATTACGCTCAATTCCAATGGTTCCATCAAGGATGTCATTTTCAAGAAGTGCGTTTCGACGATTGATGAAAACGGTGCATTCAGACCTGTATATGACGAAGACAGCATTACGATCGTCCCTGCAGATCATGTTATATATGCAATCGGCCAGTCGATTGACTGGGGCGAGCTTCTCAAAGGAAGCAAGGTCGAATTCTGGCACGGCAATTATCCTGTCGCAGATCCTTTGACCTACCAGACGGCACAGGAAGACATTTTTGTCGGCGGTGATGTCTATACCGGTCCGAGATTTGTCATCGATGCGATTGAACAGGGCCATCAGGCAGCTGATTCGCTTCACCGCTTCGTACAGCCGGGAACATCGATGACGATAGGCAAAAACAGAAGACAGTTTGTCATGCTTGACAAGGACAATATTGAGGTTGATGACTACGATCATGCTTCCAGACAGTATGAAGGCATGGATGAATCGATCGATTATCGCAATTCGTTCCGGGATGCCCATAAGACACTCACTGAGGAACAGGTCAGAATCGAAACGGCGCGGTGTCTTTCCTGTGGTGCTTCCGTAGTTGACGAAAACAAATGCATCGGCTGCGGCATCTGCACGACAAAATGTGAATTTGACGCCATCCACCTCTTCAGAGATCATCCGGAACATTCCACGATGATCAAATCTGAAGACAAATTCAAAGCGATCATCCCCTACGCTCTCAAACGTGAAGTCAAAATCAAGTTCGGCAAGAAGACGGAAGAGGAAAAAGAATCCGAACGCAAACATGCCGAATGGAAGAAATCCGTGAAAGAAGCAAAGAAGAATGCATGAACTCGGTGTTGTTTTCCACGTAATCGATGAAATTGAAGATCTTGCGAAGAAAAATGACGTGAATCACGTCAACGCTGTGACCCTGCAGATCGGTACGGTGACCGGTATCATTCCCGATTATCTGATCGACTGCTGGAACTGGGCAGTCAGTAAGCACGATATAATGACTGACTGTAAATTGCAGATCGAGAAGATCGAAGCGATCACGCATTGTGAGGACTGTGGCAGAGACTACAATACGATTGTTTATGGCAAGACCTGTCCTCACTGTCAAAGCAAGAATACGTATCTTCTTCAGGGCAATGAATTTATGATAAAAGAAATGGAAGTCTGGTGACTTCCATTTTGTTTTTTATGGTGATCTGTATGGGATTCGAACCCATGAGTGTCGCCTTGAGAGGGCGATGTGTTAACCGTTTCACCAACAGACCATTAAGGAGCGATTGCTCCTTGTATTTCTATTGTACTACTATTCTGCAGTTTCTGCTTCTACTTTTTCAGTTTCTGCTTTTTTTCTGGTCGTTTTCTTGACCTTGGCTTCATTTACAGGTTTGCCGGTTTTTGCAGTTTCGCAGATCTTGGTGAAATCTTCCGGGTTGTGAATGGCGATTTCAGAGAGCATCTTTCTGTTGACTGCAACGCCTGCTTCCTTGAGACCATGCATCAGTCTAGAATAGGTAAGCCCGTTCATTCTGGCAGCCGCATTGATTCTGGCGATCCAGAGCTTACGCATATCTCTCTTCAGTTCTCTTCTGTGGATATATGCATACTTCCAGGAATGCATAACCTGCTCATGAGCGGTTCTATACAGTAAGTGCTTGGATCCGAAGTAACCGGATGCAGCTTTTAAGATTCTTTTTCTTCTGTTTCTTGTAGGAGTTGATCCTTTAACTCTAGCCATACTATCCTATCCTCCTATCCCTGTAATAAATCCTTGTCTCTCTTAACATCAGACTGATGTAAAATAGACGGCTTGTGCAGATGTTTTAACTGTTTGTGTGTTTTGTTGGTGGCAAAGTGCGAAACATAGTTCGAATACTTTCTGATTTTGCCGGTACCGGTAACTTTTACTCTTTTGGCAAAAGTCTTTTTTGTCTTCATTTTTGGCATTTGATCTTCCTCCTATTTCTTTTTAGGCGATAAAACACAAGACATGATGTTGCCTTCCAGTTTAGGTGTCTTGTCGACGTGCGAAATATCAGCGAGTTTTTCAGTAAACTCGTTCATAATTTTCATGCCGACTTCCTGTCTGGTCATCATCCTTCCTCTGAAACGCATATCAATCTTGACTTTCATACCGCTTTCAAGCCATTTGCGTGCCTGTTTCAGCTTGGTTTCAAAGTCGTGCGTATCGATGACGGGTGAAAGACGCAGAGGTTTGACCTCAGTGTTCTGCTGATTTCTTTTGGCTTCTTTAGCTTTTTTCTGCGATTCAAAACGATACTTGCCGTAATCCAGTATCTTGCATACCGGCGGCTGCGCATTCGGTGCTACACACAGCAGATCGAGATCGGCGTCATAAGCAATTTGCAGTGCCTCATTTCTAGGCATCACTCCCAGCTGGCTACCATCTGAGCCAATGACCATTACTTCTTTGAAACGGATATTCTCGTTTACAAGGTCATCATTTCCACGTTTTCTTGTTATAGTTTTATACCCCCATAATTAAATAAAAAGTGAGACAAAGCCCACTTAAATATCGTTACGTCCGTAGCAATATACCCAAGTTCGCTGAACATCAGGTGAGAAGTGGTCTTCTGCTTTCTACATCTTTTTATTACTCAATTATTTAATCACATCTTTTTCAGAAAGTCAAAACATTTTTCTTTTTATAAGTCTATCCTTTCGACCCGCACTTTTCCTTCATCCATGAAATAGACTCTTGCATAGGAAGGTGCACTCAGATCTCTGTTATACAGCGTACTTCCCGGATTGATGAAGCGGATATTGTGATAGACAATATCCGTAAAGGTATGCGTGTGCCCAAAGAAGACAATATCGGCTTTTGCCTGTTTCGCCCGATCGACCATCAGTTTCTTTGAAAAGGTACAGCCAGTTCCGTGAAACATGAAAATGCGATGTCCGCCGATCTCAAGCGTACGTGAAGAAGGATAATCGAAAGACCAGTCGTTGTTTCCTTCGACGGAAGCAAACGGAGAAAGCTCCTCTGACGGTACCAGAGAGTCTCCGCAATGAAGATAGTAATCACAGGCAGGATTGTCAGAAAGAACTTTCTGAATCGAATCCATATCGCCGTGATTATCTGAACACAGGCAGATCTTCAGCATCTCAAAAGAAAGTCCTCTCCTTTTATGACTTCCCGGTCGCTCAGATCGCCGAATCCGATCTGTCTCATGCATTCATAGGCGCCGATGGCAACGCAATTGGACAGATTCAGACTGCGCGCATTCGAACGCATTGGGATCCGATAACACTCGTCGATGTGTTCTTTTAGGATCTGCTTGTCGATCCCAGTCGATTCTTTTCCAAAAACAAGATAGATTTCTTCTTTATCTGCGTCAAATTTACAGTCTTCAAATGATTTAAGTGCGTACCTGGTAAAAAAGACAAACTGTCCTTTTTTGTCTTTATAGAACGATTCCCAGTCAGGATAGACCTTATAATC